>TARA_B110000858_G_scaffold36622_1_pt1 | contig 41799 bp, 61 predicted proteins | sample TARA_B110000858 | Tara Oceans TARA_B110000858 (sample SAMEA4398247) | marine metagenome | biome: Polar Biome; feature: [SRF] surface water layer (ENVO:00010504); material: water (ENVO:00002006), including particulate matter (ENVO:01000060) such as... | depth 5 m | reverse complement strand
CTTGATAAGAAAGAAAAAGAAGTAAAGAAAGATTTGATAACAGGTGAGAAAAATGAATGAAGAAAAACCAATGCGCAAAGGAAAAATAGTGTATATCCCTCCGGAAAAGTGCTATACTAATGTAAAGATTGAAGAAACACCACACGGCTACCGTTTATACAGGGATGGCGAAAGCCGTCACTTTGCAATCGTGCCAAAGTCAAAAATGGTCGTTGTAGAATACAGAGGTGAATAAAATGAATATGGAAACATTAGGAATGATAGGCGCAGTTGCGCTATTTGGCGCAGGGCTTGCTTTGAAATACTACAAAAAAATTAAACCTGCTCTTGATGAAGCACTTGAAGACGGACAACTTACGCTTGAAGAAGCAATGTCATTAGCAGATGACGCAAAAGAAATTGTCGAAGAAGTCAAATCCCTGCCATCCCTTTCAAAATTGAAGCGTATGCGCAAATCGGAAATCCTTAACTTGTGCGCAGAACATGAAATTGACGCAGAAGGAACAAAAGACGAGTTAATTGCAAAACTAAAAGAACAGGTGAAGTAAAATGGTTTATTATTGTAGCGTTGCCGATGTTTGTTCTCGATTAGGTTTAGATAGCGGCCAAAGAAACAGGGCTTCTTCTCGCATCACTCGGCACATTCGACATGCTTCAATAGCAATCGACCAATCCTTTCTTGAATATGGTCGTGATGAGCCAAGTCGAGAGACTGGCGAAACGACAGCAAATGGCGCAGTAGCCGCAAATGCTACAAGTCTTGTTCTCACAAGCGGAACATCGTTTGCATCGGCAGGCAGTGGCAACATCGACGGCGACTCTTTTTCATGGACTGGCAAATCCACGCACACACTTACTGGTGTGACTGGTATTTCATTCGACCATTTATCCGGCGTTGCTGTTCAACAGGGCGAGTTTGCGCATGTTCTGCGTGAAATCTGCGCAGACTTAGCGGCAGGTCAATATCTCGAAGACGAAGGAACACATCAAACTGGCGCAGATGGTGGATTAAGAGGGCAGGTTTTCCGTGAAAGAGGCCAACATTGTCTTCAAAGACTTGCGCATTTAGGCAAGGCTTGATACAATGACTGAAACATTTAACAGAAGAGGCGTAAATAGTGAAGTCACTATTAACTACAACGCCAAACCACTACAAGCCGCTTTAAAAAGGCTTGAGCCGCATGGTAGAGAATCCCTTGATAACACTATGTTTGCCGCTTTGTCGAAAGAAATAGAGGCTGTTAAAAAACAATTAAAATCATTAGCAGGGCCACTTGCTACTGTGCGCACACCCGCATTCCCCCCTTATGGTCGTTCAACAAACATACACACCAAAGTAGCAAATGCTCTAAAGGTTCACAGAAATAAAAAAATGGAGTTCACTGTTCACACTGGCGATACAATACAAGAGGCCGCAATAGGTGTTTTAGGACAAAGAGGTGGTCGTCTTTCTCACATTGTTGCAAAAGGTATGAAGTCTTTTAACTACGGTAATTTACCTATGTTGGTTCAATCAAGCACTCGTTGGTATGTTAAAACAGGAGTTGGAAATTGGCTTACTACTGGTATGCGTATGCGCAGAGTCCATCCGGGATTTAGTAAAACAATGGACTATATCGGTGAAATTGAAAAAGCATCTGTTAAAAGAATTGAAGCAAACTCCAATGAGGCAATAATGATTGCGGCCTTAAACGCAGGATTTAGCGTAAGCGGGGCGATGAAAATGGGTCAAAGTAATAGCGCAAGTATTAAAACAAATACTGGCGGAACAGGTAAAAAGAGTTGAGAATTATGAGTGTATCAAAGCAAAACGATTATTGGACTGCAAGGTTAAATGGACAAGACCCTTTAAATCCCATTGGCGACAACAATAGTGCGTGGATTTTAAGCGCAGGCGATGCAGGCGACGGTGTTTCATCAAATGGTTATTGGCGTGTTTCTTCTGCCAGTGGAGGCCAAAGTTGGAAACAAACTGTCGTCAATGATGACAATTCCCTCACCATGATTGCCGCTATCCATATCGAATCTGTTCCGAACAATAACGAGGTTCTTATGGCTCTCGATAATGGAAGCCATAGAATCGAGGTTCAAAGCGATGGAACTTTCAACAAGTTGAAACTCGTTGGTGCTACTACAACAACCTCCGATACTCTCGATTTGGCTATGTTGGATGACGAAGCCATCCCCTGCGTATTGCGATTGACCCTCGATAGTTCCGGTAATGCCCGATTGTATATGGGCGAAATTATTGAAGACGATGATGCAAACACACATTACCTTGAGGTGACTGGAAAAAGTTCTTCTGCGCAAGGTGCTTTCTTCGGGACTACGACCGGAATTGTTGATTTTTATTCTGTTTATTTTACTCCACATGGTTCTTATTCTCCCGATGAAATGGATATGTCCGATTTTATTTCACATAGTATTCTGCGCACAGGAATGAAAGTTGTTGAAGTTCTGCGCAATAGTAATCGTCTGCTTTTAAAAACGCATGTAAGACCAAGTGGAGTTCGCTACGGATATGATTTGTCAAGCAACAGTATGATTAACAGATACCCAAGTCCAAGTGTGCATGTGATGATTCAAAAAACTAACTCTCCCGATTTTTTAACTCTTGCAGGGACAAGAACCGACCAACAGTATGATGTAATGGTTTTTGTCACTACAAAGGGAACAAATTATGAAAATGCTTATCGTCTTGGTGCGTCGATTCTTGGTGAAGTATTTGACGAGTTATATACTTCTACTGGACTACAAGCAGGTGTCGATAGTCTAATAAATTATGACGCAAAGTTCGATACAAAAATTGACGATGACGAAACCGTTTGCATTCATACTATGACCTTGACATACATGAAGAAAATAAGAATGTTCCTTAGAGAAGCATAAGGTTATAAACATTTCAATGGAAACATTGATAAGCCAACCATCGCTTCATTAAGAATATGGCGAATCACACTCGATATGTCCGTATAGCAAAAGAAGCAACTTATGGCACAGCCATTGCACACGACCACGCAAGTTTTGTTGTCGGTGAAGTTGAATCCGAATCATTTCAACAATCCTATGATGTAATGAAGCGTAGCGACATGAACTACTACGGTGCGGCAAAAGCAATTGTCAGTAAGAAAACCGCAGAAGGTAGCATTAGCATGGCTTTGCAACCGGATGGATTTACCTTTTCCCTTCTTCACGGTATTTTTGGCAACGATAATCCGGGGTCTTCGGCAGATGCGGCAAGAACCTTTACAGAATTAGGAAACGGCAGTTCCGCAGAACTCCCTTCATACACTATCGCAATCGGTCGTGATGAACACGAACACATTTTCGCAGGTCAAGTTATTGAGTCTATCAGTGTTTCTGCAAGCGTTGGCGAATACTCAATGCTTACAGTAAATACAATTGGCGCAAAGCAAACATCGGCAACAGGCGCACTAAAAACAGCACTGCCAACCTATACCGGCGATGCCGCACACTTTGCAAAGTCCTTTGTTAATTTCGATGAAGCCGCTACTTCTTCAAGCGGCGGTTTCTCAAACCTTGTTCAAAGCATTGACTTTGAAATCAAAACAAACCGTGATATTGAAAACTCTTACGGTCTAAGCGACGAAACATGCGTGCGTGTGCCTCCAACTACTCTCCGTGAAGTCTCCGGCTCTATGACCTTTCACAAGTCCCTTCTTTCTGCGGATTCAAGCAATGGAGAAGGAGAACCCTTCTTTGACGAATTGATGGGCGCAACAGCCTCCAACGGACAAGGATTGGTTAATCCCTCCGGTTCAACACCTGCAATCTCTGTTTTGTTTGAAGTTGATGCAACTAATTTTATGCGCTTTGACTTCTACAAAGTTCACTATGAAATGCCCGAAACATCAGTATCGGGTCGAGACAGTCAAACAATGTCCGTGACCTTTCACGGTCTTTATGATTTAGCAGGCGCAGACCAAATGTGCGGCATTGCTTGTAGAGGCTCGGATAGCGGGATTAACGCAAACTATGATGCTTGATGGGGGTTCTTAGATGAGCCATACCATCAGTAATCCCGCCAAATTAACCGTTCAAACGGTTCATGGCAATAACAACACCATTAACGGTGCAATTCAAACCGCATTGCGAGCATTAGCCGCAGGCGATAAAGTAGTTGATATTTCAATTACAAGAAAAAGTGTTGGAAATAATTGTTTTGCAGTTATTACATACGAAGACCAGTAATAGTAGAAGAAGAGAAGAGAATAGTGAAGTGAAAAAGTATGCCAGTATTAAAAAAAGAAATTGAATTAGGCGATGGATTAAAGGTTTGGGTTCGCCAAGCCTCCGGAATGGAAAAAATTAAGATTGAAAATATCCAAGCGAAGATTTTTAGGAAGACTCGCCACTTTGGGAAAGACCCCGCAGAATGGACTCCGGAACAAAACGAAGAGTTCGCAGAAATGCTTGATGAAGCAGGCGGGGGTATGCTCGACCAAATCGAAGCATGGATTCCCATTTGTATTATTCAACCAGCAGATTTTGATTACAATATACTTACCTCCGACGAAGTGCGCACAATACTTTCATTTGTGCGTGGAGATACTTTGGAGGGTGGAGTCCCTTTGGACTAATCCATAAAATTGCACCCTCCCTATGTAGCACCTTTAAAGGAATAACACCACATGAATTATACATAAAATATAATGATGAAATGGGCTACGAAATGATGCAATTTGATATGGAAGTCGCAAGGGAGATAAGTGAAAGAATTACCGAACAGCATAATAACGCCAACGGTAAAGGCAATGCTAACACAGCAGTTGCTCGTCGTAATCAAAAACGCCATCAAAGAGAAAAGGAAACAATAAGCAATAAAAAAATGGGCGGCATACTTGGCGATTGGTTAAAAGACGGTGATTAAAAATGGCAAGAGCAGGTGCGGCAAGAGTCTTTTTCGATATTGTTGGAACTTTTCAAGCCAACAAACTGATTAAAGACACCGAAACCGCCGCAACAGTCCAAAAGGCAATTCTTGCAGATGCCGCCGCAAACATTGCAGATTCATTCGATGAAATGGCTCAAGCCGTTCTCGATTCTGTCGGAGAAATAACAGACGCATTTTATGCTTATGAAACGCAACTAATCCGTGTGCGCAAGTTTTACGGAGGAATGACAGGAGAAGCAGATAGATTTGCAGAATCCGCAAGAAACCTCGGTATTCAATTTGGATTTACAGGTGAACAAGCACTTGCCGCATCTACAAGAACTTCTCAATTAAAAAATGTATTGAAATCCCAAGAAGCAATTATTGAGGCAACGAGAGGCGGTCTTTTGATGGCCGCAGTTGGTGAAATGGAAACTGAAATGGGTATGAACCGTTTGATTGCTCTTGCGCAACAGACTGGCTTTATGATGGGTAATTTAACAAAGGCGCAATACGACCAATTAGGCGCAGAACAACAGGCCAATTTAGTGCGTGGAAATACTTTGCGTGTTTTAGACCAGTTGAATACAGTTGAAAACACCTCCGTTGCTACAATGGAGGACATTACATTTGTTCTTAACCAATTTGCTTCACAAGCAAACATTGCCGGTGAATCTATTGGTGAAATGGCGGCTATGTCTGCTCTTTTGCTTGAGACTGGTGAAGAAGTCAGTCGTGCGGGAACTGGTCTGCGTATGATTTATCAACGCATAGGTAATGAAAATACTCAAGCAGTAAAAGAACTGCAAAAGTTAATGGGCGGCGTTGAAGCATCGGCAGTCACGCAAATGAAACTGTCGGACATTATTCGAGAAATTGGGCCTGCTTATGCCGCTATGAGCGCAGAACAAAAGCGAAACCTTGCTGTATCAATTGCAGGTTCTCGTCACTATGTCAAGTTCCTAAAGTTAATGGAAAACCAACCTCGACTTCTTGAACTTCAAGAAGAAGCATATTTAGGAACACATGACGCTATTACCGAGTTTAGCAACAGAGCAGACAGCGCAGTATTCGACATGGAACAACTGAATGCGGCAATTGTAAATCTACAAGTTGATTTAGGAGAGAATCTCACAGATGCGTATTACAAAGCAACATCATATAGTCACGATTTTTACCAAGCACTTTTAGATATTTCTGAAACTGATTTTGGACTTAACACTATGGAAAATGTGATACAGGTTTCCGGTCTTTATCAAAACCTTGTTCGACCATTTGCAGATGTTGGGTTTCAAGTATTCAATATGTTTATTGCATTTAAGACTCTTGGCGCAGTTCAAAAAATGATGAGTCTTGAAGCGCACAACCAAAAGAACGCATACATGGCTTTAGCAAACACTATTGCGTTTGTTAATTCTACTCAAAATGCTTATTCTGCAAATCATAAAGTGCTATCTCAACAAATGGCAAGTTCAAACACTGGATTTGGTGCGTCAATTCAAAATATGCGCACACAACTTACGGGTTTGCGCATAGCACGCAAAGCAAACATTGCTACTTCTTATGAACAAGATAGCGCACTAAAGGCTTTGACTTCATCATACAATCAAGGTATAACTGGTTTATTGATATACCGCACAGTAAATGATGATTTAGGAAGAGGTCACGCATATACAGAAGGCTCGATAACATCATTAGGGAACTCTATTCTTGCAAATGATAAGAACTTTCATGGGCTTAACAATACAATAAATACTGTTGGTTCTAATTTGGGACACTTTACAAGAATAAATGCAACTGCGGCAACAGGGCTAAAAACATTTAACGCTTTTCAGTCGGAAGGAGTTGCAGGTCTTCAAGCAAGACAAGCGGCTATGCAGGCGCAGATAACGGCAAGAAAAGAAGAACACGCACTAATGCAACAAGAGTTCGGTATGATTGTTCCTCTCACTGCGGCAGAAAAAACACGACATCAAATGCAGTTAATGGCAAACAACGGCTACATTAACGAAAACAGAATCAAAATAGGTCTTATCCGTAGCGACATGATAAGAATGAAGTTGAACGGTGAAGTAATACCGCAGGCATTACTTACCGAAGTTGCGGCATTAGAAACACATAACTCCGCAATGATGAAACACAACATTTTAGTTGAGCAGGCTATTATTGCAACTGAACAAGCGGAACAATCCATTAAAGAAAAATCAATGGCAGAGGAAAGAGATGCTATGTCCACAATGCAAGGCGTAAAGGCCGATATGCAGGCTGTATGGTCGAATAAATCCCTTGCAGGCGCAATGAAAGGAGTTAATAGCGCAATGATGCCTATTGCCATGATTATGCCTTTCCTTGTAGATTCCGAAAAACAAATGAGCGCAATAATTACCGCAATGGTTATTCCCGCACTATTTAGAAAAATTACTGCGCTAAAATTAGAAAACGCAGAAAAAGGAAAGAATGTAGTTCTCACTGGTATGATGACAAGCGGTTTATCATTGCTTGGTGCGGCGGCGGCAATGGCGGCAGGTTTCTTATTGGTTGATGCGTTTATGAGCAAGACTGGTTTTATGTCCGGCCCACTTGACAACCTCACCGAGTTTAACGAAGGACTTAACACTATGGAATCCCGTCTTGCAGACATTATGAGTAGCGATGAAGCAATTTTGCCTAATGTTATTGGTGCTTCAATGGAAGAGATTAAAAACAGTCCCGAAGAACTTGACAAAGCATTGAAAACTGTCAAGGATAAAATCACAGAATATAACGCAGGTATGGCAGGTCTTGAAGAAGACAGCATACTTTACGGTGATATGAATAAAGCAAGAACGGCGGCAGTTAATGCGCAGAGGGATATTGAAGGTGTTATTGACGCACAAGAAAGAAGGCTTGGCATTGAACAGCGATTAAAAGGCGAAACCGTAGGAGACATTATGAGTGGCAGTCAAGACGGACACATGTTTGTTCTCCCAACAGGCGCAATAGGAGACTATTTCGGTATTCCCGAAGTTCGGTTAATTGAAGACGAAGTAGATGCTTTCCGAATTACATACAGTGATGCTTTAGGAAAATTGCACACCGAGACCTTTGACAGTATGGAAGATGCGGTCGATGCAAAAGTTGGTATCGAAGAGGCTTACGGACATGAAGCATTATTGGCTCAACAAAATTACCTCGACTTAATGTTTGCGCAACAAGAGCAAGCAAACGCAGATGCAGAGGGTCAGTTGATTGCGGCAAATGAAACAGCAATAGGTGAAATGTTTGGTTTTGCAAATGCAAGAGAAGAACTATTTTTCGGCCAACGACAAAACTTTACTGGCGCACTATACAAGCAAGTATCACAAGGCGGCATTGAAAACCTCCTGCATAAAACAGAAATCATTCAAACAAATGTCTTTAATGGCATGACACTGCCCGAAATGGTGAGTCAAGTAGCAGATGGAGTGCGAGCAGAGTTAAGAAGTTCGGGTATAGGTGTATGATATGAAAACAGTTTCTTTTGAACAGTCTTATTGGCTCGCAGGATATTACGACGACTTTCATAATGCGAAAGCCGTTGCAGATGATAAAAATGCCGCTAATGTGCGCACTATTTCACACACACTTTCACATCATGGGAGTCTTTACGGCGGAGAAAACATTCTAAGTCCTCGTTTTTCCCACCCTTATGTAGAGCGTTTAGGAAGCGGTGAGTATGCCGCACTTGACCCTGCGCAACATGGAGGTTCAAGTTCAAATGATTCATGGGATTTTGCGCAGACGCAAGATACAAAATTAAAAATGAATCGAGGTTTGCATGAATGGATTACTGTTGATACGGCAAATACCGATGGCAGTTTTACAGAAAACCAACCAAGACTTCTTGTTCCTTCTTCTCTTGCGGCAAACAGACAAAAATGGAATGGTGCAGGTAATGAAGGTTATTTGCGCTTTTTAAACGGACATGACACTGATGGCGATTACTACATGCCAACAGGAACTATTGACCCAACTCTCGGAGGCTCACGCTCTCTTAATTATGCAGGTTCATACTTAACAGAAGATGTTCACATAGGCGGATTTGCTCGATTACTGCGTGGGGAATTAGACCAAGAAATAAAACACACTTTTTTTACCAGTGTTTATACCGGAGAAGCCCCGCAGTCATCTCTTAATTTTAGTGAAAGGAGACCTTCAAAATATCTATTCAATGTTAAATCTCCTGCGCAACAACAATTCCTTGTTAATAGTATTTACAACGATGTGAATGCAAGCAAGACTTCAAGAATCCTTACTTATGACGGACAACTTCGTATGCGTGGAGTCGGTGAAATGTTTCACTTGCGCATAGCGGCGCATAAAATTGGCGATTGGACTTTTGACAATTATGTTCTTAAAGTGGGCTACAAAGGAAGTGCTTCTTACACCACTACAAGCGACGACTTTAGCGACACTGCATCGTTGGCTACCATTAACATATCCCTTGCTAATTTAGAGATTACAGGGGCGTTAAATCAATGGCAAGAAGGACAAGCCTCTGCCGCCGCATACAATCCCGATGCTGTTTGGGCCGATGTGTATGTTTTCTTTAATTTTACAAACAATACATGGCAAGCATATTCAAACGATAATACAAGCGCATTTGCAACAGGTTCAATCAATCAATCAGTGACAATGCTCACTGCTAAAGGATGGTCTCTTGACGCTAAATGGTCGGGCGCAGGCTCTCACGGAGTAGTTCTCGATACACTAATTGATAGGGCGGCATTATGTTTGCCTCTTAACTGGCGTGCGGGAACGGCAGAATATCCCCCTCTCATTTCTGCAATGGATTATACAAGCGGCGCAGACAGTGTATCGTCTATGTCGATTACAATACTTGACGATTTGAATGATTATTCTTTGTCTGCGCTTACTACTGGTTCTTCTGCAACAGAATGGCGACTTCTTTCTTTTAGAGATGATGAGTCACGGCCTCTTTGGTCGGGCTATCTTGAAGAAATTGCGCACGCACAAAACAGCCAACAACACACACTTGAAACAACTCTTACTGCAAGAGATTCTGCAAGTGTTCTTGACCGTATTTTGCCTATTTGGGAAACAGGAACAAATGCTTTCTTTTCATTGAATCAACACATATCAATGGATTCGGTAAATACAAAAAGAGCCTATGATACGCAGACTTTAGCAGATTCTATGATGTTCGGTTCTTCTGCGCTTACAATAGGCGCAAACACATTAGGTTTCAACAAGTATGATACTTCACCATCCGGTTCAACACATCAAAAAAATAGCAACCCAAGAACTCATTTGTTTTCGGGACAAACGATTCAAATGTATATTGGTGAAGACGAAGCAGGCCCAAATAATTTAGAGCAACAATGGGAGGGCGGAGGTGCAATAAACACAGAAGCAGGAGGCGCAGACAATACATGGTCTCTGTGTGAAATAGTTGGTTATTCGAGCGACCAAGTGGCGAATAAATTAACCTTCTATGTTAAGTATGAAGATGATGTAATTTATAATTTTAGCAATCCTAATTTTACACGCAAAACAATTACTCAATATAAAGGACTGGCTACAAACGGAAAAATCCATGTAAAAGGCACTAATGGATATGATGATGTTTCAAACGGTTATACTATTGGCAGTATGCAAGTTATACGCAACCGCATAAACGGCGCACTATCAAACGCTACTGATACTGGCGCAGGAATGTGGGTAAAAATTGTCACTACCACTAACATGCCAACAGGAACAAATGATATTCTTTTTGAAGCAACAGCCATAGATGTGCATAATTATTCTTCTGCCGGTGGTTCAAATTATGCTACTCAACAAACAAGACAAGGTTATACAAATCCTTCTATTGATACTTCTATCCCGCAAGAACATTTAGTTGATGTGACTACTTCTTCTGCGCATAACTTGTCCTTTGGTGATGTATTTGTTCTGCAAGATGGAATGATGTCAAACACAGACGCAGGCAATTATTACACGCAAACAGAGTTTAAAGTTTTAGCATCAATAACTTCGACTAAAGTTCGTTGCATTGTTCCTCGAATAGAACAAGGTTTAGCAAGTCTCAATGCGGCAAGTGCGGCAGAATACGGGCAAGCAGTAGATTTGCGCAAATTATCTACGCACTCATCCCCTATTGCGCACAGAGTCCCAAAGGTATTACCTTTACTTGCTTTAAGACAATCAAACGGAACGGGGATTTTTGATTATGGTTCATACGGTTCAACGGGTGACTTTAAAAAGTTTAATGATATTAAACACAGTCGGGTTCATGCTCGTTGGATGCGTGACCTGCCGTTGTCTCCCTTCTTTAAAGCGCAGTTTGGTGTTATCGACCCTATTCCTTATTGGCGCACAGGAATTGGTTCTTCAACGCACACGGTTCTTTCTGCTAATCATATTGCGACTCATGGTAATTCTACTTACAACAGCAACGGAACTCCGACTACTTGGAATGGTATTCGAGCAAACCAACATACTTCGGGATTCATTGACGCAGATACTACTTCGATTCACTTTGACGAACCCGCTTTATGGTGGTTTATCAAACGATACAACATGGAAGACGAAGGATTTGTTCTTGAACTTCTTGATACAGATACAGGAGACTCTCAATACTGCATAGCAAACGGAGTCACCAACCCCTCTTCATCGCAAGCATTAACTTGGACTGCAAGCACTGGTAGGTTCACCTCTACAAATCAAACAATGTCAAGAGGACAAATTGTTATACATGAAGGATTCGACCACTATGATTTAAACGGAGTTTTTCAAGTAAAAGAAGTAATAAGCAACACCCAATACACAGTGAGCAGATTAGAGTTTGAACCAATGATTAACGAGTTTTCTTACGCTAAGTCTGTTGCTCAAGGTGGCTCTCAATGGTCGCTTGGTTCTGCGCACCACTTTAACGACCCCGACGCAATAAAAGCAAATCGTGATGAAATAGCGTTTGTTGGTTCTCCAACAGTTCAAGTTGCACCGGCAGACCAAACAGGGACACTGCGATACAATTTTATTGAAATTACTGGTGTTAAAGGAATTAAAAAACAATTCGACATAACAAAAACAATTGTCAGTCTGCGCAAAATTGATGAGAGCAATGGCTACAAGCACTTGTATGTTCTTTGGGCGGATATGCGCAATGACGGAACAGCAAACGCAGATGGTGGTTTGCGCAAAAATGACTTTGGAATTATTTTACCAACAACTAAAAATTACAAAATAAATGTTGCTCTTGCAGACCAGTTCGATGAGTCCGGAATGCCCGATGTATTTACTGAATTAAAAATTGGAGAAGATGTTGATATTTGGCAATTTGACGCAGAAGCAGAACCTTACTATGGCACTTCATGGTCTTCTTTACATGGAGGTAGCAACTATGAGGCAATTGACGACAGGTATGCTAATTGGGAGGACAAGGGAGGTTCATTCCTTATTATTGACGCATCCCGATTTTACAATTTAAATACTGCCGCAACAGGTGGCAGAACAGGGTATGCAAGTGGTGGACTTGTGGACTTTGGAGATTATGTCCTTGCTACAAAAGGTTTCCCATTTTTAACAGACGCATATTACAAGTCTGCAATATCCTCTTACAAGACAACAGCCGGAACTTCAATTCACCATCACCCCAACTCGTTGTTTATGCTTAACGACAACACCATTATGACACAGGACATTGCGCTCGGAGACACTGTTCTTTATGTCGATGATAATACACAATTCCCGACTGCCGGAACAGGTGCAATTATTTGTCAAAAGGGAAGTAATAGAGGACAAGAAGATTTGATTTACTACTACTCATGGACTGGAAAGGGGAATGACGCAACACTTGGAGATAAATTAACAGGCGTATTTATAACAAGTCTGCCTAATGCCGAAGACCCTAATACTGTGAAAACCCTTGTTTCAAGTGAGCGTGCAGGCTACTCAAGCCCTGCTTCAAGAGCAGATATTACATTAAAAACAACAACAAACACTGCGGGTATTTTTGATACTGTTTTAGTGTTTAACACACCTTCTGCGCTATTCCCGTTGCGTCTTTCTGTGAACATTGAAGGAATAGTAAAAAGTCAAAACAGAGGAACTTATTACGCAGATGATAAGTTGCGCAGTATGTATTCAATTACAACAGCAGATACATGGGCGAGAAACACAACACTGCCTTGCATTTATGAAATGCCAAAAACAAGATATATGCCGGATGCTGTCGGTTCTGCGCAGAAGGATTCATTCGGGTCAATGTTCGACGGAAAAGGCATGACTATTATGAACATCGCTACAAACATTGTTGATAAAGACGGAAACGGTGTAGTTGGAAAGCAAACGACATTTAACTGGTTAATGGATAGAGATAATATCTTCACTATCCGGCAACAAATACCATCCAACATTGCTTTTACAAGAGCAAATCTAAAGCATTCATCCATGAATACAAGAATGGGTGCGCAAATTACCAATGTGCGCATTTACTTTAACGGAAACAGCAACTACGCAGAATACCCAACTCCCGTCGAAGGTGCTACTACTCGATGGCGTGTATTGCAACACCCAAAGGTTTTCAGTGAAGCAGAGGCAATGGCTCTTGCAAAACAAGAGTTCTTGCGTGAGTCTAATGCGCAAGTGCAAATTAGCGCAGAAGTATTGTTGCAAGCCGGAGAAAAAAGCAAAATGCTATCCGGTGGTCGATATGGTTATGTGCAAGATGTTATGCGCAGAGGATTCTTTTACCATAAAAAGGCAAATGCTTCTTGGACTAATCTATGGGGCGGTATGCCGTTTAACGGAGTCCAAGACTTTGCGCATTCATCTCAAACCATGTTCAGTCATCAAACAAATGCTGCTTCTCTCACTGATAGCGAAACAAGAGCCGATAGTATCACTACTGTTCAAGCAATTGTTGAACAACAAACAGTTTTAGAAGGAAAAGGAATACATGTTCACGGTGCTACTGGTAATAATACTGCGCAAGGTGTTTTGCTTTTCGCAGTAAGCGGTTCAAATGGCACAGTGCAGTGGGATGCGTCGGGCGCAGGTTTCGGTTCTCCTATTACTTTACAGAATGGATGGAACACGGTTATTGGTAATGCAAGCCAACGACTTTCAATATACTGCGATACAGGATTTACACCTCATGCGGGTCTCCATCCCGTTGTTTATCAATTTGGTAATTCAAGAAGCAACGGCATTCCTCACTACGGAACAAACAGTTTAACACCTTGTTTGAAAGTCATGTATGTCGATAAAAATACTCCAAAGGTCAGTAGCACTACTGGTAATGAATTAAGATTCGCCATTAGCCTTCACGGTGCTTCGGCAAATGGTCGTTCAACAGTGCCAGTAAGTGACGCAAACACATACAAGTTATGGCTTTTGGATTATGTCTTTGATGAAGCAACTACTGGTTCTTCGGGTTCGCAAAAACCACCGGAGTATGATGTTTCTTCTTTAGCCGGTTCTGCGTCTGTTGAAATCACAGGGAACGGTATGTTTGAAGTTCAACTGCCTTCTTCATACTCAAGCACAGCAAAAAAAGTTATTTTTTCTGTTGATTATGACTATCTACAAAGTATTGCACGCAGAACAGAACAACATACTTCATTGATTCGCAATGCGCATGACATTACAGGATTAACAACATACAACTCATACGGTTTTAACACTACTTCTGCATTCCCTCTCGGTCATAAAATTGACGCAGGAATGGGTAAGCAAGCAGAACTGCGCACAGCATATTATGCGCCTCGTCTTGCCATTGTAGATGACATAAATTATGTTCCCGCTTCTACGGTGTCTTTGACTGATACGCACATGGATTTAACCAGTGAAATACTTAACATTGCCGGCATCACATGGAATAAAAAGGAAAAGGAAATTGATAAGGTTTCTTTAGATTTACAACGCACTGAAAAGCATTTTAAATATACTCTTGCGGGTGTTTTCAAGCAATTTGCAGAAGACGGCGGAGGAATACCAAACAGACCACCGAGACCCGAATTACCACCCCCGACTGTTCCTCCAACTTTACCTTTACCGCCTTTGGGCGGGGGAGGGTTGATTCCGGCGCAAGCATTTGGTTCAATAGGCGGCGCAGGCGGCGACCCGTCAAGTATGTTTGCGGGTATGTCTGCAAATCTTTTAGGCAGAAGCACCTTTAGAGGATTGAAAGGCAAAGCCTCTTTTGCAACCGATGTTGGGTTGTCCGATGGTTCTTTCAGTGTGATAGGTCAAAACAGACCTTCTACGGCTTTATCATCGAACCGTGACATAGACGGCATCGAATCAACAATGATGAGTAGCGAGGGCGTGAGCATACCCTCAAGCGATGGATTCGTTCTTGGTGGCATCACTAATCCCGAATTAGGCGCACAGGGCGAAACACACAGCCACAGCATCAATGTGCGTGTTCCAAATGATGTATCGGCAGGTGGCTTTGTAGAAGTCGTTGCGCAATTTACACTTGAGGGAGATAGTTCACTAAAAGGGGAATTGACAACTACCGTGTCTTGCGCAGAAACGGCGGCTACTGGCAGTCAAACAGTTCTTGTAAATGGCTCGGAAAGCAGACAAAGCCACACATTGTTTTCGACCAGTGCGCTAAACGGCGCAGAAGTAGCAGGTAATACACTGACAATTAAAGTAGAAAGAAGTCCTGCGCAGGGCAACGATAACGCAGGTTATTCGGCATTGACTATTCATTCTCTATCGGTTAAAATACGCAGATATTCAAATCTCGGTGTTGCGCAGAGCAATAGTATGAAGCCGTATTGATTGATGAAGTCAAAGTGGGTTAAACCCTTAGAACTTCAAAAGGATGCGGGAGGCGACGAGGGAGGAAAACGAGACACAGAACCGAAAGCCCATCGGAGGTATGTTTGTCGCTCTCCCGCAATTAACCCTTGTTCCTATGTTTTATTAAACCCACGCTCTGCGCATGTCCTTTATTCGCCTTGCAGTAGTTCTGCCAACGCCTTTAATTTTCATCAAGTCTTTTTGCGTGACTTTTGCCTTTAATAATTCTCCAAGCGACCCGTATTTTTCAAGTAATGCTATTGCAATTGGTTCAGTAATTCCTTGTATAGCAATCAAAGCACGCAGTCTTGGGTCATCCGGCATCTCCTTGATAGCAGGTTGAAACCGTGTGCGCATAGCACTGTTCATGTTGAGGATAGCAAGCCATTCTACAAAGTCATCCATGTCATTGAACTCGATAAGGCGAACTTTAGGGAATTGAGAGTAGAGAGTCATTTTGAATGATTTAATAATTCTTTGCTGGCGCAGTATTTCTCTTGCCACTTCTTGCCTTTTCGCCTTGCGCCCCTTGAAGTATGGTTTGAGCGTAGTATTATACACTGCGAGAATTGGATATTCGACTGCTTCACACAGTTCGGACAACTGATGCTTTACAGTGCGCCCGTTGCGCCCAATGCCGAGGATGCTACGGTATAGGTCGTTTATCTCTTTAGCCTCTATCCCGTAATCACCGATAATATAGTCACCAGTGCTTAATCTTTTGACAATGCACTGCCCCTTTGGGTCGGTCTTTCGATTCCCGACCTTTACAAACAAGCGGTGGAGTAATTTATCATTCTCCCTGTCATCTGCCGTTATCATTGCGTAATACTGCGCAGAAGGGGTATTTAAGCGAGCGTTTCAATATAGAGGGTTTCCGGCCATCGGCTGTTGTAAAGCCCATCGCAGACTCTTGATGACACCACGCAAAGCATTGTAATTGCGTATTGCTCTGCGCATCTCCGAATCATTAGCCCATGACTTGTCCGTTAAGACATTAAGCCACCTATCCCTCAACTTTGAGGCTTCTTTAAGCATTTCGATTAAATCTTCTTCACTGCGCACAGAACCAACACCCTTCTCCATTGCATAAATTATGTTTTCTATACCAGTTCGGACTCGGTGCGTGTTCATATTTGCGCACTGCACCTGCTACATATTTTCGAGTAATTCCTTCGAGGTAATCTTGCCAACCAAGACCCTCTATGAAAAGGCATATTTTGTCTGTTATATCATGGTTTTCCTCGGCAGATAGTGCAGAAGGGGGTGCGTAGAAAGCCAACTGTCTGCGCATCTCTTGAACCAGTGCGACTCGGACATGATGTGGCGGGTTCGATACGCCGATGGCACGCTCAAGACATGTTGGCAGTGCGCATTCGCCGTTTGTTGCGCCGACAGATATTCCTTCACCGATTGAAACCTTTTTGCGCACAGGGATTGGATTGTCAAAAGCCCACTTTACCAAATCAAAGCATTCGCTTTCCGCAATAGTGCCTTGAAAGGGGTCGATATTGATGTATTCCGGTAATGGTCTTTCCGGAATGCGGTAATTGAACGGGTCTTCTGCGAAGTCATGCGCAGGGATAGTGACCGCCCACTTCTTGCGTTTCGGGTTGTATGTTCCCGAAACCCTTGTCAATTTTTCCGGATAACCGACTCCATCAAGGCTCGATAGTCCGTCGGCCATTTTGCGCTCATACCTGTCAAGGTGAATAGCCCATTCTCTGCCCCTTACAGGGCGTTGAAAGCACTGGTGGATATGAAACCCTCTGCCGGTCGCAACGAGCCTTACATCGCCCTCTAAACGCTTAATTAGTGCGGCCACATCATGCTTCACATCATCCATAGTGAAATCGTCGTTCATATCGAAGTCCCACCATGCTCTATCCATGATGGCAGAGTCATAATCCCCGACTTCATCGAAGGGGAAAAGTGAAGTGTAAATCGAAGTCTTGCCGTTGAGCCTGCGGATATACTGAACGAACTCTTGCCTATTATGGCATATCGTTCTCTTGAGTCCGACTTGACGAGGGAATTGTAGCATACAAACCAACCGAGAGCATCAGTCCTTAATAACCACACGATGATTGCATACACCGCATACAGCGATTCTCTCATTGCCTGCATCCATATCGCCAGTCAATAACATCATAGGTTTTCCCTTTTCATCACTGACAGTCATTTCACCGTCGCATTCTGCGCAGATAATCATTTTTTAACACCTTTCAAATAATTCAATACTTCTTGGGGTGGAAATGATTTTCCAATTGGTTTTTTTACACCCTGCCATTGCCATTCGGATTTCATACTGTTTCACCTTAATTCTTATTATCTCTTGCGCAGTGCTTACAATGCGCTTTCCCTTCAAATTGAGGATTATGAGCCAGTGGCCTTACGCACTTTATGCGCAGATGCTTTGGGGGCATCACCATTCACCAACTCCTGTCAGTTCACTTTCGCAAGCAGGCGCAAAATCGCACCATTGAGGGCAGAAGTAGTCCGACCAAACCATAGGATTCTCATTCGCTTTTAATCCGGCAACTGCTTTATCCAGTGCCTTTAGGAACGCAGTATTACTGCGCCCATTGACTTTTTCAACGATTAGGATTCCTTTTTCATCTCCGAGCATGACTTGTCTTTTTGAGTCTTCGACCATCTTCATAACAAAGTCCACATTTTCTGCGTCGGGTGCAAGGTATGCAAAGTGCGTAATCGGTCGGGTTTCACCCATCAAGCGCAACATGTGCGCATAGTAGCACAGTTCCCTGCGTGTGCGTGACAATTTACCGTCGTTCATGTTTCCGGTTTTCAATTCATAAATACAAAGTCCACCGTCGGGATGAACTAATACTGCGTCAATCAATCCGACAAGCACTACATCACGCTCTGCGTCATAGACTGCTCGGTATTCTTCATACTCTATCGGTTTGAACTTTTCAATGCCCCATAAATCAATGCGCTGTTGCTCAAGGTTCACCATTTCATCAATGCCTTCTTCATGTGATTCGATAGGGATTAGTGGCGCAAGGGTGCTTTGACCGCCCCAATTATCATAAAGTGTTTCAAGCGCAGTGTGTATGCGTGAACCTCTTTCCATCTGCGGAGTAGCAGGCATTCGCATGTCCTTCAAGACAACCTTCTGCATCCAAAATTGACGAGGGCATTTAGAATAAGTCATAAATGAAGACTTGCTCAACTTGAGCAATTTATCGTCTTCGGTTGGGTCATAACTTGAATTGGCTCGCAATTCTTCAATTGACATTTTGGATGGGTCTTTCATTTGAAATACCCCACATGCTCTAAGACATTGAAGAGAATACGGCGTGGTTTTCCCATCATTCTTCTTCATCCCGCAATTTATGTTCGCAGGCCGGACAGTTAATAGGCAAAGCAATATCCTCAAGAATAGGTGTGTTGATTTTGAAACCACACCCCGAACATTCTTCTTTATGAAGTAATCCTTGTGCCTCAAGCATCCGAACCATAACCATGTTCAACTTGTCGCATTCTGCGAATACAACTCTTAACATTTGGTTCTGTTGCTCAAGTGTAGTAGTCATCTCACCAAGCAGTGCTTGCATTTGTTTGATAGTCGGCTTTTTAGATTCCCTGCTCATATCATACCCACCTTCTGCTACTCATATAAACCCGTCGTCAAATCCATCCCATGTCGCTCATACCATTGAGCGCATTCTCAAGGCGCACTATGTCCCATCCCATGACTTCATAGTATGGTTGAACTTTGTTGAATACAAATCGCTCTGCTATGTGCTTGTAGCCTATCTGCGCAATACCTTCAACCTCCGTTGGGTCATCGAAAGCAATGTATTCTCCTTTGTCGTTCAGTGTCGTTAAGAAGTAATCATCCTTGCGATAACCTTTGCCTAAATGCGTATTCGCCCACTGCGCACCCGCCCTTGCTTCACCAAGAGTTGAGTATTCGCTTAGATTCTTGTTTAACTTTGCTTTGATGCAAAGGTCACGCACTGCAATATCCTCCGATATAATCTCACGCACTAATTCTTCAATCTCTTGAGTAATCTCTGTTTCATCCTTCTTGTTCAGTATTCCGTGAATAGTCGATTGTAGCGCAGACTTGAGCGCATTAGGCAACCTCCCCTGCTTCATCTCAATGCCTTTCACATAGATTTCGGGGGTATGATGCTGTCCTTCAGTCCATGATACACTCGCCGCATAACGGTTCTTAGCCATGATAAGGAAAGTGTCACACCATTTTTCAAACTCTGTCTCAATCGGACTCATGCGCTCATTGACTGTGCGAAGAAGTTCTAAACCCTTTTCGGGAGACTTTACATCGCACATAATCGAGTCGGTGTGTCCGTAGCGCACTGTGCATCCTAATTCATTCGCAATATCCCGCAGTTCAAACAAAGTCTTTCTCGATGTAAATGTTATTGCCGCCGCAATATCCGGATGGTAAAACCCAACTTTACTGTCGCCTGCTACGCCATACATCGAAGCAACGAGGGATTTAGTCGCATACTGTAATGCGTCATACATTTTGCGCTCTTTTTCAGTCTGCGCAGACTTCATAGACTCTTTGTATCTGTTTCTTAGAATAGTCATTTTATCCATTTGTCTGCCGAGCAAACCTTCTCTCTGCGCAAACTTAACTCCATTCCCGCAATCATTGCCGCTTTCGTCAAGCGTAGTCCAGCAAATGTTGTTCTTCTTGATGTTTGAATGATACATCGCCTTAATATCCATAATTCCTATGTTCTCATACACACCGGCCACAGGAACTTGAATATCTGCGCCTTCGTAATCGACCTTCTCAAATTGAGCCTTGCTTGGTATCTTCTGCTTGAAGTCTTCATCACGCAGAGCGAGGATGGGGAAAACCTTCGTCACATACGGAGTAGTGCGTATATCGCACTGCGCAATATGTTGAACGGCTGTGAAGTAATCTAATGCGCCGACCAAGTCATTCAATCTCGGTAAAAGGCGCACATCTTGTCTTGCGTAGTCGAGGTATGTGCCAATATCTGTAAAATATGTGTCATGTCCGTCTTTCAAATCAACCTTAGTCTCCTTCAAGCAGTATTGAGATACTGCGCCTAATCCCATCGAAGGCAGTTGTCCGTTCTTCAAAGTCCACAACTTCTTAAACGCAATCATCAAGTCTATGGTGTTGAAGCCTGCGATTGGTTGCGCCCATTCTCCGAAGTCATATCGAACTTTGCGCATAGGCGAAAGTGTGCGTATTTCAAGACCGTTTGCCTTGAATCGCTTGAACAGTTGTTGGCAGTCTGCATTGACTACATTCCAACCAGTCAGTATATCGGGGTCACATCTGCGCATAAGTCGAGCAAAGTCTTGCAGTAATTCCTTCTCACTGTCGAAACACTTGAACTTGCGTTCACCACTTGCGCATTCTTTCATGCCTTCGGGGTGTTCTTTACAGGGTATTGAGTCATAGAAACCTGCCTTGTAGTCGGGATGAGAGAATAAGACATACTCTCCATCCTCCGAGTCTTCGATGACGATAATGGTTATTTGGCCGGAATCCATCATCCATTCCATATCGAAGAACCATGTTCGGTGTTCATACATGGGGATATTGACTTTATTCTCAACAAGACCTCTGTTGGTGTGCGCAATGTTCGCCTCCCATGTGCGAACCTTCTTTGAAGCACTGCGCAAATCATCTGTGTTTTGAAATACAACTTTCCTAAGTTCCTCTCCGTAAAGTCCCTTGTAGCCTTTATCGGGGAGAACGGTGAAAGGCTGTATTAAATTGCCTATGTCTTCGGATTCAATGTAGCAAAATGGGTTTGCGGAAACAGTCTGTGTTTGTCTGTTCCCGTCTGCATCCCTGTATCGGATTAAGACGCTATTCTTCTTCGTTCTCTCCACTATCACCGTTAAGCCTCCAAATGTTATGATGTGTTATGTCCTCATAAACCCATTGGTGCATAATATCCTTTACATCGGCAAAGGATTCAACCTTAGTGTAGCCAAGAGACTGAACGACCGACTCAAGACGAGCCGACGATATTCCTTCGATTGGGTTAATGATTGTAATTTTGGGGATATTGCGCAGAAGTTCGGATTTGTTGCGTTCATTCAAGAGATGCTTATGCAAACCTTTACTTCGCCATTCTTTGCGCACATAAGTATTGCCGACAAAAGCAAGATTGCCAACGCATAGAGAACCAGTGTAAGCGATTGCCTTGTCACCGACCCAAAGAACCCAATAAATCATTTCATCGAAAATGTAAGGATAGCCTTTATCGCTTGCGCACTGTAAAGGACTCCCCCAATCACATTCTAATTCCGTGTGGGAAAAGGAGAATGAGATACGCATGTCGGATAACATGTCAATCAGTCTTTTCGCCGGCCAGTCGCTCTTGTTGCAATTCCGTGTGTGTTAAGCCATTTCCAAATAGTCATCGGTGATACTGCGCACTGTTTAGCAATAGAAGCCATACTGCGCCCCTTTCCGGCGTATTCATTAGCAAGCCATGATTCTTTACGGTATGTGTTATGAGAAGAAACAGTGCTTTGCACCTGCGCAATGACATGGTGCTGTTCGCCACATTCAAGGCAAACAATCGTCTGCGCATTATCATTCTCTATTCCCACATTTAATTCGGATTCACATTCATTGCATTTAAATTGTATTTTCATTTATTTTACTCTCCTGTATTGGTAATTTTGGTTCGGGGTAAATATCCTTTCGATATGCCCCCACTTCTCTATTAACTTGAGAATATGACCCACGCCCGACGGATGCAGTGCGTTTTGGGGAATCATTATTTCATTCACCTTTTCGGTTATTTGCTTGCCATGCAAGACTTGTTCAACCTCCATGTGAAACAAAACGACTCCCATAACTGCGACCTTTCGGTGTATTTTATGCAGTGACATAACCTCTCCCATGTGTGATAGCACTTCTTCAACCTGCTCTTGCGTGAACTTCTCAAAAGTTCTACTGCGCAGAGTTCTTGCGAAGTTGGTGTTATCCCTCATGTGTTTGGCTATGTCAATCGGCATTAGATTTTGCAACCTCCCGTTGAAATATGACTGTGTCGAGTAGTCCTCCTTGAGAGATAAGTAGTGAAATACCTCCACCCAAAGGGGTTAAATCGAAGAATTGTAGATTTACTGCACCAGTCATAGTGCGCAGAACATTTTCAAGACTGCCACCGATAACGGATGAGAACTCATGCTCACAAGTCTCAAGAAGAGACTTAGTGCGCCCTTTGATTTCATCGCCTGCGCTTAACATCAACAAGCCGTCTTCTGTAAAGAACTTGTATTGAGATACCTTTTGTCCGTTCATAGAACCGCTATCCATTGCGTCAAGCAATTCCGAAACGGAGATTTGGACTTCTGCGCAAGGTTCGATAATATCGCCAGTGGATGCACTGTATTTACCTTCGTTCTTCATTATTGCGCCAATGAAACGATTTTTGCTCTCTTTAGACCATTCCTTCACGGTCTTTTTAGTGTGCGTAAAAGCCTTTGCGCTCTCGCTACTGATTAGAGTTGTTTGTTTTCCGGTAGAAACGATTTTGATTTTACCATCCTTTTGAGTTAAGCGCACTTCGCCCTTATGTTTGGATAATGCGCCAAGCATCAAAGAGATGTTTGCGACAACAATTGTAGAAGGTTCGCCTTCTGCGCACTCCGTAGAGAACAGCGAGATACTTGTTATGCCATCCCGAACAATGTTGCAGGTCTGCGCAACTCGATTACTTGTCTCTATTGTTGTTCCCTCAACCTGCGGAATAACCTTTCCGTTGATTGTTGCGTTTCTCTGCGTGCGCTTAAGAAGTGATGTTAATTCCTTAGCCCCGATTGTAAGTTCCTGCATATATATCCCTTATCTAATAGTCAATATAAACCCTTCGTCAATCTACTTTGTATGCTTCGGGTCGTTGTCTTAGCATTTTGTCAAACACCCTTTGACACTGCGCACATTTTAGTGCGTCTTCTGTATCAATTTCGGGGTGTATTGCATCATGTTTGCCAACAGAAGGAAAACCCCTGCATAGAACATAAGAGAATACACCATCGGGTGTGCAATCTACTGCGTAGTGTATGCGTGAGGAACGCCCCTGCATCAACACCTGCTTGACTCGTTTAACAGGCATCTCAACCCCATGCCAAGAAAGGTAGTCCAGTCCAAACGACTTCACCGTTCTTGACACTTAGGACAGTATGTGTTGAACCCAAATGTTCTTGATTGAAGCCCTTCATCTCTTCGATTGAGGCTCTAATCTCCCATGCGCTTGCGTCGAGGTTCTTATCTGCCTTGACACCTGCGGCGAGGTCGCCCTTCTTGGTGTATCGAGTCATCCAAAGTTGCTGTGAGAACAGGCGCATAGTGCCTTTTTCCCATTCGGGTTCTTCGCCAATTTTCATCAATCCCTTTTGACCGTTGCCAACATCTGCGAATTGCATTTTGTTTTTCAAGTGAAATGTGAAAAACACTGCATCGACAGGCAGTTGATGCGCACGATTAGCAATATCTCGGAACAATTTGTTGCGAATACGCCATTCGGCTTGGTTAAACTTGTCTCCGTCTTCGACATTGACAGGGTTTTTACTGCGATTCATAAGAACATCAGTCATTGCGAACTCGCACCACTTGAGGAATGAAGACATACCATCCATAATTACTGCGCCGACTTCACCATCACGGCATTTCTGCGCAACAATGTTGATGAAGTGACCCATTTTATCGACAAGAGCCGTGTAGTTGGTCGAATTGTCGTCGTTGAAAATTGTATCATCCAGTTCATCATAGAGAGGGATGACGAGGATATTCTCATCGTCGGGATAGTTGGCCGCAATAGTTTGAACTGCGCTGTTATCAACATCGAAGATGATGATTTGCTTTTCTGCGCCGATGTGTTGGCGAGCAAGAGAAACAGCAGTGCCGGTCTTGGCAGTGTTTTCTTTGCCGACAAGAGCCATACGCACAGTCTGCGTGCGAGAACGCTTCTGCGCAAACAATCCCTCATAGTGCGCTTTCATATCACGCATTGGAGGCTTGTCTGCCTGCGATTCCTTCTTTGTTTTTGCGTTAGCCCATGCGTTTGCCATTCAAAATCACCATCCCATCGAGTCTTGCTCGCCTTCTTCGGTTTCTTCTGCGCCGTCTTCTGCGCCGAGTCCTTCGACGGAGTCCATGACCCACCATCCGGAAACGCTCATGCGAGGCATTCCGTCGTCTTTGCCAATCCAACCGCCGCCGCAAGCGATGACGATAGAGCCGACTGCGAAATCAACCTTTGATTCTTCTTCCTTCGATACCCATAGGTCAATCGGGGGAATTGGAGAGGTAATGTCAAGGTCTGCAAGAGTAATGATGTAGCCACCCTTTTCTCTTGGGTCGATGTGCGCAACCTCAAGAGGCATTGCGCAGAGAGCATCCCACTTTTCCTTATCGGATAGTGAACCCAACCAACCTTCAAGGTCTGCAAGACCAGTGAGAGGTGTGACATTGGCAAGGTCTTTCAAGAGTCCGTTGCCTTCTTCATCGAAAGGCGCACTGTCGAACATCGAGACCAATGCTTCATCTGCACTGAAAACAGAAACCTTTGTCTTAGTGTAGCCAATGTCGCCGTTTCGACCCAACTTCACCGGCAATGTGCCTGTGACGAAGGTTGGGTGGATAGCAAGGGCATCATCACCGTTGAATCGAACCTTGATAGGGCGAATCGTTTTGTTGTCCTTGTTTCGACCCAAGAATACGCAGTCACGCATTGGTTCGCTTTGCGCTCGGTATCGACCGTAGCGGTAATTCGGACTGCCCGAAGGCCATGTTGGAGAAGACTTGTCGGCAATCAAAACGAAGTAGCCTGTGCCATCGTTAATATCCATCGCCGCTTTCGGCAGTTCGGCCACATGCTTTTCGGCAGAGGAAATGTCGAATGATTGTTTGCCTTCAAGAGAAGCGTTATGCACATAGCGATAGCCGCCGTTCATGTCATCATTCAAGAATAATGCGCAGACACCTTGAGCAACAAGTGCTGTGCGTGCCTCTTCATCAAGACCCATGAGATTAGTCTTCATGTTCTCATATTGGCGTGCCGCAATGTCTTTAGTGCGTGGAACACTGATGAACATACCTTCGATGTTTTCGCAACCGCTTCGGGCAAGTCGGGCTGTGACTACTCGTAGTTCTGCCGCCGCCATTCTTAGGCACTTCATCTGTATGTCTTCATCGGATAGACCGTTTGCCTTGAGGTTTGCGCTGTTTGCAGACAACACACTCTCATGCTTTGCGAGAAGGTTCTCGACGGGGCATCCAACATTCTTCGCTACTCTTTCAATTATCTTTTCATCAACCATGTTTGTTCACTTTCCTTGTATTCTGTCCTATACCTGTTGCTCATATAAACCCCCCGATTAAATCGAGAGCATCCTCGCAAAATCCCACCGAACAACGCTTTCATCAACACCCATGACAATGTCACGCTCGCTAATAATTGCGCATTCGACAACCTTTGCAATCATTTTTGCATCGGCAGGACTGTTTGTTGCGTAGTCGAAAACTCTGCGCACTACGCTACGCATATTCATGTTGCCACTCAACTTAACTGCGTCTGCAACCGACTTTTCAGTTGTAGCAAGGCGCAGATAACGGCGAGCATCAAAACCCTCCCCCATTTCAAGGAGGAACTTCTTTCCTTCTTCGTCATCGAGATAACATAGAGTCTGTAATGCGCCTATTGTATTGCGCAAATCACCCTCATGTATTCTTGCGAGATTTGTCATATCATCGTCTGTGAGAGTCATTGATTCGGAATTGAGAATATCACGCATTGTTTTTAATGCGCTATCAACAGTGTGTGGTTTGAAGTGACGAACCGAGCAACGGCTCTGCAACCAACGGGATATTTTACTAAGGTCATTGCAGGTCAAAATAAAGTAGCAAGAAGAACCTTCGATGACACCCTTTAGTGCGCTCTGCGCCGCAAGAGTCAGTTGGTCTGCTTCATCGAGCAGAATTATGACTTCATTCAAACCACTTTGCGCAAGCGGAATTAACTCGTCTTCGATGAACTCGATTCCTCTTGTTCTCTTGGATGAAGCATTGTAGTGGTGTATGGTGTAGCCGAGACTCTGCGCAATAATATACGCAAGTGTGGTTTTACCAGTTCCCGCTTCGGTTGAATTGAAAATGTAATGTTGCATTGGTTGTCTCTCATCAATGATATTTTCAAACTCCGGAATCAAATGACTCTGTCCGACAAATTGGCGCAGAACCATTGGTCTGTGTTTTTCCCACCAAATGCTACTCATCAGTAATCCTCTCCGTAAAGTTGCCACATTCGGGCATTATGTTCATGCTCATAACCCATGACTTCATGCTCGCAACCGTAGCAAGTGAGCCTATCGTTGAGTAGATTGTCAGTAATTGTATCGCACAAATGGCAGAGGGTCACACCCTTTATGCGCAGAAACCATCGGACAAATCGCTTAATCATTCGTCATCACACTCTCTGTCTCGGTATGCTTGATACGCCGCATCCTCTGCGTCGGACTTGACTCGTTCCCAATCAACATATTCATGTTTATCGGATGCGATTTCTTGGACTAAATCATAGAGGTTTTCATCCTCATGTAGATATTCACGCAACATGTCTTTCAACTCGTCATCGCTTAAGGAATCCATAACCAAATCCACTGCGGAGTTATACCCGCATTCTTCTGCTATATCGTTTGCGCCTTGATTGCTCATTCTACTACCTCCAATAATTCATCAATGAAAGGGCGCAATGCTTTGAACATACCCTTCGGTGAAAGTCCGGCAGTATCGAGAGTCAAAACCTTGTGTGGGTTGTTCAACTCCCCCTTCGACGGTGTGCGCATAGCATTCTCGGAGTAGTGCGCAAGTCTTTCGGGATTTGCACCTCTCTCAATCAGTGTGCTTTCGGGCGCACGCAGTCGGATGAGTATGCCATGTTCGATGCAGAAGTCTGCCTCGTTATGATGGCGCACATCATCTATGATTGCAATTGATGTTTCGCCTTGACGATTGATTGAATGCCACATTGCATCAACCCAATAGTCTTCATCAACCATTTGTCGCTTTGCTTGACCCAACGCTTGTAGCAATGGGCGCACTGATTCTTTATGCGCCGCTTCTTTTACTTCAAGCAAGAACCTTGCTTCGGCAGAACCGGACTTCGGCCAAATAGCCTCCGCCACTTCTTGACGGACTGCTTCTGCGAATGAGAATGTCATTGTTGTTTGCGTCTGCTCATGGTAATGCTCAAGGTATTCTGCGAGGCTTGATTTACCAGTGCGCATACGCCCTGCGATTCCGATAATGAATGTCATAGCCATGCACCGCCTATGCCTTTTTCGACTAATCCTTTAACAACCTTTTTTGTTTCAACCCACTTGTCTTCAACAAAGGTGCGTGAAGCACCGGCTTTGAAACCATTGGGGAAACACTTAGGGCATCTATCAAGAGCCATAGCCTGCGCATCGGTAAGGTTTGGGTTATGCTCGACAAGTGCGCCGCAAGCGTATGTCGGATTTGAAAAATCATAGTCACTGTTTGACTTATGCAATAGGCGTTTATCTCTCCCCATATTTGAAAGGAAAGTGTGTGTCCTATTAAACCTCACGACGCTCGCAAGAAAGACATATTGACCTGTCCGGCATATATCTCATTTGCTTGCATGAAGGACAGCGCACTGCTTGTTCCTTGAGCGCAGTAGTCATCGAAGAATAAGGCATAGTCAGTTCAATGTCCTCATCTTCTCGGATTAAATCTCTATCAACATCAAAAACCATATTGCGCACAGAAAGACCATTGCTCAATTCAATTTTGGCATGTCCCACCTTAACAATTTGCGCATTTTTACTGATTAAAGCCGCAAGACTCGAATCAGTCGGGACTTCACGGAACAATCCTTGACGGTGTAATTCAGTTGAGACTTGAGAACGAGTCATCTCTCCGCCCTCAAAGAGAATGCGCACTATTGTTCTACGCAGTCGGGAGTTGTTCTTTGCCACATTAGGCTCTCACATAGGAGAGTATAAAAGACACACTTCTAATCGCCCATCGTTTGCCACATTGCCATGTTCGCAGAAGCAGGCATTTGACCCGATTCTTGCGATTCACTACTTGTAGATTTGCGCATAGTCTTTTTGCGCATTCTGTCGGGCAGACTCACATAAAGAGTCCACTTGATAGTGAACCAAACGATGAAGAACCAAATAAAGAACTCTCCTTCTGTCATCATATCCACCCATCCAGCGTAGATTGTTCACGCTTTTGTAATCCTTTTGGTAATAATTTTTTTTCTGTTCTGCGCAAATCATTCGCAACTTCTTTGCTCAAGCGAACAATTGATTCCCAATGCGCATCGCTTTCACGGATTCCAAAAGGGTATTCTAAAACGCCATCGGATTTCTTTTTCTTAGGCCATGACATTCTGCGCACAGGCTTATGCGAGAAATTGATTAAGGCTTGTTGAAAGTCTTCGGGAACATTGGTGAATGATTTTGCGAGTGTGCGCCAAAGCGCAATGTCTTTATTGTTTTCACGCAAAAAGGATAGCATCAACGGAACAGGAACATTTGCGCATTCGGAGAATGACTTTGTTCTGTTCGACCAACGCATCGTTGCGTCGATGTTCCGTGTGTAGTCTTGCTTTTTGAAAACACCGTCAATGATTACCGAATCATTCTTTTTCATTTTAGGAGGCTTTTCGCAAACCCAAACCATTCTGTATGCGATGTGTGGCAACCACGCAACGCATTCCTTCGCAGTCGGGTATCTCTTATGAACAATGACAGTCAATCCCTCAACTTGAGGGTCGCTTGAAACATAACCACCTTCGACATAATCTCCGGTGCGGTATTTTTCTGCGTCATGCGTGAAAATGAGAACGCCCATCCCAAACACCTGCTCGTCTGTATTCTTTGATTCCGCCTCTCTTTCTTGCTTCAAGTGCGCCTTTACCTTCAAGTATGCGCAGAGCCTTCGCCACTGCATACACATTCATGTGCATGTGTCTTTGAGGAAGTGCTTCTATCGCTCTCGGGAGTAGTGCGTCTGCGCTAAACCATTCTCCGCTATCCTGCCATTCTTGAACGGCACTTTCAACTGCGAACTTTCGATATTGCTTGCTCACAAAACCACCCCGTATTCGTCATAGGCGTGGCATTCTACGCACACAACTTTGCCTTCGATAATCATACAGTCTTGCAAGTCGAACATGCGCTTGCATCGGGAACACTTTTCTTGTCTCAATCAACCATCTCCAAAGAATCAACAATCAAATCCTCAAGCAACTTTTGCTGTGAGGAATCGCTGTTGCACCAAAAACCGACGGGGTCATCTCTAAACAACTCCCAACGGTTTGCGTGGTATGAATCGAATGGTCTATCGGGGCAGAAGTGCGCCATGAACTCGTTTGCATTAACTCGACTGCGTATGTTGCGCAAGCCTGCCATAATTTGACTTACATTTGGCTTCATTGCGCATCACCTTCGGGGTATAATTCATTAGCCCAAAAATCGAGAACTTCCCAATTAACGCCAACGGTTGCGTCATGCTTGCGCTCAACCATGTGCAAAACATTCATCGCTTCTCGGTCATTTAAGTCGGGTCGAACCTCCAACACATCATCAATGTGCCATACAAGAGTAATTTTTTTATCGGCTCTAAGGTGGCTTGACGCATTGGCTACTGCGTAGCCCATTTGCTCAATCTCCGTCATAGCCCTTCGGACTTCGTTTATGTTTCTGCGCATTTCATCGTTCATTGTATCACCCAATCATCGGTATTGACGAGCAAGTAATCGCCTGTATCTGTCTCTATGCGCACATAACCGGATAGTTCCGAAGGCGTTTCAACTGTCACGCCCTTGACGGTTTTTCCTCTCTGCACATGTTCAACATGGTTCGGAGTCCAGTCACTATCACAGTGAACAATCCCCGTAAAATCCGCAACACAAATCACTTTACTCATTCGTCTGCCCCCATAACTTCAATTTCCTTTAGAGCATAATTGCTTGCTTTCAAATAACCTTGTAGCCATGCAAATACATACTGATACTCTCCGGTAATCATCTCATCATGCGACCATGAGCCGTCTTGTCCGTTGAATCCTAATCTAAACTTCATCATCGTTTCCCTCTGTTAATGACATAAATGCGTCATTCATATAAACCCAACGATAGAATCGCTTGTATTGATGCTCGCTCAAGCCCCACATGTCACGCACAACCGTTGCGGTGACTCGGTATCGACCACTAAACCAACGAAGACCTTCTCCGTTGATGACTGCGACTAATCCATCATCGAGCATTCTCTGCGCAATCGTCGGGAACTCCGTTTCGGGAATTGGGCGACTGATGAGTTGGTTGAAGTGAACTCTCCACTTGATAGGCTCGCCTTCATTCATCCCGAACCACCCTCATATATCCGCAGTAGTGCATTATACCGTTTGCGTAAATCTTGTGTGATTTGTAGCGAACATTTGCAGTATAACCGCATCCGTTGCATCTGCGCAATTGCACAACAGTAGTAGTGTAGCCCATTGAGCCTCTATCTGTCCCGTATGAAACGCCCATCAGTCAATCACCTCATAGTCTGCCTCAATAGTGTGCGTCGGTGCTTTAAGCGCACCAATCCGCATTTCAACTTGATTTAGTAATTTAGGTTCGGTGCGCAGAACATCGACAAGTATTGCCATGACTCCGTTCACCTGTTGATGCGCAAGTAGCATTTGAGAATCAACTCCAATCTCTTTCTTGAGCGTGCCAATCAACTTAATGTTGGTATTGGCTTGCGCAACAAGGCGAGTAGCGGTGGATAGCCAGTCTGCGTCGATTCCGTCTTTGTCCTTCTGTTCCTCCCATTCATCAAGCCACTTTGTTATGCGTGAGAATACATCTTCGGCCATATCAAGCGTAGTAATCGCTTCACTGCGAGCCTCTTCTACATTATCTGCTTCTTGAGGGTCGTAATCCATGTGCGCAGACATATGTTCTTCGACAATGCCGACCTCCCAATTGAACTTCGCCTCAAGGTATGATGTTGTAATGTTGCCGTTGAAAACCTGTATCTCCCAATCCCTTCTGTTGCGGTGTGCGCACAAAGGACATTCGGGGGATTCTAAAGCCCAACGCAATGCTTCAATTGCCATTGGGTCGTCTTCTATTGCGAGTCGTTGTTCGATTAGCCATTTACTCTTCATTCATTTCACCTGTCCTCTTGTAGTCAAAGAAAAAGAACCGAGTCTTGTATCTGTGACCGTGTAAATCCGTAGTGTAGTCTTCAAAAGAACCGAAGCGTTTATCCTTCATCAACTTCTGCGCCGCACTGTTTGCGCTCGACGGAGAGTATCTGTCATCGGGCAATGTGTTCATCAATAAAGAAGCAGTCATACTTTCTCCGTTGTCTTGAAGCAGTATTGCCGCCTTATCCATCCATGCACCGTATCTCCTTCTGCGCATATTAGGCAGGTTTGGTTTCCGGTTTCTCATGCTTCGACCTCCTTTAGCAGTGAATAAACGCCTTTACCTTCGCATACAAATCTCTCATCGGTGCGCAGAACATTATGAACTCCTTTGCGTATTGGTATTCCGCATCGCATCGGCGTGCCTTTCTTAGTCATTAGGTTTGAGAATAAGTCGTCAAGGTGCAATCTGCCTTCGGAACTCTCGCTTATCTGTCTTGCGCAAGAATCACGGAATGCTTGATATTTGCGCACACCGCCAATTCTACTGCTTACATAATGTATTTTAACCATCATCGTTCACCTTCCGGAAAGCCAAACCTGCACACTACGCCTTTGCGACCTCGCCCATCCTTCTTAGGGACATACTCTGTGAACCATGCTTGACCGATTAAGTATTCTTCAATCCAACGCTTCGCCGCCGTATAATCATTGTCGCAAATTAAGCGTGCAATGTCTTTAAGCAAGACTGAACGGGGGACATCTTTCTCCCAAAATGTAGTGCGTATCAATCGAATATCCTCATCCATAACATTTCTGCGCATTTTGAGGGATGATTCGAGGATAGAGGTTAAACGCTCATCCATTTCAACCATGAGTAATTCCTTATCGACCCATTCGCCTTTCATCATTGTATAACCGATGGCGAGTCTGCGGAACAAGTCGCTTTCAAAACTGCGCACTGATTCTTGCATAACCCATTGGTCGAACTCCTTGCTAAACACTACGCCTTGTGGTTTTTTATTGAAGACCTTTTGTTGCCTGTCGATAAACCAGTTGCGCATTGATATGGATTCTTGGATTAACTCTCGTCGTTCTTCGGGCGTTATGCTCGCTTGCATATTCTGCGCCTGCTTGTAAAGCATCTCCTTTTCGGGAGTCATAACAATGTCGAGAATGAAGAATCGTCTATCCAGTCCGGACTCCAATTCAAACCGAGCAGGTTGCGTTCCCGCCCACATGGTATAGCGTGTGTTGTATTTGACCCAACCACTGCGCATTGATTTGTTCACCCGCCCACTGTCAAGAGAAGTGAGCAATTGATTTTTCATATCTACGCTGTGGTCTTTGCGTGACGCATCGGATATTGAAGAGAACTCTTCAAAGCAAAGGAAACCGCCGCACATGTAGCGTGCAACGGGATTCCCCATAATCTCTCCGTCTTCATTGACCGAACCGAACATACCTGCTTCTGTAATGCTGTTTGCGCCAACCATAGTGCGGAAACCTTCGCCTTCTTCGCCTTTACTGTTCCATAGAATGCCAGTGTTCTCTGCGCAGAACAAGTCGAGTAATACATTTTTTCCCGAACCCTTTTGGCCTCGGATGAGAATGTTAATGCGTGTATCTGCAAGTCGGGTTGCCGGTGTGTAAATGGGATAGTCAGTGTGTCTCAAGGGACAATCCTCGATGACGAACTCTCCTTCGGGCGCAGTCAATGGGTCGAAGTCACACATCGAACATTTGTTCACTGCGTTAAACATGTGCGCACCGATACTGCATAGGAAAATCGGGACTTTGTCGGCAACATCAACCAAATGGTTTTTGTCGCAGAACCTCTGCACTCTGTCGAAAATATCGTCAGTCATTCTTCCTCATCCTCTCCCATCACTTCTTCATAGGCTTCAATCAATTGCTCGGCAGGCCATACATCATCTGCATGGACTGCACCATTCTTGATAAGCGCATGTAATATCAATGCGGTATTTACAATGCCGATTCCTTCTTTGATTTCTTGCAAGTAATCCCACGCCTTTATTTTTACATTCATTGAAACATCGCCCCTGTGTCGTTTAGGTTTTCCTCGTGATGCGCCCCAATCAATTCTTTGATACGCTCTAAAGCCTCCGAAGATAGACCAATATAAGAGTCTTGCGCCCTTTTACTCGCCCCCCTCGGTATTTTGTAGCCATCTGCCCTAAGCAGGTTGCAAATCTCATCGAACTTGGCAGGTGCAACTACGGTCTTGCTGCTTAAATCCTTCAAATCGTTATGCGTTTCTTCGCTCGGCATAATGTAGATTGAACCTTTTTTACCTGTAATTTGACGCAGAGCCACTGGCAACCAAGACCAAATGCCCTGCAAGGTCTCTGTCGTTTCTTCTGCGCCCAACTCATGCTCACGCACTGCAACACATTCCTTTGGCATCGGTGAAGGTGTAGTGAATAATCGGTTTAGTGCGTATGTTGTGAGCGTGCCTATGCGCTTGAGGTCTGCGAAGCGCATAACAATGTCTCTCGCAGGAGGATAGTTGAATAGCCATTCGTTGCGATGTGCGCCTAATTGCGTCGAGATTGTCGGCGGTGCGTTCACCATTAGAATGAGCGTATTCTTGTATTTGAATAAAGGCCACATTGGGTTGTTCTCATTCAAGACTCGGTGGGGTTTCGTCAAGACATGCTTAGAGGTGATAAATCCAACTCTGCTTTCGGGCTTCTCAACACACCCCAACTCTACACCGAGAACCGCAGGTAGATTGCTCGGCGCATTGCTGTTAATGATGAGCAAGTGCGTAGCATCTTCTGTCTCCGGTGATAAGTAAAAATCAGTCTCTCCAACGGTGCTAAAGTTCCATGTCGCTTCTGCCATGTTAAAGACTACATAGTTCGTCGGTATAAACCTGCTTATTCTTTTTACCGCTTTGAAAGAATTAAGAAAAAATAAATGGGTCGCAGTTGCTCGGTTCTGCGCAATTGTTTTATTTGTTCTTAGGGTGTGTAAGACTAATACTATACAGGGGGCTTAACCTAAACACCTAAGAAGAATAAAAAGAATAACGAGCGCAGGCTTTCAGTATGCGCATTATTTTCTTCTGTATTCTTTCAATGCAGTGAAATAAATAAACGCTCTGCTCTTGAGAACTCAATGTCCTCTGCCTCCGCAAAGCGCAGACCTGCTTTCGATACTTCGTCGCAGGGCAACGGTTGGTAATCGCTGTCGCACAACTGATGGTGCGTATCTGCGATACAAGAAATAATTGTAGCCGCTTCTGTGCGCTTTAATGAGTGGTGGGGTCTTATGTCACCTTGCGCCTGCTTGTCGGCGCAGACAACGCTTGAAATCAACACTGGTGACTCCATATCGAATGCCTTGCTCTCGCTCATAGACTGCGCAATAACCAATCGGGGATAATCACCGACGACCAGTGACGGCAACCATCGAACTTCTCCCCCTCGCATACGCATAGGCAGGTAAAGAACCGCAGAATCCCCCCAAGACTTAGGCGCAGACAAAATACATTTGGGAGACTTTTGCGCTTTTACTCCGTCTGCGTAGTGACCGGAAAACATCGAGGTGCTGTTCGGCTCACTGACATGTGCGTAGTGACCTCGGAACGAGATAAAATCTGCATCGGATTCCTTGATGAAATCCTGTAAGTCCTGCGCAAAGGGCTGTTCTTCGATGAACTCGCCTTTCATCCCTTGATTGACTACTGCTCTCGGCATGTCGGGTTGCACTGCGTTAATGAAATCCCATACTGCGTCTAATCCGTCGAGCATAATGCTGTGGATTCCCGCCCGTAGAACTGCGCAAGGTTGAAACAACCTGCGTCGGCCTGCTCTGCGCCAACCAATAAATCGTTCAACGACAATATCCTGCGGTCGGGCAAAAATCCATTCTCCACAATATCGAAACGGTTGCATGATTTAAGACAGGCAACTTGTTCATATCAACCTGCGCACTGTGCGCTTGGTTGCGTATATATTCACTTTGGCGAACCAGTCATCGAATCCCAATCTGTGATTGCGTCGAGTCGGTTCATCAGTAGCGTTGCGGCCTGCATGATTGAATCGTCGCCTTGAGTCTGCGCAAGGTAAGTCAAGACCTTGACTGCGTCAAGAAGAATCAATGTGGGCGTGTCAGTAGAACCTGTCATCGTCTGCCACCTCTACACTCATCCCGTGTCTTGCGCAAGTCTTTGTCTTGCAGATGTAATACCCGTTTAAGAATCGACCTTCGACTTTCTTTGCGCACTTATCGCATTCCTTGCATCGCTTGCGTGGTCTGCGTGTGCCAGTGCCTTTTGCTCGTCGATTCCATGTTTGTCTCATAGACTTTCACGCACCGAATCTATGACATCAGTCATTCTTTGCGCAATCAATTTCAATGTATGTCGAACTTCGGGGTCGTCGCTTTCCTTCATTGCTTGCGCAGTGAAACCCGCAATGTCAATCAGTGAATCAGTAAGTGAATTGATGACCTCGCCTTGCGCAAGAATCATTTTCTGCCCTTTCGTCAGTGATTCGGTCGCACTGTCAAGAGTCTCCATGAGAGGTTTTAGTGCTTCTTGTATTATCGCTTCAAGTGTCTTCTGTGCTTCGTCGCTCATAATTTTTCCTCCTTGTCTTCGGTTTTAATACCTCGGCATGTTTGGCAGAAAAGACTTGGTCTTCTCTCTTCGATGTAATCCCATTGCGCATTGCATTGCCAACAAGTTCTCATTCTTCTTCGCCTCGCTGTGCTACGAATTGCGCTTCGTGCGTATCTCCCAAGTATTGAAAAGCCTCTATCGTTTGCATGTGTGCAACGATGACATCGCTTGCTGTTTTTGCTCGGTGAAACATTCCTGCCATTAACTGCGCAACACCGACTTGTCCGAAGGCGTGCAACATGCGCACTTGAATAACAATGTCGTTGCAAGGTGCGCAACAACGATTATGATTAACGATTGACGGGTCGCTCTTTTCAAGGACAATCAACGGTTCTGCGTTGTCACCTTGAGTCCAGTTCCCTTTATGCTCAATGCGCTTGTAGCACATGCAACATATCAAATGCGTAGCATCCTTCTCTATGTCTGCTGTGAATGCGTTGCTCATTGCGATTCCCCCATAGGTGAATGCGTGAATGTGATTTGCAAACCTGTTTTTTCGTCTGCTTCAATGTTCACATTAAGGCGCATACCTTCGGGGGTTTGCGCTAATTCTCTGTCAATCAAAGGCTTAATGTGTGCTTTGAAAAATGCTTCGTTCATGTCGGGTAAATTGCTCATGTGTTTTTCTCCTGTAATCTATGCGATGGTGTCGGGGGATATATACTCTCCGGCGTTATTTCACCAATCTATGCCGTTTGTCGGGTCATCATCGAAGTCGGGGTCGTCGGGGTCTGCGCCCCATTTTCTGCCGACTTCATCGACCTTTTCTTGAATGAATGTTTGTCTTTCTTCTGCGCTCATGTTTGGGGATATTGAGAACTCTTCGGCCTGTGTTCCTCCCATAGTGCGCATGTGTTCATCGACCTTTTCTTGCCATCCGGTCGGGAGTAGTGGCGTGCAGAGGAATGCGGCTTTTTGCCCGTTCCCTAAATCCCACGCATTCGGCAACTGCCTTGCGCAAATCGGGTGTCTGCTGTGTAATTGGGAGATGGTATCGAACAAGAATGCACTTCTGCGCAATTGCGTATGTTCCGGACTCTCTTCTGTGAGCATCGTTATCCCTCGACCTGTAAATCCTTCGTCGTGGTATGTGCGCACATACTCAAGCCATTCATCTGACCTCAAATTGTCTTGACCGCCATCACTGAATAGTGCGTTGCAGTATGCGTGAGTTGTGATGTAAATGCTCATCTCTGTGCAAGCCTCCCACATATCCAAATTATTTTCTTTGAAGAACCCTTCGCATTCTACAAGGCGCATCTGCGCAAGTTGGGCGGTCTTGTCGCCTATCTTCTTGAATGCGCTCTTGTTGTTCGCTTTGAGGAATCCCAAGTCGGGATTGAGGTTCAATTCTGCGCTGTAAAATGCGCCATGCAAGAACTGCACTGCTTCCGTGAGGTTTTCAATCGGTGAATCCATAGTAAAATCGTCGCTCATGCGCCCACCGCCCATGTGCCTGCGTAGCAGTCATAATCATGCCATTGCGTTGTCCCGTAAGTCCATGTGGGGGGATATGCGCAAAGGAATGCGTTGTTATAGGTCTGCGTTCCTCTCTCCATTGCGTTGCCGAGAATATCTTCAAGCCAACGGAAGTGAATATCAAGCCCAAAGCGTGCAGGCGCAAATGCGCCTATGTCTTCGTCGTGTATGAGCATGATGCCATCCATGCGCAAACCGTCGGCGCATTCTTCGGTGGTTTCGACTGTGCCGACAATTCGCAGGTCGTGCTTCATTGCGGGAATCGCACTGCGCACATAATCGTTAATGTTCGCTTCGTTTGATTCTTCAAGTTGATGCGCAGGTATGATGACGATTTGAGAATAATTCTCATCTCGTCGGTCTGCGTATAGCCATTCTGCGTCGTTTTTTATTGCGTATTCTCCGTTCATTCAATCATCTCCTTCAACATCTCATCTGCATATGGGTGGCTTTCTATTGCGACCCTCGCTCTCTCGTTTGCCGCATCAAGTAGTCCACGCAACCGCTTGATTTCTTTATCACGCTCTCCTATCAAGCAGATTCTAAGGTATGCGACCTCTTCCAAACGCTTGACTTCTGCGACTAAGTGTAAGCCCATTTCATCACGACTCGTCGTGAAGGGTTGTTTTTTAATTTCTTTTTCGTATTTGTCTGTGTCAATAATCATTGTTTCATCTCCTTGTCTAATTTTGCCATGCGCTCATCCATTTCACGCTCACTCTCATATCCGCCTGCATTTGCTGTGCGCTCACACATAGGGCAGTATCGCTTCGGGTATGAATAAGAACCGTTGCTCGCAGAAGCGACATTCCCCAACTCTATGAGGTATCTGTGCGCATCTACTGCAAACACATGTTGGCAGACTGTGCGACTGCATTTCAAATGCAACATTCCGACTACGCTCATGCGTTCACCTCTTCTTCGATGACCCTTTGCAAATTGTTTATGCGCACATTGGCAACCCTAATTTGAATCTCCAACTCATCGACGCTTGACTGCAACTTATGGCGGTTGTCGAATGCGACCACATCTGCGCCGATAGGCAACGGCGCATTAACTTCGTTGAAGTGTGAAATCGCAACCATAATGTGATTTTTTGCTTTTATCATTGCGTCTATCTGCGAGAGATAACTCCCGATTGCGTATTTTGCTTTGGTTATTTTTTCGATGTTCATTATTCCTCACCATCCATTTCATAATCTGCTTCTTGAAGCGCAAGTGACGGCATCATGTGTGTGCGCAGTGCTTGCTCGCCCATAATGAGGCGCACGATGTCCTCTTGCGATGCTACTTCGGGGTTGTCCTCAATGCGCACATTGACGAGAATATCTCCGACAATCATGTATGGTGCTTCATATATCGGCAATCCGAATGCGCAGTATGTGCCTATTGCGTTCTGCTGTGGGTCTCCGACGAGTCGGCCTTCTTCATGCGCTACAACATCGAGAACGGTTGCGAAAACGAGACCTTCACCCGACGGGTTCGGGACTGGCAGTTGAACATTGCGCCCAAAGGTGCAGTATTCGATTAGGCCACCGACTGCCTCTTGCATCTGCTCAAGGCTTAGTGCGCCATCTCCGCCCTCTGCGAGAATTGTCGGTCGTTGTTCTGTGCTAATTTTAATCCATAATTTCATCATGTTTTCTGTCTCCTGTATTCTATCCTATGTATCGGGGGTATATATTTGTTTGGGGGTTTTTCTGCGGTTTATTGTGAACTTGTGCCTTTGTGCCACAACCCGCAGTGTTCGCACATGTGCTTTACAAATCCTCTTCCGAGAACTTTGAATGTCGGGTGCGCAGTGCGCCATTCGCTCATTTGTTTTAGTGAGCCATGTCCGAAGAAGTAAATGGTCTGTAATTTGACCTTCGTTGGGTCGGAGTATCGAATGTGGTATCGTGCGCAATCCTTTCGCTCTTGTTGCGCAGTGTCCTTTTGGCAGTGCCGGTGGATAATGATACGCATATCGTCACACCCGCCAATGTTCATTCTTCCATCTCCCCTAATTTGAATCGGCGTTCAATTTCTGCGAAGCACGCTTCGATTTTGCGCTGTGCGTATTCGATTGCGCATTCGAGTGCTTCGTCGTTTGAGTATGGCACGATTCCGCCAAAGCGCACATACGCCTTGTAGAAAACACCAGTCTCCCATTCGGAAATCCATTCCCAACGGGATTCCCCGAAGAGGTTCATATTGTCTTCTCCAATAAATAGTGCGTGCTTCATCCATTCTCTGTTTTCCTTTGTCATTCTCATTCTTCTTCGCCTCCTTCTTCTGCGCCGCAGTCGTTGCACACTGCGCCATTCATTGTATCGCTATAATCCAAATGCTCGCATTCCTGTGTCTGCTTGCGCACCCATAGCGCACCGTCGCCGTTGAGCAAAGCGATGCAGTCGATTGTTGGGTGTGCGAGAACATGATGACGACCTATGCGACCGTCGGGGAGTGTGCGCAGAGATGATGAAGTAATGCAAACCCATTCGCCGCCCAACTCATCGGGCAGTCGAACCGTTTCATATTCTTGCGTTGGCACATGTATGCCGTTGCCCATATCCACTGCGCCTGCGCCGTCAGTCCATCCGGTCGCATTGCCGAAAGGGTCTATGTTGCCGACTGGCTCGCCCCATTCGTTGCGCAAGTCCCAATCGTTCAAAGTCCCACTTCCTTGAGTGCCTTTGAGACTCGGTCTTCGATTGAAGCAGAAGGTTGCGCAGGCTTTGCCTTGTTGAGCGCAGGGAATGCAGGACTTCGACTTGGCTTCTTGTATGCGACTGTGCGCTTTGGTGCTGTGCGCTTTGCCGTTTTAGTTCCGAAGCGAGTCTTTGTTGATGCTTTGCTGTTCGTCATCACTACGGTAATGTCGCCAGTCTTGCGCACATATACACCACTGCGAACTTCACGCATTGGGTTGCCCGAAATCGGACAGATGCCATCAACTGCTTTTCTGTTCATGGTTGCGTGCCAATCGGAAACGCCACCGTCGGGTCTTCGGCATAGAATGCCAACGACGGCATCCCCTGCGCAACAGTTCATTTTGTAAGGCTCGTAATCTTCGGGTATATTCAACATTTTTGTCTCTCCTTGTTTTCTCTCATGGTGTCGGGGTATATATTTGTTTAGGCCGTTTTCCCGCTTTTAGCCTTCTTTATTGCTTCTTTGACTTGCTTCACGGTCAAGGGCATTCCCTCGCCTGTGTATTGCGTGAGTGCGTCTATGCGCACCTGCCAACGGAAACGAGAACGGAGAGCGTGAACGAGGAATGCGAGTTCTTCGTATGCTCGCACGCCTTGCGCAGTCATGCCGTTCACCCTTGCGATGTGCGCTCTTGCCTTGTGGCCTCCGCCATATTTCAGTGTGCGCCCCAAGTGCTTGACTTGGTGGCATCGAGGGCATAAAATGTGAATGCGCTCAAGCGTTTGCACGCAATTTGCGTCATCATAAGTCCAAATCTCATGCGCTTCGACTGCGTGCTTTCGACCTTGATTCAGTCCGGAGTCTCCGCAAATCTCGCACACATGCCCCGCCTCTGCGTAGCAGTGCTTTCGCAACTTGTCCCATTGGGTCTGCGTCATCATACTGCGCAGGTTTGAACCCCATGTTCCGACGGGGATGAGTTCGATTGTCAATTTTGGCTTGAGTAGTTCTTGGTGCGCAACCGACAAGGCGACCGATGTTTCATATCGTTCCTCGGCCTCGCATGATGCGCATACCGGCACGCCGCCGATGTTTGCGCCGTGAAGGTCGGCAGGGTTTCCGCAGGGGCAAATCCATTCTTGAGGTTGGTTCATATTCTCTTCGACC
>TARA_B110000858_G_scaffold195960_1_pt1 | contig 41888 bp, 34 predicted proteins | sample TARA_B110000858 | Tara Oceans TARA_B110000858 (sample SAMEA4398247) | marine metagenome | biome: Polar Biome; feature: [SRF] surface water layer (ENVO:00010504); material: water (ENVO:00002006), including particulate matter (ENVO:01000060) such as... | depth 5 m | reverse complement strand
TGGTTTTCATCCAGGCAACAGGGGTTCGAAACCCCTAGGGGACGCCATATATTAGAGCCCGGCTAACGCCGGGCTTTTCTATTTCTGGGGTAGCGGTTTTGCGCTGACTATTCCTGCTCGTGCTACGACCACTCGGTTGCCAATCGTATTCACAATCGACATACTCCTGCTGCATCAGCGTGCGCTGCAAACACGACACATGAAGACTACTCTTAATGACCATAGCAATCTCCATTCAAAATCTGGCTAAAACCTACGCAAACGGTTTCGAGGCGCTCAAGGGTATTTCTCTAGAAGTTCAGCAGGGTGACTTTTTCGCATTACTTGGGCCCAATGGTGCGGGTAAGTCGACTACGATTGGGGTGATCTCAACGCTAGTCAACAAGACATCAGGCTCGGTAGAAGTGTTCGGAAAGAACGTTGACACCCATGTCTACGAGACGAAGCTAGACTTCGGCGTCGTACCGCAGGAAGTGAATTTCAGCCAGTTCGAGAAAGTTCGCGACATCGTCATGACGCAGGCCGGTTACTACGGTCTACCGCGGAAACTCGCCGCCCAGCGCTGCGAGAAGTATCTACGCAAATTAGGCTTGTGGGAGAAGCGTGATGAGCGCTCCAGATCTCTTTCCGGTGGTATGAAAAGACGCTTGATGATCGCTAGGGCCCTCGTTCATGAGCCAAGATTACTGATACTCGATGAGCCTACAGCGGGTGTTGATATAGAACTGCGCCGCTCGATGTGGGAATTTCTGACTGAGATAAACAATAATGGCACAACGATTATATTAACGACTCACTACCTTGAAGAGGCTGAGCATCTCTGTCGTAATATCGCCATTATCGATGAAGGCAAAATAGTTGAGAACACCAGTATGCGCAAGCTGCTAAATGAGCTCGACTCTCAAATTTATATCCTGGAAACAACTTCGCAGATACCGTCAGGCTTTGACTTGAAATTAGAAAATGCGAGCCTCGAGATCGTCGATGAGCATTGCTTCGAAGTGACGGTTTCTGGCGGTCTTAGTATTAACGATGTGTTCGCCGTATTTAGTGAGGCGGGGATTAAGATTAATAGCATGAGAAACAAGACAAATAGACTAGAGCAGCTATTCTTGTCTAAGCTTGAAGGCAATGATTAGGAAAATATACTGTGTTCTCGAATCATAAATACATAGCATTTGAAACAATAGTCATAAAAGAAATCCGTAGATTTTCTAGAATTTGGCTGCAGACCCTCGTGCCGCCCGCGATTACAATTGGACTGTATTTTGTGATCTTCGGTAATTTGGTAGGTAGTCGCATCGGTGAGATGGGTGGTTTTCAGTACATGGAGTTTATCGTACCCGGATTGATTATGATGTCAGTCATTCAAAATTCCTATTCGAATGTCGTGTCATCCTTCTTTAGTCATAAGTTTCAGCATAGCGTAGAAGAATTGTTAGTATCCCCTGTGCCGAATTACATAATCCTTTCTGGATTTGTCGTAGGAGGAATGGCGCGAGGGTTAGCTGTCGGAACCATCGTAACTCTGATGTCTCTATTCTTTGCAAATCTCGAAATTCAGAACCTGGTTATAACCGTAAGCGTTGTGCTACTAACATCTATTGTGTTTGCGCTGGCGGGGTTTATTAACGCCTTGTTTGCCAATAGTTTCGATGATATTTCTATCATTCCTACATTTGTCCTAGTTCCGCTTATCTATCTGGGCGGCGTGTTCTATTCGGTGGAGTTGCTGCCTCCATTTTGGAAATTTGTCTCGGCGCTGAATCCGATATTCTATATGGTCAACACGTTTAGATACGGCATCCTGGGAGCCTCGGATGTCGATATTAAGTGGGCCTTCTTTATTCTTTGTGTCTTCATAGTGATATTGTTTACTTCTTGTATTTTTCTACTACGCAGGGGAACGGGCCTAAGAAGCTAGGCAGTCGCAAAATATTATGACGGATAATCCTCTCGGAAGTCAGATAGAGCACCCCAAAAAATATCAAGCCGATGTGCTGTACGCAATTCCACGCTGGGCTAGTCGTTCACTGTTGGATATCGACAAAAAAATTCGTATGTTCGGCCTCGATCACTGGCAAGCCTATGAGCTGTCCTGGTTAAATAATTCGGGCAAGCCGCAAGTCGGAATAGGCGAATTTTATTTCAATGCGGAATCAGAAAATATTGTCGAATCGAAATCGCTTAAGCTCTATCTCAATTCCTTGAATCAAGAGCGCTATAAAACTACGGAGACTGTGAGGTCTTTGATTGAGCAAGACCTTTCAAAGATAAGTTGCTCTGAAGTGAAGGTAGTAATTCATCAGCTAGATGAAATAGAAACAGAGGCATTCGCTGCAAGATCAGGTAGGTGTATAGATCACATCGATGTTGAGTTTATTTCACAGCAGCCAGACGCAGAGCTGCTGAATATTGCCGATGCCCGTGCGGACGACGAGGTTCTTTACTCAGACTTGTTTCGCTCGAATTGTCCAGTGACTGGTCAACCAGACTGGGCGAGTGTTGAGATACGTTACACGGGTCAGAAAATATTAGAATCAAGTTTGTTGAAGTATTTAATATCTTACCGCGAGCATCAGGGCTATCACGAGGAATGTGCCGAGCGCATTTTTCGAGATATTCTACTTCAGTGTCAGCCCAGTGAGCTCAGGGTCGGGATGAGCTTTCTACGCCGCGGAGGACTAGATATTAATGTATACCGAAGTACAGCGCCGGTCAGGTCTGACTCTGTGAACGCCAGACTTATTAGGCAGTAAAGGGCGAGCTTGAATTTCATCAAGCGCTGGGCTAAGGTGATGCCGCTTTTGTAGCAGGCTAAGATTGAAAAGAATAACGGTGAGATGTCCGAGAGGCCGATGGAGCACGCTTGGAAAGTGTGTAAACAGAAATGTTTCCAGGGTTCGAATCCCTGTCTCACCGCCATAAACAAAAAACCCGACTTCAGTCGGGTTTTTTGTTTATGCGATTTGGCTGGGTGAGAACCCTGCGGTTCGACAGGAGCGAAGCTCCGCACACGGCAAAGCCGCCCCATAGGGGTGAAGAATTTGGCTTAGCCAAATTATGAATGAATCCCAGCTGTCAGCCCCTGAAACATAAAAAATCCTATTAACTTCATCCTCCAAATCACAGTACCCATCCAGCACCCCTTAAGGTAATATCCCTCAAAGCGCTAAATCCAAGCTTGGGGAAAACATGCTAATAAAAACAGTACAAAAGATTCTAGTCTCTTCGCTTTTTGTCTCAATGACGATGGCAGTTCAAGCAGCCGATTGGCCCAGCTACGGGGGTGATAATGGCTCCCAGAAATACTCCCCACTCGATCAGATCAACGCGAACAATGTCAGCCGTATTAGCACAGCATGGAGCTGGAATAGCGTTGATAATGCAACCGTCGCGCATAACCTTGCCAATGACAATGCTAGTGCCGTGCCGGGAAATTATAAGGCAACTCCTATAGTAGTCGGCGATACCATGTACCTGCCTACGACGTTCGGCCGAATAGTCGCATTGGATGCTGTCAGTGGTGATGAGAAATGGGTTTTTGACACCAGAGCCTGGGAAGCAGGGCGGCCAGTAAATTTGGGCTATAACACCCGTGGCGTTGCTTATTGGGAGAAAGATGGTGAGGAGAGAATATTTTACGCGACCAATGACTCCGTTCTTTGGTCGATCGATGTTGAGTCTGGGGAGCCAGATACTAATTTTGGCGATGAGGGCAGAATCGATTTGTCTCTGGGGCTGGGTAGAGAAATTGATAAGACGCAGTATGGAGTCATTTCACCACCCTTGGTGACCAATAACAGGGTCGTGGTGAATTCTATTGTTAGTGATGGTAGTCGTAGTAAGAAGATGCCTCCGGGGCATGTTAGAGCCTTTAACCCTGTTACTGGTGATCTGGAGTGGATGTTCAAGACCATTCCTCAGGCTGGAGAATTTGGCAACGATACTTGGGAGGATGGCTCTGCTGAATATACCGGTAACACCAATTCGTGGAGCATCATGAGTTCCGATGATGAGCTCGGCATCGTCTACATACCCGTCGGCACCCCGACTAATGATTGGTATGGTGGGCTGCGTAAAGGCGACAATTTATTCGCTGAGAGTTTGCTTGCGGTTCGAGCCGAGACCGGTGAGCTGCTTTGGCATTTTCAGACGGTGCATCATGGCGTTTGGGATTACGACTTGCCTGCTGCGCCAACACTCGTCGATATTACTGTTGATGGTCGGGCAATTAAGGCAGTGGCGGCAATATCTAAGCAGGGCTTTACCTATGTTTTCGATCGACTTACTGGCGAGCCAGTATGGCCTATCGAAGAAAGAGCGGTGCCCCAAAGCACTGTGCCAGGAGAAGTGCTCTCTGCAACCCAGCCCTTTCCCACTAAGCCAGCTCCATTCGAACCCCAGGGAATCTCTGACGAAACTCTGATCGATTTCAGCGCGGAATTACGCAGGGAGGCGCTACAAAACATCGAAAAATATGACTATGGGCCGTTATTTACTCCGCCTTCACTGCGCGGAACAATTCAGAACCCAGGTTGGTTCGGTGGCGGCGAATGGCACGGTGCTGCATTTGATCCGGATACGGGTCTGTATTACATACCTTCCTCAACGGTGCCTATTGTTGTACAGATCCGAAAATCTCCACCAGAGCGTTCCGATTTGGGTTTTGTTAGGGGAGGAGCAAGATCTGTAGCTGGCCCTCAGGGCTTGCCGCTGACAAAACCTCCCTACGGACGTATCACGGCTATTAATTTAAATACTGGCGAGCATGAATGGATGGTTCCCCATGGTGAAGGAATTCGTCAAAAAATAATCGATATGGGTATATTAGATCCCGGTCCAGTTGGCAGCGAGAATAGGGTAGGCCCCTTGTTGACCAAGACTTTATTATTTATGGCTCAAGAAGATGGGGAGCGAAACCTGATTAGGGCTTATAACAAGGCCACTGGAGAGATTATCCACGAAGCAGAGTTACCGCTGCCGCCAAAAGGCACGCCGATGACTTATTCTATCGCCGGCAAGCAATATATTTCGGTCGCAGTGGGTGGGGCTGGAGATGCCAGATTAGTGACTCTGTCTCTGCCGTAAATAGAGTCGAAGACAGGGCGGCTCCTGCTCGACTATTTGCTTTTCCTGATGTTGCGGCTGTCTTGACTTAAGTTATTGAATTTCTGCTATTGCGGGCTGCATACGCCGCCGTCTATGGTATTATGGCCGTTGGTAACTCTTGTCGGTCCCCACGCAATGATAAGTTATAAACCCCGCCAGGCCCGGAAGGGAGCAACGGTAGTAGCTGACTCATGTGCCGCGGTGTGGCTGACAAGGGCTGCCTCTAATCACATTCTCACGAGATTCGACTTCTCTGTCCTAGGTAATTACACCGGGCAGTATTTCGACGAAGAAAGCTAATGAGCTATCAAGTCTTAGCCCGCAAATGGCGACCCAGTAATTTCTCGCAAGTTGCTGGACAGGCTCATGTCCTCAAATCCCTTATTAATGCACTGGATAATGAGCGTTTGCATCATGCCTATCTTTTTACTGGCACTAGAGGTGTGGGTAAGACCACGCTTGCTCGGATATTAGCGAAGTGCCTGAATTGCGAAGAGGGGATTAGCTCGGTTCCCTGCGAAAAATGCGACTCTTGCATGGAGATTAATGAAGGGCGCTTTATTGATCTTATCGAAGTTGATGCCGCGTCCCGCACCAAGGTCGAAGATACGCGAGAGCTTCTCGACAATGTGCAATATGCACCAAGCCGAGGGCGCTTCAAGGTCTATCTCATCGATGAGGTGCATATGTTATCTAACCATAGCTTCAATGCCTTATTGAAGACTCTGGAAGAGCCGCCTCCTCATGTGAAATTCCTGTTCGCTACCACCGATCCGCAGAAATTACCTATTACGATCTTGTCGAGATGCTTGCAGTTCAATCTAAAGAATTTGAGCCCGCAGCTTATTTCAGAGTATCTCGGCTCGGTGTTGAAAAAAGAAGAGATAGGATTCGAAGAAGAAGCCTTGTGGCAGATAGCAGCAGCTGCGTCTGGAAGTATGCGAGATGCTCTTACTCTAGTTGATCAGGCGATTTCCTATTGCGAAGGAACGGTCGCTACCGATGGTGTCATCGAGATGCTCGGCGTGCCTCCGCAGAAACAAGTCTACGAGTTATTAAAGGGTATGGCGTCGAGATCTGTTTCTAAAATTCTCGAGCTCATTCGCGATATTGCAGAACAGACCCCAGACTATAGTCATGCTCTGGACAGCCTATTATCTACGTTACACCGTGTAGCTATTGCGCAGATTGAGCCGAAGGCTGCGGACAACAGTTATGGCGACATGGCGCAAATACTGGAGCTGGCATCTCTGATCAGCGCAGAAGATGTGCAGTTGTATTATCAGATGGGTGTCAAGGGCAGGGAAGATTTGCGCCTCTCGGCAGAGGTGCGTACAGCTTTCGAGATGTTGTTGATTCGCATGCTGGTGTTTTCTCCGAGTTATGTGGAGCCTGCTAATTTAGAAACTACTAATCTGGAGTCTGGCGAAAGTAACGATTCCTCGACGACTAGTGAGGCGATCGACGCTGCGGACAGCGCTGAGCTAAGCGAAAAAAAAAAGAATAAACTAACGCCGCCCCCGTCAGTAGAGGAAGTTGAGCGTATGAGCGTAGAGCCTATCAAGGCTCCTGCTGAAGCGCACATTGATATTGGAACGGAGCAATCGCTTAATGCTGACAATGAGAGTGTTGAGGAAGAGGGGGGCGAAATCGACAAGCCCACCAGTACAGCCTCGATTGGAGCGATTACACTAGATTCGCTGAGCCCGGAAATTTGGTTGCGCCTCTACCCGCAGCTCGAAATAAGTGGTATTGCAGCGAACGTTCTTGCTAATTCGGATTTCCAACGAGCTGATTCAAACTGCATATTTTTTGTATTGGACCACTCCCAAAGCGCAGTTTTCAGCGAAGAGCTGTTGCCGAAAATCTCCCAGGTCTTGAGTGGCTATTTTGCTTTCGAGGTTTCAGTGCAAATAACGATCGGGGATACGAAGAATGAAACGCCATCGATGTTGAGTCAAAGGCTCAAAGAAGAGGAATATGTTGCGATGGTCAGCGATTTCGAGAGTGATGAGAATGTGCAGGAATTGCTGAAGCACTTCTCCGGAACCCTAGCGAAAGAAACTATAGCGCCCCATAAGGACTAGTAACGAGCATGACTGATTTGAACGATATCATGAAGCAAGCGAAGCAGATGCAAGAGCAGATGCTGAAGGCTCAAGAGGAGCAACTCAAAACGAGAACGGAAGGTGAGTCTGGTGCCGGCTTAGTTAGGGTTACAATGAACGGAAAGCACGATGTCATCAGCGTTAGTCTGGACGATGCCTTAATGAGTGAAGATAAAGCCGTAATTGAAGATCTGCTTGCGGCCGCTGTCAATGATGCGGTTAGGAAGATCGAAGAGAAGAATAAAGAATCGCTAAGCGGCATGGCTGGCGGGATGAAGATGCCTGATGGCTTTAAGTTTCCTTTCTAGGAGTAGTTGTGAATTCCAGCCCCCTAATTGATCAGCTTATTGAGGCTTTCCGCTGCCTTCCTGGAGTCGGCCCCAAATCCGCACAGCGCATGACCCTGCATTTGCTGGAAAGAAATCGATCGGGCGGGCAGAAGCTTAGTGACTCGCTGACAATTGCTATAAACGAAGTGGGAAACTGTCTCCAATGCCGAACGCTCACTGAAGAAGATACCTGCCGTATTTGCGCAAGCGCATCGCGAAATCGCAAAGTGTGCTGTGTAGTAGAATCGCCAGCCGACATTCTCGCAATAGAGCAATCAGGTTCCTTTCGGGGTATCTATTTCGTTCTTATGGGGCACCTGTCGCCAATTGATGGCATAGGTCCGGAGCAGCTGGGGATAGGCCAGCTGCTAGACAAAGTAGGGGGAGGTGAGATCGAAGAAATCATAATCGCCTGTAATCCGAATGTTGAAGGAGATGCTACTGCCTACTATATAGCGGAGCAGTTAAAGAATTCCAGCGTGCAGGTTTCCAGAATCGCACACGGTGTTCCAGTTGGAGGCGAATTGGAATTTGTTGATGGCAGCACCCTCACTCATGCCTTCGCAGGACGAAAGTCCATGGAGCAATCTTGAGAGAATCCTTATCTTGCGACGGCATGCCTATCGAGTATGTTAGTGATACGGCTAGACTCAATATTCTCTGTGCGGAATGGGCCGCTGAAGAGTACCTTGCTGTAGACACGGAGTTCGAGCGAACCAGTACCTTTTATGCGCGCATAGGTCTGCTGCAAATAGCAGATAGCAAGTGCTGCTATCTGATAGATCCGCTCACGATTGATGACTGGTCTGCATTCAAGCAATTGCTTAGTACGCCGTCGTGCACACTGGTAATGCACTCCTGTAGCGAGGACTTAAGTTTATTACAAACGTTCTTGGGATGTCTGCCAGTTTCTATTTTTGATACTCAACTCGCGGCGGCCTTCCTCGACATTGGTTTTAGTATTAGCTATCAAGGTTTGATCGAGCAAATGCTTGGAGTGGAAGTGGCAAAAGACGAGACGCGTTCGGATTGGATTAAGCGTCCATTGTCTGACAAGCAAATACACTATGCCGCTGCTGATGTCCGTTACCTATTGCAAGTTCGTGAAATCCTCAGCGATATGGTTGAACAAAAAGGCATGATGGATTGGTTGCGGGCAGAGTGTGGGCAGCAGCTTGTCATTGCTCGCAGGCTAGAGGAAGAATCGCAGTGGGAGTCTTACTATACCGGTGTTAGCAATGCCTGGCGTCTCGATACGCAGGGCTTACAAGCCCTGCAGCAACTTTGTGTTTGGCGCGAGCAGAAAGCACGAGAGAGGAACAAGCCGCGCAGCTGGATCGTTAAGGATAATGAGCTATTGATTCTCTGTGCAGTGGTTTCGGGTCCTATTAAAGCAGGCGAATTCACTCTAGACGTTGTTAGCGATGCTGAAGGTGTTGATAGTCGTTTCTTGTTGCGTAACGCATCTGAGCTGTATCAGTTGCTAAGTGATTCAGCGAATAGAAGCGCAGTAGATCCAACTCTTTTGAACAAGCCTCTGAACGCAGCTCTTAGAAATAAATTGAAGTCGAGTAAGCAGGTGGCTAATACGAAGGCGGAAGAGCTGGGTATGGCGCCCGAGCTGCTCGGTCGCAAGAAATTCCTTGTGGAATTGCTCAGAAGCTTCGAGAGAAGTGGAGAGTTACAATGGTCAGGCGACTTTGCTGGATGGCGGCGTGAACTGTTAGAAGTTGAGCTCACCGCAATAATGACTGAGGGCAATTGATGACTGCTGCTAACGCTGGATTGCGAGCAAGGTTCTGGGAGCTGCCGCTTGATGAGCTAAACCCCAAGGAGTGGGAGGGGCTCTGCGATGGATGTGGGCGCTGTTGTCTGAAGAAGTTTGCCGACGAGGACAGTAATGAAGTTAGTTATACACGGATTGTCTGTCGCTATTTTGATGAGCAGACGAGTCTCTGTGGTTGTTATGAGTCCCGAACAGAGTTGGTTCCCGATTGCCTCGACGTGCGCGAGATGAATCTTAAGACCAGTACTTGGATGCCCGATAGCTGCGCCTATAAACTTCGTTTTAATGGTCAGCAATTGTTTGATTGGCACCCGCTGCTGGCTGGCTCGAATGAGAAGATGGCAGCAGCAGGCATATTGCTCGAGGGTAGAGTAATTTCCGAGGAATATGTGCATCCTGATGGATTTGAAGACCATGTTATTCGATGGGTTAAGGCGTAATGGATTCGATCGGTAATTACTGGTTCTTCTGGGTTCTCTATTTAGCTGCGGCGCTAATTTTCACTGCTATATTCTGGCGCTTGACTCGATTCGAACGAGCGATTTGGGCCTCTTATAGTCTTCGCGCAGTTGTGATCGCCGTTATTTTTACTCCCTGGTACAGCAATTCGCAGGACAGCGGAATGGCTCCTGCTCTTATGGTGGCGGCTCTCGACGCTATTACTGGAGGTGCTGCGGCTGCGTTCAGGAGTTTTGTGCCTCTTGGTTTGGCGGTGTTCTTTGCGTTATTGCTGGCTGCGGCAATGTCTTTCCTCAAGAAGAAAAGAATATATAAAGACTTAAATAACAATAAGATAAAGAGTTCTTCTAAAGTAAAGCTGTAGTTTTCTGCAACGAATACCTTTCCCCCGCGTGAATTTTCTGTTTGAATTTGCCTCCCTGTAGTAATAGTTCGAAATTTGCTAATTTAAAACAACAGCTTAGCAAGCAGAGGTTTGTCATGACGGGTCACTTTGTTTCTCTAGTTATTATTATGCTCATCGTCGGTGCCGCCGGCGGTGTTATCAACTACTTCACTCTCGGCTCTAAACAGCCTGCGGAAAACGGATTTCTCTGGCGCTGCATCATGTTAGGCGTGTTGATGACATTCCTAGTGCCTTTCATCCTTTCCATATTTGGTAGCACCTTGATTGTAGATAGTGAGGGCTATCCAGCGAACCTCCTTAACTACGTCGCTATCTGTCTCGCAGTAGCCATCGCGCCCAGATTTTTCCTCGCCAACGTGTCTAGCAGCGTGCTTAGTGAGACCCGAGCTACCAGTGACAAGGTCGATATGTTGCAGTATCAGTTAAAACAGTTGCAAGAGGAGCTGCTTCCTCTTATTGATACGGAGACGGAAGATGACAGCCTGACTGACGGTGCAATGGTTAGTGAGCCAGACCCGAATGAATTGGATACAACATCTTCTAGGGTGTTAAAGACCTTGGGCTGTGGCAGATTTATCTATCGGTCTTTACCTGGTCTATGCCGCGAAGCAGATACCGACGAATCTACAATGGTAAAAACGCTGGGCTTTCTTACGCTGAAATCTCTTGCTGGCCGAATAGGTGGTAGGAAAGGTGTGCGCTGGTATATCACCGAGCGCGGCAGGAAGCTTGTCGACGTAGGATCTTAGATAGGAACTTAAATAGATAGGACATATTCTATAGAACAGATCAGGTTTTGCGGTGCACCGCGAAATCTGGTTTATTCTGTATTAATAGGGTTTGATGTTTACAATTTGAATACGCAAATTACGCGGTGGAAAGCTTGATGAATTTTACTGGTACCGAAGAATACGTAGCAACAGATGAATTGCAACTCGCCGTCAACGCGGCAATTGCTCTGCAGAAACCTCTATTAATTAAGGGCGAACCCGGTACAGGTAAGACAATGTTGGCAGAGCAGATTGCCAAGTCATTGAATCTACCTCTGATCCAGTGGCATATCAAATCAACCACTAAGGCGCAGCAAGGCCTGTATGAATACGACGCGGTCTCACGATTGCGCGATTCGCAGTTAGGCGATGACAAGGTTCACGATATCTCGAACTATATCGTGCCAGGTAAGCTCTGGGAGTCTTTCGAGTCCGGAGACCAAGCAGTACTGTTGATCGATGAAATAGACAAAGCCGATATCGAATTTCCAAACGACTTGCTGTTGGAGCTCGATAAGATGGAATTCTTCGTCTACGAGACTAAGGAATTGATCAAGGCGAAAACGCGGCCCATCGTTATTATTACCAGTAACAACGAGAAGGAACTACCGGATGCTTTTCTGCGTCGCTGTTTCTTTCACTACATCGAATTTCCAAATTCTCAGACGATGGAGAAAATCGTCGATGTGCATTACCCCGACCTAAAGAAAAGTCTTCTCTCTCAAGCGATGGATGTGTTCTTCGATGTACGGAAAATACCTGGCTTAAAGAAGAAGCCATCAACATCCGAGCTAATCGACTGGCTGAAGTTGCTAATGGCTGATGATATCCCGGCAGATGTGTTAAAGAGCCACAGCGCAAAGAATGCTATTCCGCCTTTGTATGGCGCGTTGCTGAAGAATGAGCAAGACGTGCATCTATTAGAGAAGTTAGCCTTCATGCATAGAGCGAAGAGTTAGCCTAGGTCGGTCCGACTCGAGGCTTGGTAGAGGCTCTTTTATGCTGATTAATTTTTTCATGACCCTCAAAGAGGAACGGCTTCCCGTCTCCTTCACAGAACTATTCTCTCTGCTTGAGTGTCTCAAGAAAAATGTGATTTTCGCGAATGTCGAAGATTTTTATTATCTTTCACGCATGTGTTTTGTTAAAGACGAAAAAAACTTCGATAAGTTCGACATCGCCTTCGGCAAGTATTTCGAGAACGTTGAGGCTATCAATGATCTTGAAATGTACCAGATACCTGATGACTGGCTGCGTAAGCAAATGGAGTCGATGCTAAGCGATGAAGATAAGGCCAAAATCGAAGCGCTAGGGGGCTTAGAAAAGCTCATGGAAGAGTTTCGGAAGCGGATGGAAGAGCAGAAGAAGCGGCACGAGGGTGGTAACAAGTGGATCGGTACTGGAGGAACGTCACCGTTTGGTGCCTATGGCTATAATCCCGAAGGAATTCGTATCGGACAGAAAGAAGGGCGCAATGGGAGTGCCACGAAAGTATGGGACAAGCGTAGCTATCGCGACCTAGACGATTCCGTGGAAATAGGTACGAGAAATATCAAGATGGCACTGCGTCGTCTGCGCAAGTTCGCGAGAACCGGCGCTGCGGATGAGCTGGATATTAGTGATACTATTTCTTCAACAGCGAAGAATGCGGGGCTCCTCGATATTAAGATGGTTCCGGAGCGCCATAACTCGGTAAAAGTTTTGCTATTTTTCGATGTGGGTGGTTCGATGGACCCACACGTTAAGTTGTGCGAAGAGCTGTTCTCCGCCGCACGAACAGAATTTAAACATCTCAAATATTTTTATTTCCATAACTTTGTCTATGAGTCGGTATGGACAAAGAGTGTCAGGCGTCACGCGGAGACTACATCTACATTTGATATTCTTCATAAGCATTCCAAAGACTATAAGGTTATATTCGTAGGCGATGCTACTATGTCTCCTTACGAAGTGACTCACGTCGGAGGAAGCATCGAGCACTACAACGATGAGGCGGGTGCGGTTTGGCTAAAACGACTCACAGATGTGTTCGATAACGTGGTATGGATAAATCCAACACCTAAAGATCATTGGGCGTACAGCTACTCGATAGAAGTGGTCAAAGAATTAGTAGAAGATCGAATGTTTCCTCTCTCTGTAAAAGGGCTAGAAGAAGCCATGACCCTGTTGACGAAGTAATGACCATGATTGAAAGACTTAGCGATGATTTACGTCCTGAAAATTTCTCAAAGTTATCGCAGCTGGTCGATCACTTCTGTAGCGAGCACGCGGAGTTAGCTGCGTTTACATCCTTCGGAAGAACACTGGACTACAGCGAAGTAAATGACTTAAGCAATCGCTTCGCACATTACTTGATTACCCAAACGAGCCTAAAGCCCGGCGATCGGATAGCGATTCAGCTACCGAATATTTTGCAGTTTCCTATTGCTTTCTATGGTGCGACTCGTGCGGGATTGGTAGTAGTCAATACGAACCCTTTGTACACCGCTCAGGAAATGGCCCATCAGTTCAAGGACTCAAGTGTCAAAGGCGTCGTAATTCTGTCTAACTTCTGTGACAAATTAGAAAAAGTATTAGCTGAGACCGACATTGAAACAGTCATCGTGACTCAGTTGGGCGATATCCAGAAGCCTTTTAAGCGTCATTTGCTCAACTTTATTGTTAAGTATATCCGCCGTTTAGTGCCAGTCTACTCGCTGAATAACACGGTAGATTTTCAGGCAGCTATTAGTGTGCCAGCACCTAAGTTTAACTATCCCGAAGCGGGCCAGGGTGATGACGTCGCTTTGATCTTGTATACGGGAGGTACTACAGGCGTTGCCAAGGGCGCTATGCTGAGCCACCGCAATTTGATAACGAATATGATGCAGCTGCGTTCCCGCTGTCGCACTGTGATTGTTGATAAGATTGAGAACATTCTCGCTCCGCTGCCGCTGTATCACAGCTACGCATTCCTGCTGCATTGTCTCACCATGCCGTACGCGGGGAATCACAATATTTTAGTTGCGAATCCTAGCGATATTTCTGGGCTAATCAAGCTATTCAGGGAGTGGCCGATCAGTGGCTTTGTGGGCATTAACACCTTGTTTCTTGCGCTGCTACGGCATAAGGATTTTTCTAGCATCGATTTTAGTACCATGAAATTTTGCGGTGCTGGTGGCATGGCCATGACAACGGCCGTCAGTGAAGAATGGGTAAAGGAAACGAATAGCTCAATCTACGAGGGTTATGGCTTAACAGAATGTTCACCGGTTGTTGCCGTAAATATTCCGGGCAAGGAGCGAGCAGGGACTGTAGGTATTGCAGTGCCGGAAACTGAAACAAAGGTTGTTAGTGACGATGGCGTTGAGGTCGAAACGGGGGAGAAAGGTGAGCTTTGGGTTCGCGGGCCTCAGGTGATGCAGGGTTATTGGCAGCATGAGAAGGAGACGGCAGAAGTATTGACAGATGATGGCTGGTTTAAAACAGGCGATTATGTGGAAATCAGTGAGGATGGCTACATCTCGGTTGTCGACCGTAAGAAGGACATGATTCTCGTCTCTGGCTTTAATGTTTTTCCTAATGAAATCGAAGATTGGATCAACCGACATCCAGATGTATTAGAGAGCGCCGCAATCGGTGTTCCGTCAGAACAAACGGGTGAGTCGATCAAGCTTTTCATTGTGCCGCGGCGAAAAAATATTAATATCGAATCTGTGCGGGCACATTGTAAGGAGGGGCTGACAGCTTACAAGCTGCCTCGAGAATTCGTCTTAATTGAAGAAATACCAAAGTCAGTAATTGGTAAAATTCTGCATAGAGAATTGCGGAAGATGGTCTAGCTAAGACGCTGTTCGTAGTTGTAGCTATTCTTAGCCTAAACCTCAAAACGGAAAAACCGTGTTAGATTCGATACAGAAGAAGCTCGATGCTTGTCAGCACGCAGATATTTTTCGTTTGCAGAATACGCTAAGCAAGATTCGGCGAAGCAGTTTGTCAGAGCAAGATCTGGCATCATCGATAGCCTCTCTCAAGGCAGCAATCGAGAAGTCCCAGCGTGCCTGTGAATTGAGGCGTGCAGCGATACCTTTGAAGATCGCTTATCCAGAAAACCTCCCCGTTAGTGCTCGCGCAGAAGAGATTTCAGAATTACTGCGTGAACACCAAGTCTTAATCGTGGCTGGAGATACTGGCTCAGGAAAGACCACGCAACTACCGAAGATTTGTCTCGATGCTGGATTTGGTATACGTGGCCTTATTGGTCACACCCAGCCTAGGCGTTTGGCTGCATTGTCGGTTGCGAATCGAATTGCCGATGAGCTTGGTGTAGAACATGGTGCTGGAGTCGGTTCACAGATACGTTTCAAGGATAATACTAGCGAGCAGAGTTTTCTGAAATTAATGACCGACGGTATTCTGCTTGCCGAGGTGCAGCAAGATAAGTTTCTGAATAAATATGAAGTGTTGATTATCGATGAGGCGCACGAGCGTTCACTCAATATTGATTTTCTGCTGGGCTACCTTAAACAACTCCTGCAGAAACGTAAGAATCTCAAAGTAATTGTTACGTCGGCAACTATCGATGTTGAGAAATTTTCCAAACATTTTGACAATGCACCGATCGTGGCGGTCTCCGGGAGAAGCTATCCAGTTGAAACTCGATATGCGCCTATTACGGAGACGTCTACAGAGCAGTCCGGCGACGACCTACAGATGGAGGGCATTATCAAAGCCGTCGAAGATATTGCCAAGAACGACAAGGGAAAAGGCTCGTCAAGCGGTGATGTTTTGGTGTTTCTTAGCAGCGAGCGAGAGATTCGTGCAACAGCGACTAAGCTGCGCAAGCAAAAGTATCGAGACGTCGAAATCCTGCCTTTGTATGGAAGATTACCTTACTCCGAGCAGGCAAAAATATTCAAGCCGGGCCGTGGTAGAAAAATTGTTTTGGCCACTAATGTTGCAGAAACATCGATTACAGTTCCTGGTATCAACTACGTCATCGACACAGGACTTGCGCGAATAAGTCGTTACAGCCTGCAGAGCAAAGTGCAGCGCCTACCAATCGAGGCTATATCCCAAGCGAGCGCGAATCAAAGGAAGGGACGTTGCGGCCGTATGGCCGACGGTGTCTGTATTCGTCTGTATGCAGAGGATGATTTCGAATCGAGACCGGAATTTACTGACCCGGAAATCATGCGGACTAATCTCGCCTCTGTGATATTGCGCATGCGGCACCTACGACTCGGGGAAATTGAACAATTTCCTTTCTTAGATGCCCCCGAGCCTAAAGCCATTAACGAGGGCATAAAACTGCTCATCGAGCTGGATGCTCTAAGTCATTCACGACAGCTTACCGATAGCGGTCGCAAGATGGCTGTCCTGCCAGTAGACCCTAAATATGCACGAATGTTAATTACTGCAAGTGCGCAAAACTGTCTGCGTGAGGTACAGATAATCGTGAGTGCGCTTAGTATTCAGGATCCACGAGAGATATCTAACGATAATAGACAGCAGGCTATGCAGGCGCTTGCAGAATTCAATCATGAGGATTCTGATTTCTTAAGCCTAGTAAAGTTATGGGAAGACTTTGAGAAGAAGAGGCAGGAGCTGAATCAAGGGCAGCTACGTAAGCACTGCAAGAAATACTTCCTTTCTTATATGCGTATGCGTGAATGGCGTGAGGTTCATCATCAATTGCTGCTCTCTTGCCAGAAGCTCGGTCTTCGAATGAACAGAGAGCTTGGCGCCTATGAGGCTATCCATAAAAGTTTGATTAGCGGCTCTTTAAGCCAGATAGCAAAACGCATCGACGGGCGAAATTTTCGAGGCAATCGGAATAAAACCTTCTCTTTGTTCTCGACTTCAGTTTTGTCTAGCAAAGGCGCGAAATGGATAGTGAGCGGGGAGCAGATTGAGACCTCGCAGACTTTTGCAACTCAGGCCGCCAAGATTCAGCCGGAGTGGATTGAGGAGATGGCTCTGCATCTCGTGAAACGCGAGTATTTTGAACCGCACTGGAGCAAGAAACGTCAGCAAGTAATGGCCTATGAGAAGGTGCAACTCTACGGCTTGGTAATTATTGAGAAGGCGTTATTAAGTTATAGCAAGATTGATCCAAAAATTGCCAGAGAGCTCTTTATTCAAGAGGGGCTAATTGCTGGTGCTGTATCTACCGACTTAAAGGTTTATCACCGGAATCGAGAATTGCTAGCATCTCTAGCGAAGCAAGAAGAAAAGATGCGAAGGCCAGATCTTTTGGTAGCCGATCGCGACGTCGCCGCGTTTTATGAGCAGCGCCTGCCAGAAACTGTCTGTTGCACAAGCGATCTAGCCGCCTGGGTTCGTAAGGGAGGAGCAGCTGTCGAACAATCTCTCGCCATGACTGTGGATAATTTGATCGACTCCGATGAGGCGATGGACGCGCTGAATTCTTTTCCAGATGCGGCGGCAGTACACAAAAATAATTTACGACTCGATTACGTTTTCGAGCCAGGTAGCAAGACCGATGGGGCCACCTTAGAAGTGCCAATCGAGATGGTTAGCCAGCTGCAACAGGCGGATCTGGATTGGGCTGTCCCAGGTAATCTCGCCGAGAAGTGCACTGCGCTGATCAAGGGGTTGCCAAAAGCGCGCCGCAAGAACTTTATTCCAGTCAATGCCTTTGTCGCACAGGCTTGTCAACAAATGTCGAGTAAGGACGGGGATATAATTACTTCTCTGCTTTCCCAAATTCGCAGGCTAAAGGGCATTGAACTCGATAGAGCGGAGTTCGAGAAAATCGTACTGCCCGCTCATCTAAATACGAAGATTCGGATATTGAAGGACGGAAAGAAAGAGATTGCGTTTGCGAGGAGTATGCGTGAGGCAAGGGGGCAGCTCCAGCAACAGGGTTTATTGGAAAATGGCGAAAATAGTCTTTCCTCTAGTGATGCTAGCCACAATGGCGGAGCAGATTCTGCTTATAATCATCCCTTAGAAGCTACGGCTGCCAAAGATTGGATTTTTGAAGATATCCCTGGGCAGGTCGAAATTGGTGAGTCCTTAAAGCTAATCCGCTTTCCGGCTCTTGTCGACGAGGGTGAGTCTGTAGGAGTTTTTCTCTTTGCCGATAAGTTCCTTGCACAACAGAAACACAAGCAAGGTCTTGTAAAATTATACCAGTTGAGAAGTATTCAGCAGCACAATCAACTGAAGAAGAAATTTCTAAGGCTAGCGGATAAGCTAGTGCTAAAATCGCCTTTCGCTCTGACTCAACTGGCGTTAGATGCAACGTGGATTAGTTATGTAGAGGCTTTTGATCTTGACGGTTTAATGCCGCGAAGCAAGCTAGAGTTTGAGCGACGATTGAGTGAGGGTAAGTCAAAGGTACTTACAATCGCGGAAAAAATAGAATCGCTCTTTGTGGAAGTTATTGATGCGTATTACAATATAGGCCGCGTTCTGTCCGGTCTGAAGCATGGGGGGCTAGCCTACGTCGTTGAAGATATAGAGAGTCAACTTGCTTCTCTGCTTCACGAGGACTTTCTTGCTGAGACGGGTCTAGTGTGGTTTGCTCAGTATCCTCGTTACTTGAAGGCAGTATCGATACGCTTGAACAAAGTCCCCCATATGGGGGGTAAAGATCTGCCCAATACCGAGTTATTATCTCAATATCAGATGAGGTATAGGAATCTGCAGTCAAAGGCAGCGGATATTGATAGAAAGGAATTGCGTATCCTGCGCTGGATGCTGGAAGAGTATCGAGTGTCAGTGTTCGCGCAAAAGTTAGGGACGCATATCCCTGTTTCAGTTAAGAGACTAGACAAGCAGTTTGAAAATATACTTTAATTATATAAATGGACTTATAGCGTAAAAAAGATCATGAACACCTCTAGAAAAATACAGTCTCCAAAGACCATAAAACAGGCTGCTGCATTTTTGCTACTGCTCTGTATTTTTACCGTCAGTGATGCAGACGCACAGACGAATGATCCTTGGGAAAAAACGAATCGGCGTGTATATAGGTTGAATGACTATTTCGACCAGCTCATCGTTAAGCCAGCTGCCTCAGCTTATACCTTGTTCATACCTAAGCTCGCACGACAGGGGGTTGGCAATTTCTTTAGCAACATCAATGATGTTAATGTTTTCGTAAACGACTTATTGCAGCTAAAATTTGACGCGGCCATGAATGACTCTGGCAGGTTTCTAGTTAACACTACTTTGGGCTTGGCTGGAGTTCTTGATATCGCCAGTGGATTTGGGCTGTACAAGAATGAGGAAGACTTCGGGCAGACTTTGGGTTACTGGGGGGTTGGTGCTGGCCCCTATGTGATGCTCCCTGTGTTCGGTGCAAGCAATGTTAGAGACTCTTTCGGCTTGGTTTTAGATACGCTATTTAACCCTATTCAATACCACGAGGATGAATCGCTACGCGTTACCTTGTTCTTGGCGAAGGAGCTCGATACACGCTCAGCTTTGCTTGAGTTTGACGAATTGATGACGGGTGACCGCTATCTATTTCTCCGTGAAGCCTCTGTGCAGCGAAGAGAGTACTTGGTAACTGACGGTCAGGCTGACGATGGATTCGACGATTTTGGCGATTTCTAAACTGTCAAAATTTTCGTCTAACACGTACTTCTTGTTATTATCCTTTCTAGCTATACGATCCTGACTTTGAGTTTTGTCTTAATGAAGTCACTGTGAGAAACGTAGATCAGCTCTGATACCTTCCGAATCAAGTGGTCCTCATATTTGTCTAGACGCTTATCGGAGAAGGCTATGCACCACATATTCTCAATCAGCGCTACTTTCTGCTCATAATCGTAGCTATCGTTTATTAATTTGGTGAATTCATAAAGGGAAGTAGCCTCAAAGGCCTCGTCTTTGGCTAACTGGCTTAGCTCTTCCAAGTCAGACTTCGCGATATTGTAACTCTTTTGAAGCACTGCCATGAATTCTTGCTGCTCGCGGTCGTCCAACTCGTGATCAGAATTCATAACTTCGACCAGTAATGCGGCGCAGGCGAGGTCGATTCTGCTTATCGCTGAGCTAGGCTCTTCTGCTTCGCCACTTGATGCTAGTTTGAGCTCAAAGAAGCTCTTAATCGATTTGAGCACGTAATTTCCTCTTCACAAAGCTTGATCTGGATAAGTGATCGCCTAGTCTACGTAGGAAATAGCATCGAGTAAAATGCCTATGTCAGCGCTTTTTTTATAGCTATTTTCACTCAGATGACGGCGAAATTGTTTGCCGCCTTTTTGGCCCTTGTATAGGCCTAGAATATGCCGCGTCATGTGATGCAGTGGCGTGCCGAGTTCTAACTCTTTTTCTATGTAGGGTATAAATTTTTGTAATTGTTCGGTGCGTGTCTGTGCATGAGTTGTAGCACCAAAGAAGACAGCGTCCACATCATTTAGTATGAATGGATTCTGATAAGCCTCTCTGCCCAGCATGACGCCATCTGTATGCTCAAGAAGTGATTCTGCATCTTGCAGTGTTTTAATGCCCCCGTTTATGATGATTGAAAGCTGAGGAAAGCACTGCTTCACGGCGAAGACGCTAGCGTATTTGAGTGGTGGTATCTCACGATTCTCTTTTGGGCTAAGGCCTGACAGAATCGCCTTGCGTGCATGAACTATAAAAGTACTGCAGCCAGCATCAGCTACCGTGCCAATGAAATCCTCAAGCTCTTCCTGTGAGTCACGGTCGTCGATGCCTATTCGGCACTTAACAGTAACCGGTAAACTAACACTCGTTATCATGCTGCTTACGCATTGTGCGACTAGCTCCGGCTCGGCCATGAGGCAGGCACCGAAGGCGCCAGACTGCACTCTATCGCTGGGGCAGCCGACATTGAGGTTTATCTCATCATATCCTGCCTGCTCTGCAAGGACAGCTGCTTCGGCTAGCTCGGCAGGATCGCTACCGCCTAGTTGCAAAGCTACGGGATGTTCGTCCTGACTATGATGCAACAGATACTGTGCATCACCGTGCTTGAGTGCTGCACTCGTCACCATCTCCGTATAGAGGAGGGCGTGTGCGGAGAGCTGGCGAAGGAATACGCGATCGTGGCGATCGGTCCAGTCCATCATCGGCGCAACGCAGAAGCGATGACTTGAGAGGACTGCCCTGTCTAAAGCGTCGCTATTCGGAGACTGTTTGTTTGCGCTGATCAATGAATGCACCTAATCGTTTAACTATGTCGCTGTGTTCTAGCCCTGAGAGCAGGATGCAGGTTGTAGCGAATGCCTCAGTGCATGTCAAGAAGTAGGCGATAAAACTGGTCATGATGGGAATTAAAGGCGAATCGCGTATAATCTCGCCTTTCATGAGTGGGGGGCTTATGTTCCTCGTATACTAGCTTATCTCAGTGTAGCTCCGAGTAGAAAAATATGAACAAAGTTCGCACGCGCATAGCGCCGTCTCCGACTGGCGACCCCCACGTTGGTACAGCCTACATAGCCTTGTTCAATCGTTGTTTTGCCCATAAGCATGGCGGTGACTTTGTGCTGCGCATCGAAGATACGGACCAGCAGCGTAGTACCGAAAAGTCAGAGCAGGACATTTTAAGCTCACTTAAATGGCTGGGATTGTCTTGGGATGAAGGTCCGGGCGCTGAAGGTGATGTGGGGCCCTATCGGCAAAGTGAACGCTCAGCGATCTACTCCGAGCATATTCAACAGCTTCTCGATAATGGCTCAGCTTTCCGCTGTTTCTGTACATCCGAAAGACTCGATGAATTGCGCCAGCAGCAGATGCAGGACAAAGTGCAGCCAGGATACGATGGCCATTGTCTGAGCCTCAGTCAGGCCGAATGTGAGAGTAAATGTGCGGCCGGTGAGCCACATGTTATCCGCATGAAGATACCCGAGTCAGGTGAGTGTGAATTTGAAGACATGCTTCGCGGGAGTGTGAGCATCGCGTGGTCACAGATCGACATGCAGGTATTGATCAAGTCTGATGGCTTGCCGACCTACCATTTCGCTAATGTGGTCGATGATCACTTGATGAAAATATCTCATGTTATCCGCGGTGAAGAATGGATCAACTCGGCACCCAAGCATATTTTGCTGTATCAGTATTTTGGCTGGGAGACGCCTGTATTCTGCCATATGCCGCTACTGCGTAACCCGGACAAGAGCAAGCTAAGCAAGCGTAAAAATCCAACCAGCATCCACTACTTTGATGCGATGGGTTATCTGCCGGAAGCTTTGCTGAATTATTTAGGCATGATGGGCTGGACGATGCCTAGCGGAGAAGAGAAATTTTCTCTGAGTGAGATGGAGGCGAGCTTTGATATAAGCAGAGTCTCTCTTGGTGGGCCAATATTTGATATTGAGAAACTCGACTGGCTTAACGGCAAGTATATTCGTGAGGAGCTTTCTGATGAAGAGTTTGCTAAGCGCTTCGCTGCCTGGGCGTTTGCGCCAGAGAAAGTCGCACAGATAGTGCCGCTGTTAAAGCAGCGTGTAGAGCGCTTCAGCGATGTTGCAGCGCTGGGTGGTTTTTTTATCGATGGCTCGCTTGAGATTAGTGAAGAGAGTTTTGCGCACAAGTCCATTGATTCGGCTTTACAGGCGAAGATTCTACAGTTCACGTTGTGGAAGTTGGAAACATTGGACGAGCTGAACAGAGAGGCCGTCGAGGAGGAGCTGCAGGCGCTAGCTGCTAAGTTCGAACTTAAGATAAGGGACTTCTTGTTTCCCTTGTTCGTGGCTCTAAGTGGTAAGGCAGTATCCACCTCCGTGATTGAATCCATAGTGATATTGGGAATGGATATCACGCGCGCGCGAATGCGTCAGGGTATTTCAGTATTGGGTGGTATCTCTAAAAAACAGGCGAAAGCACTGGAAAAGGAATTTCGTAATTTCTAATGTTTTTAATCTCAGTCCGAGACTGCGTTGACAGGGTCTACGACTCTGCTTAGAATGCGCCTTCCCTCGAAAATGATCATGGGGCCTTAGCTCAGCTGGGAGAGCGCAACACTGGCAGTGTTGAGGTCAGCGGTTCGATCCCGCTAGGCTCCACCAATTTCCTTTAAGCCTTCTTTTGCGACATGGCAAACCAGCCATGCGCTGCTTTACTGCGCCTGGAAAAGTGGTTTGTTACGGAGTTCTATATCTGAGGGAGGGTGGGAGGACAGATTATCGACTATCGCCTAAGCAGGCGATAGTCGCTGAATATAGCTCAGGATTTAGCTACTTGATGTCGCGCTTGGTATGCCCCTTGTAAAGCTGTCTCGGCCTGCCAATACGGAAAGGATTGCTGAGCATCTCATCCCAATGTGCAATCCAGCCTGGTGTTCTACCAGTAGAGAAAATTACCGTGAACATGCTTGTAGGAATGCCAATCGCCTTAAGAATAATGCCCGAATAGAAGTCGACGTTTGGATATAACTTACGCTCGATGAAGTAATCATCTTCCAAGGCAATTTTCTCTAACTTGCGAGCGATTTTAAATAGCGGGTCGTCTTCGACTCCCAGCTCATCTAACACTTCATTGCAGATCTCGCGCATCACTGTCGCGCGCGGGTCAAAATTCTTATATACCCTGTGACCGAAGCCCATTAGTCTGAATGGGTCGTCCTTGTCCTTGGCGCGCAGAATATAGTCTTCGATGTTCTTCACGTCGCCGATCTCTTCTAGCTGTGCGAGTACTGCCTCGTTAGCACCGCCATGAGCAGGGCCCCATAGTGCAGCTATGCCAGAGGCTATACATGCATAAGGATTTGCGCCTGATGAGCCAGCTAGTCGCACGGTGGAGGTCGAGGCATTCTGTTCGTGATCGGCGTGCAGTAGAAAGATAGTGTCCATTGCTTTTGCGAGAGTCGGACTTACTTTCGGTGCACTACAAGGAGTGCCGAACATCATGTGCAAGAAATTCTCAGCGAAACCCATGTCATTCTGAGGGTACATGAAGGGCTGGCCTATGCCGTGCTTGTAACACATGGCAGCAAGCGTAGGCATCTTGGCAATAATTCTATGGGCAACTCTTTTACGGTGCTCCGGATTATCATTATCTAAATTGTCATGATAGAAAGCAGAAAGGGCGCCAACTACACTTAATAGCATCGCCATTGGGTGTGCACTACGTGGAAAGCCCTTAAAGAAGTCGTGGATCTGTTCATCGACCATCGTGTGAAAGCGGATGCTATTCTCAAAATCCACTTTCTCGGTCGCATTCGGTAGTTCGCCATTTAAAAGCAAAAAGCAGGTGTCTAGAAAACTGGCATTAGCTGCTAGCTGCTCGATTGGGTAGCCTCTATGAAGAAGCACACCCTTGCCGCCGTCGATAAATGTGATGTCCGACTCGCAGGCTGCTGTGGACATGAAACCGGGGTCATAGGTAAAGAAGCCTTGGCCGACCAGACTGCTAACATCTATTACGTCTGGACCAGTACTGCCTTCATAAACGGGAAGATCGATAGGTTTATCAACACCGTCAATGGTTAACTGGGCCTTTTTTTCGCTCATGCATGACTCCTGAAACTGCTAATTAAGTTGGGCTTTCTTCTGGGGAAACAATTGCTTACAGCTGTATTTGCGCTCTTGTAATGGCCTATCTAGTGCTTGTACAGGGACGGCAATACTAGGTAGAGAGGGGGCTATTTGTCAAATCTTTATGCGTTGAGGCTCAGTATTTATGGCCGTTTCAGCTGAAATCGATTCCCTCTGCCAGAGCATCTGATATCGCTGTATTTTGCCCTATTATTTGATTATGAGCTTTTTATTGAAATTCCTGAGAGCGAAGCAATGAGTAGTTTGACAGAATATTGTCATTAAACAATGAAATACTGCTGCATTCGTTGTGTTGCTTGATCTTAGCGCATATAATCCTGCCCGTTTTACAGGCTTAAACGCTGTAATAATTTGATTTATTTTGCGCAGATACGAAGCGAATAGCTCTCGATTGAAGCGTAACTCCCATTGGCCAACGCGACGGGCAGAAAGTGAACGATAATAGACCAAAAAATCTCGACATAACCACCTTCAAGTACCCCTTGCCAGCAATTACATCTTTGCTACATCGATTGTCCGGTGCCTTCATCTTTGTCGGCGTCGCCCTGATGTTGTATTTGTTGGAACTTTCACTGCAGTCGGAATCTGGTTTCGATTTAGTGCAGGAACTATTGGGCAACGTCGTCGTGAAGTTTGCCGCCTGGGCCGTTCTATCTGGGCTGTTGTATCACCTGATAGCTGGTATTAAGCACTTGATTATGGATTTGGGTTACGGAGAAACGCTGCAAGGCGGCTTCATCGGAGCCTGCATTACTCTCGCCTTGTCTGCTGTGGCGATCATCACTGCTGGAGTATGGATATGGTAACGAATGCTACTAATTTGGGTCGTTCCGGCCTTCACGATTGGATCATCCAACGCATCAGCGCAATTATCTTGGCGGCCTATTCGCTCTGTATACTCGCTAGCTTTGTGATAAATCCGGATATGGATTATGAGAAGTGGGGCTCGATCTTCGAGGGCAATGCGATGCGCTTCTTTAGCATAATCACTTTATTTTCTTTGTGCGCCCATGCCTGGATTGGTATGTGGACAATCTCGACGGACTATATGACGTCTCTGCAACTAGGGTCGAGCGCAACTTTTTTTAGAATTTTGTTTCAAGCAGGCTGCGCACTTCTGGTCGCTGTGTACCTGCTCTGGGGCATTCAGATTTTTTGGGGTAATTAAATGACTGGCATGCGTACATTATCTTTCGATGCAGTAATAGTTGGCGGAGGCGGTGCTGGTATGAGAGCTGCGCTGCAACTTGCGCAGTCAGGTTACAACACGGCGGTTATTACCAAAGTTTTTCCAACTCGGTCGCATACCGTGTCGGCGCAGGGTGGTATCACTTGTGCAATAGCGAGCTCGGATCCGAATGATGATTGGCGCTGGCACATGTATGACACTGTGAAGGGCAGTGATTATATTGGTGACCAGGATGCGATTGAATACATGTGTAGCGAAGGTCCGCAGACCGTTTATGAATTAGAGCACATGGGGCTGCCGTTCTCGCGAACGGAGAGCGGACGAATCTATCAGCGTCCCTTCGGTGGTCAATCCAAAGATTTTGGTAAAGGTGGCCAAGCTGCACGAACTTGTGCTGCAGCTGACAGAACGGGTCATGCCTTGTTGCATACGCTGTATCAGGGGAACCTGAAAAACAATACCTCGTTTTTAAACGAATGGTATGCAACCGACATGGTTAAGAATCAAGACGGCGCGATTGTTGGTGTTATCGCAATCTGTATCGAGACAGGTGAAACAGTTTTCATTAAGTCGAAGGCTACAGTATTCGCCACTGGTGGTGCCGGTCGTATCTATGCGTCCACTACCAATGCTTTGATCAATACTGGCGACGGAGTCGGTATGGCCCTTCGAGCTGGTTTTCCTGTGCAAGATATTGAGATGTGGCAATTTCATCCAACCGGAATTTATGGCGCTGGCACGCTAGTGACAGAAGGCTGTCGTGGTGAGGGTGGCTACCTTATCAACAAGGACGGCGAACGTTTTATGGAGCGCTACGCGCCGAATGCGAAGGATTTAGCAGGGCGCGACGTTGTAGCTCGATCCATGGTTTTAGAGATTCTCGAGGGTCGCGGCTGTGGCGAGAATGGCGATCATGTCATGCTGAAGCTCGATCATCTCGGTGAAGATGTCCTGAACTCTCAGCTGCCGGGTATTCTCGAACTTTCTCGCACATTTGCCCATGTGGATCCGGTTAAGGAACCAATTCCTGTAGTGCCCACGTGTCATTATATGATGGGAGGCATACCGACCAATGTGAATGGTCAGGCGTTAACTCAAGACGAGAAGGGTGTCGATAAAGTGATACCGGGCTTATTTGCTGTAGGTGAGGTGGCTTGCGTCTCAGTTCACGGTGCCAATCGCCTTGGTGGAAACAGCCTGCTAGATTTGGTGGTTTTCGGTCGGGCAGCAGGTAAGCACATCGAAGAGATGCTGCATCAGGGCATGGAGCAACGAGAAGCATCTGAGGAGGATATTGAGCAGGCTCAGAACAGATTGTCTCGACTCAACGAATCGAAATCTGGCGAAAGCGTGGCTGAGCTGCGCACCGAGCTACAAAATATAATGCAGAATCATTTCGGCGTATTCCGCCGCGGCGATTTCATGCAGGAAGGTATTACGAAATTGGCTACCTTGAGAGAGCGTATAGCGAATATTCATCTCGAAGATAAGAGCCAGACCTTCAATACGGCGCGTATCGAAGCCTTAGAATTAGAAAACCTTTTCGAGGTTGCGGAAGCTACGGCGGTTGCGGCAGAAGCTCGCAACGAAAGTCGCGGAGCTCATGCGCGCGATGACTTCCGTGAACGTGATGACGAGAATTGGCTATGTCACTCGATGTACTTCCCTGGTGATAAGCGAGTGGGTAAGCGTGACGTGAATTTTTCACCGAAGAAAGTCGATACAATGGAGCCGATGGTTCGTACTTATTAGTTAGTGTCACGACAAAAACTTGAACACAAATTCTGTGCGTTTAAAGCACAGTCCTAAGCAGCTAAGGCTGTAGACATTTCAAATATTGCAAAGATTAAAGGTGAGCCGTGTTAGTAAGCATATATCGCTACAATCCTGATACAGATGAAAAGCCATCCATGCAGGACGTCGAGGTGCCGTTGCCCGAAGACAAAGACTTGATGGTGCTGGACGTATTAGAGTTAGCAAAGCAGCAAGACCCTAGTGTTGTATATCGCCGATCGTGCAGAGAAGGTGTCTGCGGTTCCGACGGTATGAATATAAATGGTACGAATGGCCTGGCTTGTATTACGCCGATGTCCTCTGCGGTTAAGCCGGGCGGTAAGTTGGTCTTACGCCCTCTACCGGGTCTGCCAGTTATTCGTGACCTTGTAGTCGATATGTCGATCTTTTATAAGCAGTACGAAAAGATTAAGCCATATTTGATCAACGATACTTCCCCGCCTGCTATCGAGCGCCTGCAATCGCCCGAGGATAGAGAGAAGCTGGACGGCCTCTACGAGTGCATACTTTGCGCATGCTGTAGCACAAACTGTCCTTCGTTCTGGTGGAATCCTGATAAGTTCATCGGGCCTGCTGGCTTGTTGCAGGCTTATCGTTTTCTTGCGGACACGCGGGACACGGCAGATGCAGAGAGGCTGGCTGATTTGGACGATCCGTTCAGTGTGTTCCGCTGCCGCGGCATAATGAACTGTGTTGCAGTTTGCCCTAAGGGTTTAAATCCAACTCGAGCGATCGGACATATCCGCTCGATGTTAGTTCAACAGGGAACTTAATTAATCCCCACTACATGTCGTAATCCCTAGGAACCTTGAATCTAGCATCGCTACTTTAGGTGAGGTTAAAAGGAAGTAGTATGCAAGACAGCTTACTGGAAATAATGCGCAGCACCGGCCATCTATCTGGATCGAATGCTGGCTATGTCGAAGAGTTGTACGAGAACTTCCTAAGCGACGCCGAGTCTGTTCCTGTTGAGTGGAAGGAATTTTTCCAGTCTTTGTCTGCCGCAAATGATGCAGCAGTTCCCGATGTTTCTCATGCCGCCATAGCGAGCGAGTTTAAGGCATTAGGTAAAATTAGTCGTTTCGCGCCGATGCTCAATAGCGATGCAGGCGTACACTCCGAGCACGCAAATAAGCAAGTTCAGGTTTTACAGTTAATAAGTTCCTACCGCGTACGTGGCCACCAGAAAGCAGACCTCGATCCACTCTCACTGATGTACCGCGAGAGTGTTCCAGACTTAGAGCTAGAATTTCACGAGCTGTCGTCGATAGACTACTCCACCGTTTTCCAGACGGGTTCCCTTTACGTCAGCAAAGACCGCGCGCCACTAAGAGAGATTGTAGATTCGCTGGAACGTATCTATTGTAATTCGATCGGCTATGAGTTCATGCACATTGTAAATCTAGAAGAGAAACAATGGATACAACAACGCATAGAGAGTAACGACGGCTATCCGGTATTTGAAAATGAAGTTAAGCGCCATCTGCTAGAGAGATTGTCGGCAGCGGAAGGTTTGGAAAAACATTTAGATTCGAAGTATCCAGGAACTAAACGTTTTGGTCTGGAAGGCGGCGAAAGTTTGATTCCTGCACTCGACGAACTGGTGCAGCGTGCAGGTAAGTTCGGTGTAAAAGAGATCGTGCTCGGTATGGCGCATCGCGGCCGTCTCAACGTACTTGTTAATCTTTTGGGAAAAAATCCTGCAGACCTGTTCGATGAGTTTGAGGGGAAAGTTGTTTACGAGAGTTCCGGAGATGTGAAATACCATCAGGGATTCTCCTCGAACATCATGACCGCTGGCGGTGAAGTCCACATGGCAATGGCATTCAATCCGTCGCATCTGGAAATTGTCGCGCCAGTTGTTGAAGGCTCGGTACGCGCTAGGCAGTTCCGACGCAAGGACGAAGAAGGTCAGCTGGTACTACCGATTATCATTCATGGCGATGCAGCATTTGCTGGTCAGGGCGTGGTTATGGAGACATTTCAAATGTCGCAGACACGAGCCTACAAGACCGGTGGAACAGTACATATAATCGTTAACAACCAAGTGGGCTTTACGACAAGCCGTCAAGATGACGCGCGCTCTACCGAGTACTGCACCGATGTGGCGCGCATGATTCAGGCGCCAATTTTCCACGTTAATGCCGATGATCCCGAGGCTGTGTTATTTGTGACACAACTGGCGTTAGATTTCCGTTATAAGTTTCAGAAAGATGTTGTGATCGATTTAATCTGCTACCGCCGCCGCGGTCACAATGAGACCGATGAGCCTGCGTCTACTCAGCCGCTTATGTATGCAGCCATCAAGCAACACAAGTCGACCCGTGTTCTCTATGCCGAACGTCTAGCCGCAGAGAACATTGTCTCTATCGAAGAGGCTGATGCCATAAATGCAAACTACCGTACCGCCTTGGATACAGGCGAGCATGTAGCGAAGAGCTTGGTTAAAGAGCCCTCGATAGAATTATTTATCGACTGGAGTCCATACATAGGTCACGAATGGAGTCCGTTCTTTAATACTTCGATGCCCTTGAAGAGTTTGCAAGCTATCGCGAAGAAGCTCGCTGAAATACCAAAGGGTTTTACACTGCAGCGCCAGGTTAAGCGTGTTATGGACGATCGCGGGAAGATGGCAACTGGCGATATTCCCGTCGATTGGGGTTTTGCAGAAACCCTAGCCTATGCAAGCATTCTAACCAGTGGCAACAAGATCCGTATTACGGGGCAGGATGTGGGTCGTGGCACCTTTTCACATCGGCATGCTGTGCTGTTCGACCAAGAAACAGGCGGTACTCATATACCGCTGCAGAGTCTTGTGGAAGATGAGAGTGGTTTTCTAATTTACGATTCGCTGCTTTCAGAAGCGGCAGTACTTGCCTTTGAGTATGGCTATGCCACGACTATGCCCAACGCACTAGTGGTTTGGGAGGCGCAGTTTGGCGACTTCGCAAATTCTGCACAAGTCGTCATTGATCAATTTATTACTAGCGGCGAGAACAAGTGGCAGCGGCTCTGTGGATTAACGCTATTATTACCGCATGGCTATGAGGGACAGGGGCCTGAGCATTCTTCTGCGCGCTTGGAGCGATTTCTTCAGCTTTCTGCCGAACACAATATCCAAGTTTGCTTGCCAACTACCTCCGCTCAAGTTTTTCACATGCTGAGGAAGCAAGTGTTATGTCCGCTGCGCAAGCCTTTGATCGTTATGTCACCAAAGAGTTTGTTAAGACATAAAGAAACTGTTTCTTCATTAGAAGAAATGGCAGAGGGAAGTTTTCAGGTTGTACTTGATGAAACTGACGATCTCGATAGGAAGAAGGTTCGTAAGCTTGTTGTCTGTAGTGGAAGAGTTTACTACGATTTGCGTGCAGCACGGCGCGAACGGGAGATAGATGATATAGCGATAATTCGGCTCGAGCAGCTATATCCATTCCCTCAAGACGATTTCGAGAAGTGTCTGCTGCAATATAAGAACCTAACCAGCGCCGCTTGGTGTCAGGAAGAGCCTATGAACCAAGGCGCCTGGTATTCGAGCCAGCATCATTTAAGGCAGCCGATCCAAAAACATTTCCCATCCGTCTATCTCGAATATGTGGGCAGAGAAGCATCAGCCGCAGCCGCAGCGGGTTATCCTGCGTTGCATTTAAATCAGCTAAACGAATTTATCGACCAAGCATTAAGCTAGCGCGTTCGCGCAAAATGAAAGGTGTTAGCAAGGATAAACTATGACTATTGAAATCAAGGCCCCCACGTTACCCGAATCGGTGCCCGATGGAACGATCGCTAACTGGTATAAGAATGTAGGCGATACAGTTGCGCGCGATGAACTTCTGGTGGATATCGAAACAGACAAGGTCGTCATTGAAGTTGTTTCGCCAACTGATGGCACTCTAAAAGAAATTTTAAAAGTGACTGGCGAGACTATCGTGAGCAATCAGGCTATCGGCAGCGTGTTGGCGGGTGATGGCAAGCAGGAGTCTGTTGCAGTTAAAGCAGAAGTTGAAGCTCAGCCTACCGTACAGACAGCGGCGGCTTCTAATGAAGCTGAAGCAATGATCAGTCCGGCAGCGAAGAAGCTAATAGATGAGAATAATCTAGATGCGGCTTCGATAACGGGCAGTGGTAAGGATGGCAGGATTACCAAAGAAGACATTCTCAAGAAATTAGAGTTCGGCTCGGCAGAAAAACCAGCAGCAAACACAGCGACTACGCCTACTCACATAGGCACTTCGGCAGAGGGGCGTCTTGAAGAGCGTGTGCCGATGAGCCGGCTGCGCGCTAAAGTCGCCGAACGATTACTTCATGCCAGCCAATCGACTGCGATGCTTACAACATTTAACGAAGTGAATATGAAGCCCGTTATGGATATTCGCAATCGCTACAAGGAAGAATTCGAAAAGGCACACGATGGTACACGCCTCGGGTTTATGTCGTTTTTTGTTCGCGCCTGTACTGAAGCATTAAAGCGCTATCCAGCCGTAAACGCATTTCTCGACGGAGATGAAGTTGTTTATCATGGCTACCAAGATATCGGTGTGGCTGTCTCCTCACCGCGCGGCCTGGTCGTTCCGGTTCTACGCAACACCGATTCTATGGGTTTGGCGCAGGTAGAAAAAGAAATTAGAGAGTTTGGCTTAAAGGCTAGGGATGGAAAACTTGCCATTGAGGAAATGTTAGGCGGCACTTTTACTATCTCAAACGGTGGTGTATTTGGATCCTTGCTGTCGACGCCTATCTTGAATCCCCCTCAGACTGCGATTTTGGGTATGCATAAGATTCAAGAGCGTCCGATGGCGGTCTCTGGCGAGGTAGTAATTTTACCTATGATGTACTTGGCGCTTTCTTATGATCACAGAATGATCGACGGCAAAGAGGCGGTTCAGTTTTTAGTTACAGTAAAAGAACTGCTGGAAGATCCAGCCCGACTTCTCTTAGAGATTTAATAAAGGCGTGCTTTAGAGGCGCGGGCATTACACTCGTGCCCAATGTTTTGACCATCTAATTACGGAATTGAGAAAGACTTATGTCAAATGAATATGATGTTGTAGTTATCGGTTCAGGCCCTGCAGGCTATGTCGCTGCAATTCGATGCGCGCAGCTGGGATTCAAGACAGCCTGTATCGAAAAGTGGCTGAACAAAACCGATAAAACTGTCTACGGAGGCACTTGCTTAAACGTTGGCTGCATTCCCTCGAAGGCGCTATTGGATAGCTCACATAAATACGTCGAGGCACAGAGTCATTTCGATGTTCACGGCATTAGCGTTGGCAAGGTTGCGATGGATGTGCCCGCAATGATCGCGCGCAAAGACAAGATCGTAGACCAGCTCACTTCAGGTATTAAGGGCTTATTCACCGCCAATAAAGTGGATGGTATTGCTGGAACCGGAAAGGTAGCAGCTTCTAATAAGGTCATGGTCACTGACAAAGATGGCAAGCAACAGGAATTGGCGGCGAAGCATATTATTATCGCGGCAGGCTCAGTGCCTATCGATATTCCTCCGACTCCTATCGACCATGAAACTATCGTCGACTCAACTGGTGCATTGGAATTCCAAGAGGTGCCGAAGCGTTTAGGCGTGATTGGCGCAGGCGTGATTGGCTTGGAGCTTGGCAGCGTCTGGGCGAGACTGGGCGCAGAGGTAACCGCGCTAGAAGCTCTGGATGATTTCCTGCCAATGGTCGATCGTCAGATTGCAAAAGACTCGATGAAGATACTGACTAAGCAGGGCTTAGAAATAAAGATGGGCAGTCGAGTAACCGGCAGCAAGCTTGCTGGCAAGGGTTCGAAGAAGACAGTCATCGTTGAATATACAGACAAAGATGGCAAGCAGACCGCGACCTTCGATAAGCTTATTGTAGCGGTAGGCCGCAGACCGCTTACTGAATCCCTACTCGACGAATCTGTAGGCATTGAGCTAGACCAGCGCGGCTTTGTGAAAGTGAACGACCAGTGTGCCACTAACATTCCTTCTATCTATGCGGTGGGTGATGTGGTGCGTGGGCCGATGCTGGCACATAAAGGCATGGAAGAAGGTGTAATGGTTGCGGAAAGACTGGCCGATAAAAAGACGCAGGTAAACTATGACCTAGTCCCCTCGGTTATCTACACCCATCCTGAAATAGCTTGGGTCGGTAAGAACGAAGAACAATTAAAAGAAGAGGGCATCGAGGTCAACATCGGAGTCTTTCCTTTCGTGGCCAGTGGTCGAGCCTTGGCAGCGAACGATACGGAGGGCATGGTGAAGCTAATCGCCGATGCCAAGACAGATCGAATACTCGGCTGCCATATAGTAGGTGCTAGTGCTGCCGATTTATTACAGCAGGTAGTTATCGCTATGGAATTTAGTGCTAGCGCGGAAGACATCGGCCTAACGATGTTTGCACATCCGGCTCTTTCTGAAGCAGTGCACGAGGCGGCGTTAGCAGCAAATGGTCACGCAATACACATTGGGAATCGCAAGCGTCGCAAGTAGGTTTGATGAAGCGCGTCTTAGAATACGATAGATAAAAACGGAGCATAAATGAATTTACATGAATATCAGGCGAAGCAGTTATTTGCCGAATACGGGCTTCCCGTATCTGAAGGCATTGCCGTAGACAAGGCAAGCGAGGCCGCAGATGCCGCGAAGAAAATTGGTGGTGATAAATGGGTGGTAAAAGCACAGGTTCATGCCGGAGGCCGAGGCAAGGCTGGCGGCGTGAAGCTAGTGGACACACCCGAAAAGGCCGAGGCTTTTGCAGCGCAGTGGCTGGGCAAGAAAATGGTCACCTATCAAACCGATGCGGGCGGACAGCCTGTCAGCAAGATTCTAGTAGAGACTTGCACCGACATTGCTCAGGAGCTCTATCTGGGAGCGGTGGTAGATCGATCAACTCGACGCGTGGTATTCATGGCCTCGGTTGAAGGCGGAGTCGAGATCGAGAAGGTTGCCGCAGAAACTCCAGAGAAGATTCTAAAAGCCACAATCGACCCTCTAACTGGTGCGCAGCCTTATCAGGGAAGAGATCTAGCATTTCGCCTGGGCTTAGAAGGTGTGCAGATTAAGCAATTCACCAAGCTATTTCTAGGATTGGCGAAACTGTTTCAAGATATGGATTTAGCACTATTAGAGATTAACCCTCTAGTTATTACGGACGAAGGTAACTTACATTGCTTGGATGGCAAGATAAACATCGACGGCAATGCGATGTATCGCCAGCCTAAGCTGCGCGAGATGCACGACCCTAGCCAGGACGATGAGCGCGAAGCACAGGCTGCTGCCTGGGAGCTTAACTATGTTGCTCTAGATGGCAATATCGGCTGCATGGTTAATGGTGCTGGCCTCGCCATGGGAACGATGGACATCGTGCAGCTACATGGGGGAAGCCCAGCTAACTTCCTAGATGTCGGTGGCGGCGCTACAAAAGAGCGCGTAACCGAGGCATTTAAAATAATTCTTTCCGACGAAAATGTGGCCGCAGTGCTGGTTAATATTTTTGGCGGAATCGTGCGCTGCGACCTAATAGCCGAAGGCGTTATTGGTGCAGTCAATGAAGTGGGAGTAAAAGTGCCTGTGGTAGTTCGTTTGGAAGGAAATAACGCCGAATTAGGCAGAGAAGTTTTGGAGAAGAGCGGATTAAATATTATCGCGGCGACCAGTCTTTCCGACGCGGCTGAAAAAGTTGTCACTGCAGCCGGAGGCGCACAATGAGCATATTAGTTAACAAGGACACCAAGGTAATCTGTCAGGGCTTTACTGGCTCGCAGGGGACATTTCATTCCGAGCAAGCTATTGAATACGGCACTAAGATGGTAGGCGGTGTAACACCGGGCAAGGGCGGTCAGGTTCATCTCGACTTGCCAGTGTTTAATACCGTGCAGGAAGCGTTTGATACAACTGGAGCTGATGCCTCAGTGATTTATGTGCCGGCTGCATTCTGTAAGGACTCGATTCTTGAGGCGGCAAATTCTGGTATTAAGCTAATCGTCTGCATTACTGAAGGTATTCCGACTTTGGACATGTTGGTAGCGAAAGAAGCATGCGACCAGCTCGGCGTGCAATTGATTGGTCCGAATTGTCCGGGTGTGATTACGCCTGGCGAATGCAAGATAGGCATTATGCCTGGGCATATTCATCTCCCGGGCAAAGTAGGTATCGTGTCTCGTTCTGGAACACTTACCTATGAAGCGGTCAAGCAGACTACCGATCACGGCTTCGGTCAATCATCTTGTGTTGGTATCGGTGGCGATCCCATTCCAGGATCTAATTTCATCGATATACTCGCTCTTTTTGAAGCCGATGCACAGACGGAAGCCATTGTAATGATTGGCGAAATCGGTGGCACTGCAGAAGAAGAGGCGGCGGCATATATCAAAGCCAATGTTAGCAAGCCAGTTGTCGCCTATATCGCAGGTGTAACTGCACCTGCCGGTAAAAGAATGGGCCACGCTGGCGCAATAATTTCTGGCGGAAAGGGAACGGCTGACGAGAAATTTGCCGCGCTCCAAGATGCTGGCGTAAAGACTGTACGCTCTCTAGCTGAGATCGGTAACGGACTCTCTGAAATAACTGCTTGGTAGTTTGCTGGGCAGTTATTTTTTGATTTTCTCTCCGCATAATCCTTCAAAATTTTCTCTTAACGCGTTCTCAATTATCACTCTCATCGCGCTGAACCTTTCTTGGTTAAAGGGTTCTAAAGGCGCGATGTAGTGTGGTAGTCTTACTCAAAATTCATGCGCAATACGATGAATTTGAAGGTCTACTTAGCTGCTGTATTGAGCTAATAATTAAACTGATTAATTGGTTACGAAGCGTCTCAATTTTTTTATATTTGGGTAGATTGGTAACTATTGAAAGGTTTGTTTCATAGAAAGCTGTCAGCCACGAGAGATTTAGAAAAATCACGAAATTCTCAGGCAGTGAAGATTAAGTGTTGGTTAGCTGGCGCTATTTGTTAATCGACATTCGGAAAAATAATAGTTTGTTGTGTTTGAGCTGGCAGTAGCTGAGATTTTTGCCCTGCATCAGAAGCCTGGTAAAAGCGAAATAGTTCAGATCTGATTGTTTAACAAGAAAATAGGATGGCACATGAAAAACCGTCGAATTACAAATATGAGTATGACTGCTCTAGCAATACTCATGTCTTGCATCATGGCTTCGGCTCAAGCCCAAGCTGCGGGAATTCTCGTGGATAGTAGTATTCTTGAAGAGGCCATGGACGTTATCGCGGCTAAGAACAGCGAAGCCGCTGTAGTTCAGGAAAAAATTAACCGCTTGGCGAATTCAACTAGCTCTACATTTGAGAATTTCAAGCGACAGAATGACGCATTAGAGGCGCTACTTGTGCTGAATGCAGGTTTCCGCAAGTCAATCTCTATCCAGGAAAGCAATATCGCTACTCTGGATGAGTCTATTGCAAGCGTTGAATCAATCACTCGCGAGATTCCATTATTGATGGAGAAGATGCTATCCAGCATTGAGCAATTCGTCGAGCTGGATTATCCCTTCCAGGTTAAAGAACGTGCAAATCGGCTAAAATTTGCTAGAGACGCCATCGACAATCCAGATGTCTCTATCGCGGAAAAGTTTCGTCAAGTCTTGGTGATTTATCAAACAGAGGCGACCTACGGCCGCACTAATGCCACCTACCCAGATGTCATCGTGATTGATGGTGCAGAGCGTGACGTGAATATTGTTCGAATCGGACGTGTGGCGCTGATGTATCAAACCATCGATAGACAGGCTACTGGAGCGTGGGACAATAATGCACGCCAATGGATTGAACTACCTGCCGGCGAATATAGAACAGCAGTACAAACTGCTATCCGCGTAGCATCAAACTTAGATGCACCAAAAATCATTGAACTGCCTGTATTGGCTCCGGAGGTGGCACAATGAGAAGCCTAATTAAGATTACTGGCCTAACGGCTACAGCCTGTCTGCTTGGACTGACTTCTAATCTAGTTCATGCGCAAGGTAGTTCGGCGCTTACAGGTCTATTAGACTTGGTGGAGAACGATCGCATTGCTGAGTCTGCCGAGTATCTACAGCGTCAACAGGAATTTCAGCAGAACGCGAATCGTCAGCAGCAGATTCTCGACACCACTAACGAGCGCATTGTTGAGCAAGAGCAAACGCAAGCGAATCTCAGTGACCAGTTCCAAGCTAACGAAATCATTATCCGCGACAAGCGCGATCTTCTACGTGATCGTCGTGGTGACTTGAACGAACTCTTTGGCACGCTACAGGGTGTGGCTGGAGACTTCTTGAGTAATTTCGAGGATTCATTGATCAGTGCGCAGTATCCTGGTCGCTCTGAATTTATCGAAGGCTTCATTGCTAAAGCTGGCAGTACTATTGAACAGTTGAATCCAGAAGAAATAGAGCGCTTCTGGTTCTATATGCAACAGGAAGTTATAGAATCTGCACGTGTTGCTAAATATAACGGTGATGTGTCACTACCTGCAGGCGATACTATAAACCGCAGCATCGTTCGTATCGGCAACTACAATGCAATTTCCGAGGGTGAGTATCTCAGCTACGATGGTGACATTGGACATCTTCAGGTACTTCCTCGTCAACCAGACGGATCTTTTCTGAGTGCTGTACGCGACCTAGAAAGCTCGACCGGCGGCTTCACTAAAGTCGGCATCGACCCGACTGGTGGTGTAGGCGGCCAGGTTATGGCTAACCTAGTTAATTTTCCATCTGTTAATGAGCAGGTTCGGAATAATTCCGGCACCATTGGATTCATTATTATTGGTGTGGGTATTGTCGGTATCTTAATTGGCTTCCTACGATTACTTGTACTGACTCTTGTTTCAATTAAAGTCCGCGCTCAGCTTAAGAGTGACAAGGCATTGAAGAACAACCCACTGGGTAGAGTCTTGCTAGTGGCTGAATCTAATCCGAGTGCTGATACTGAAACGCTAGAGTTGAAACTTGGAGAAGCTATTCTGCAAGAAACCCCAGCCCTAGAGAACATGCTTACCTTGATCAAGATGATTGCCACCATTGCGCCACTCGGCGGATTGCTTGGTACGGTTACAGGTATGATTCAGGTATTCCAGCAGATCACTGTATACGGAGCAGGTGATCCGACAATTATGGCTGGCGGTATCTCATCAGCACTAATGACTACGGTGCTCGGTATCGTTGTGGCGATCCCTACGATTTTTATGCATACCGTAGTGAAGAGCCGTGCTGATAACATCGTCCATATCCTGGAAGAACAGGCTACCGGGATGATTGCGCAGAAAGCCGAGCAGTCTGCGAATCGCTAACCAGTAAGCAAAGGAAGATACTATGTATTTTGCGTTTCTGGATATTACTGATTCTGTGACCCTTTTTATGGAGCGTGGCGGGCCGGTGCTTAACATCATCGCCATGCTTCTATTGGTGAAGTGGTCGCTAGTGTTCGAGAGAATCTGGTATATAAATACGACCCATAAGGACAACGTGAAGAACACGTTGGCGGCATGGAATGCGCGTGCAGACACGAAGTCATGGAGCGCACATCAGATCCGCACCATGATGATTTCTAAAATCTCATTGGACGTGCGAAACACGCTACCCATCATCGAAGTACTCGTAACCATCTGTCCTCTTCTTGGATTAATTGGAACGGTGACAGGTATGATTAATGTGTTTTTCGTGATGGCCGTAACTGGTGGCGGTGATGCGAAGTCAATGGCGGGTGGAGTGTCTATGGCAACCATTCCAACTATGGCCGGCATGGTAGGTGCTATCTCGGGAATTTTTGCTTCTAACTATTTGAAGGCGAAAGTTGACCGCGATATGGAGCTGCTTGAAGACCATTTGCCGCTAAGCGACTAATTACTTCTGAAGATCAAGCCTTGATTTTCCGTTAGTGTTTTGTATTTTGATCGAAATTATTTGAAGTAGGGTGAAATAATGAAATCAGGTTTGATGAAAAGGAAGGATGACGAAGAAGCAGGTGAGATTGACCTCACTCCAATGCTTGATGTTGTTTTTATTCTCCTAATCTTTTTTATTGTGACCTCGGTGTTCGTCACCGAAGCGGGTATCGAAGTCACTAAGCCGGAAGCCTCAACGGCTGAAAGCAAGAAAGGCGACCTTATACTTATCGCAATTGGTCCGAGCGGCGATATCTGGATCGATGGCGATCAAGTTGACCCTCGATTTATACGTTCACGATTTGAATTGAGGCTAGCCGATGCACCAAATTCAGCGATTATAATTCAGGCGGACGCTGATGCTGATAATGAGCATGTAATGCTCATTCTAGCGGCAGCCAGAGAAGCGAATATTTCCGACGTATCAATTTCGGCGGAGGCATAACTATGATGATAGTAATTAGATGGGCTATGTCCATGGTAATGGCAGCCGGCATCACATTAGGGCTGTTCTACTTTATGCAGGCCTTGATCGCGACGGGATCAGATCTCGAGCAACGCCTTACGGTTATTAAGATGGTCGACGCGACGATGCCTGACATCGAGCTTGAAGTAATTGAAGAAATCGACAAGCCAGAACTAATTGAAGATGATACCGAAGTTATTGAAGATATTCCTGAGCGTCAGATGGACATGACCGATAGCCCATCTCTTAACATCAATACCGGATCGATGGAGATGAACACTGGAATGCAATTGAGCAATGCCTCGATTTCTGCCACCGATGGCGAAATGTTGCCGCTTGTTGCAATCGCGCCTCAGTATCCTAACCGGGCAGCAGAGCGAGGTATTGAAGGCTGGTGTCTAGTTAGCTTCACGGTCGATGGACTTGGTAATGTAGAGGAAGATTCTATCGTAGTGGTTGATGCAGAGCCTTCCTCGATCTTTGATCGCTCATCGAGACGTGCTGCACGCAGATTCAAATTTCAACCGCGCGTTGTTGATGGGGTAGGGGTGACAGTGCAGAATGTGCAGTATGTGTTCCGCTATCAACTCGAGGACAATTAGGGATGAGACTACTTTATAAGCTTAAGTTAGGATTTCTCATTGCTGTGCTTGGTGTGCTTATACTGCCTTTAGAGTTAGTGGTTGCACAAGATGAGCAGCGTGCTCCGCCATCAACTAGGCGATCCGACACGCTCGGCCCGGCAGTCTTGCGCGCTATTACCGAGATTCAGGATTTGATGCAGCCAGAAGACGAAACCGTAGAGCCTGATTTAGCTGCGGCGAAGATTGCTTTGGATGAGCTTCGTGAGCGTCGCTATGAGCGCATGAACGATTTTGAAAAATCTACAACGCTCAATTTTTATACTAACTACTATCTCAAAATGGAAGACTATCCTGGTGCTATTGGCATTTTTCAAGAGATGCTTCTAATCGAGACGCTGCGCGAAGATATCCGTCTACGAACCCATCGCTCTTTAGGCCAGCTTTTATCATCAGAAGAAGATTGGCAGGGCGCTATAGATAACTACGAACAATGGCGTGTCCTATCTTTGACAGAAGACGAGGTCGTCTTTCGCGGTCTTTCTTATGCGTATTATCAGTTAGAGAGATTTGAGGAGGCAAAGCCACCCTGGATAGGTCGCATGGAGTTGCTGCTTTCTGAAGGCAAGGCTCTCGATCGAGACGATTACGCCTATCTAAATGGCTTGTACTTCACTCTTCAAGACTACGAGTCGGCGCTAGATCTTACCAAGACAATGATAGTGCTTTTCGATGACAGTATCGACTGGCAGAATCTCAGTGCAATCTACTCCACCCTAGAGCAAAACGAGCGTCGTTTACAAGCAATTCATCTCTATTATCTGAAAGGGATGATGGACAACGAGTCGCGATACATTAATCTAGCTCAATCTCTGGCAGGAGTTGATGTCCCCTACACTGGAGGCAAGGTTCTCGCAGACGGCATGGAGAAGGAATTTGTCCAATCTGACGAGGAAAATCTAACGCGCCTAACGCAAATGCTTTTGATGGCGAGTGAATATGATGAGGCCTTGGAGCCAGCTACTGCGGCAGCAGAGGCCGATGAGACGGGTAATGCCTACGATACGCTTGGCTATATCCAGTATGTTCGTCATGACTATGAGGCATCAGCGGAGGCATTTAAGACAGCAATCGACAAGGGTGAGTTAGATGATCGCTCCGATACTCTCATGTTTCTATCCAGAGCCCTTCTAGAACTGCGTGATTTCGATGGGGCTCAAGAGACGGCAACAGATGCCGCCGATGCGGGAGATAAAAATGCTAGTACTATGGCACGAAATTTCCTACGGGCTATTGAAGGAAGACGTACTTACTACAAGACAATTACTAGTCGTAAAGCAGATGCTATAGATTTCTATCAGTCTTATCCTCCACTAAATTAGTTCGAGTATTACTTGTAGATCGAATTAACAGAAATTAAGAGGAAGGCAGGGCGGGCAAGCTTGAATTACTAAGCAAAAGCCCCCATAAAAGACCCAAGCATGCAGTTAATACTGCAGATTGGGTTTTTTTATGGCTAGAGTTTGAGTCTAGTTAGCGAACATAACGGGG
>TARA_B110000858_G_C17810167_1_pt1 | contig 42682 bp, 33 predicted proteins | sample TARA_B110000858 | Tara Oceans TARA_B110000858 (sample SAMEA4398247) | marine metagenome | biome: Polar Biome; feature: [SRF] surface water layer (ENVO:00010504); material: water (ENVO:00002006), including particulate matter (ENVO:01000060) such as... | depth 5 m | reverse complement strand
CCCTTGCTTACTTTTTCTTTCATTATAATTTAATTTAGGTTAATAAAACCTCCCCCTACAAATGTAGAGGGAACGCTCTATGCTTAATTTCTATTTATAGTGGCATAGTCCACTCCCCTAAATAAATCGTTACATATCTCCATACGTTAAGACATTTTCTTTAATGTATTCTTGCATGCAGTCATACTCTGACTCATTTTCATTATTGTAATCGCTCTTAGTAAAATCAATATACTTTTCTACGCTCTGCTCCCATATAACATCAAGTGCCTCGAATGATTCAAAGTATCCCAATTCTTCCAGGAGTAAAGCCATCATGAATACTGGGTAAGCACCCTTTACTTTTCTGGTAATTTTCATAATATTTTTTTTTAGGTTTAACAACCTCCCCCTACATATAGTAGAGGGAACGCACTACACTTAATGTCTGTTTAAAGTGGTGTAGTCCACTACTTCCCCATTATGAGGTTGAAAAACGCAAGTATTAATGCTCCTATAAAGCCAATAACAAATGCAAATTGTAGAGCATACCATATGGTATAGCCTAAGAATGTGATTAATCTGTTCATTACTAAATTATTTTAAGTTCGCAAATATAATCAATATATTCATTCCATTGACCATTAATTGAATGTAACTCATTGTCTTCTCCAAGACAAACTTTAAAGCAATCATCCTCTGGCATGTTATCAAAGAAATGTTCAATATCTTTTATATCTTTATACTCTGAATACCATTTGAGGTCATAAAGACTTTCGTAAACAATCCAGTCATCAGATTTCATATAGTCTTCTCCAGTAAGACCATAAAAACGACCATATGTAGCATCTCTGTGATTAAACAATTCTTTAAGTTCTGTTTTAGATAGAACCAATTCTAATGAATCCTGGTATTCTTTACGAACACCAAAGATAACTTTACTTCTGTATCCCATTTTATGTATAATTTAAGGGTTAAAACTAGACCACCTATTAATAGGTAGTTTCGACCTATGAGGTCTCATCAGTAGTTTTGTTGTAAGATGTCAATCTGAGTATTAATTGCTTCTAGTTCTTCCTCCAGGTTGTCAGCATCGTATTGATTGACTACATTACCTAGTAGGTAGCCAGTTCTATGACCACAACTATCCTCTCCTCTATCTAAGCACCAAATAAGATTACCTAGATGGTTTTCTGTTTGCTCTTTAGCTTTGAATAGAATTTCTAAATCTCTTTTCATAATAATTTAATTTAGGGTTAATAAATACCTCTATGATATACTGATGTAAAGCACATTGACTATTGCCTTTGGGGATGATTTATACGTGGTGCTAACTCCCTTATTAACCACTTACTTACTACATCTAGTACATCATAGAACGCTCTGTGCTTAAATTCTATTTATAGTGGCACAGACCACTTTAACAATCCATATTCTCTTCTTTAGCTTTTTCTTCTTCAAAACTCAAGACTAGTATCTCCTCGATATACTCTCCAATCTTATTACACACACAAACTTGTGATTGTGCAATCTTTTCTTCTAGTACACCATGGGTGTATGGGTCGTATCCAAAGTCAGAATCATCCATATTTTGTAGCCATATAGATAGTCTTCTTAATTCTTTTTCCATAATAATTTAATTTAGGGTTAATAATTACCTACCCAGAGCATATCTCTACACCCTGGGTAACGCTCTACGCTTAAAAATCTATTTTAAGTGGCGTAGTCCACTAAGCAATCTCCATGTACTTCTTGATAGTATTGAAGGCAGTCAAGTTCTTCTTGTAGCCACTACCATACATCAAGTAGTTAAGGTCTTGCTTCTTCTCCAGGTGATTAGTGTAGTAGGTAACTGCATTGAACAATCCCCACAACGTACCACCCTTCTCTCTGGTCTCTTTGGCTAAGGCAACCTCGAATTGAGACACCTGGTTACGCTTTCTAGTAGAATTGTCAGAGACCTTGCTCTTCATGTCTACATTGAATACGCTACCCATAACCTTCTCCAGGATAGTTTCATCTATCTGAATCTGAGACATCTTCTGGAAATCATCCATCAACGCTCTGTCTGTATCTAGTGCTTTCTGAAACTCAGTAACTGCAATAGCTAACCTCTCACTAGCAGACATTGTGTGTCTGAATCTAGATAGGTCTTTCATCGCTCTGTGGAACATATTGCTACAAGATACTACAACATTTGTTGAGCCAAAGCCAATACTAGATGTACCATCATGTGAGTTAAGGCATGTAATGTTACGCTTGATAACATCATTACCAATCCTCTCACTAGGTAGAGTCATCTGATAGTATATCTTCTTACCTCCTTGTAATTGACCTCCAAGTATCTCTCCACCAAATCTATCCTGGATACCAACCATAATCTCAGCTAGTTCGTGGTTAGGCATCACCTCATAGCGATTACCTACACTACCTAGCCAGTTATTGTTGTCTGAACGAAATAAACCATAGGTCTCTGTGTTTAACAGATTGTGGTCATTTGACTCAATAGCCACCAGAGGTAGCTTGTTAACATTCCAGTTAGTCTTAGTTTCTTCTAGTACTTGAAAAATCTTGTCATTAGTTGTCATAATAATATAATTTAGGGTTTAATAATTGCATTATTGCAATAGACTACTCACTAGGAGTAGTTTCGACCAATTAGGTCTCATCAGTATTGCTTTAGTAGGCTGATATAGGCATATTATCATATGACTCTCTATCTATACCAAGTTCTTCTTCTAGTCTTTCGGTGTATAAATCTGTAATATGTTCAGCTAATTTTACCAGGAGAACATCATCTCTCCAGTTAGGTACTGAACAATCGTTAGCTACACCTCCTAACATACCACCACCTAAGTAGTTCTGGTATGCTGACATAAACTCACCTTCATAACCTAGGTAATCAAGTTTAACCTCAACGCCACCACCTCTGGTAGAGTAAGATTCTCTGGTAACATGTGCTTTCATTTTCATAATAATTTAATTTAGGGTTAGTATTAGACACTCCAGATTCACATCTGTAATGTTTCGTCTCACTAAGACTCATCAGTAATACTTGTTTTACAATTCATACCTAACGAATAGTCATTGTATAAATCTATAATTTCATTTGTTTTCGATAGTGCATCTGCAAGTTTAATATCTGCTTTGTATTGTCTTACCATAGCTAGGTATATTCTCTCTAGATGAATATTCTCTTGTTTGGAGTCGAAATTCATATCCATAACCACAGACTTACAATCATAAAGGTCATCTAATTCACTAGATATAAACTCTGCTGAGTAACCTACAAGTTCACCTATAAAGTGATGTAGGTTATCATTATAAGCTACCTGGTCAATAGAACCTTTACCAATTTCTTTTAGTGTTAAATAATTCTTCATATTCCTCATAATAATTTAATTTAGGGTTTGTATTAGACCACTATCTCTAGTGGTTTCGACTCATAAAGTCTCATCAGTAATACTTGGTTTAACTCTTAGCCACAGAATAATCATCGTCAACCATGGTGTAAATCTTGTAGATGGTAACTGGATGGTCAGTAGTGTTTACATAGTCTCTAATGTCATCAGTCATAGAGGAAGCTCTCATCCTAGCGTAAGTATCTTGCTGAGTATATGTACCAGAAAGTTGTGGACTAGGTAAGTTGAATTCTTTTATTCCTCTCATTGAGCCATCGTCACCATGATGGTATATACCAACTGCTGGCATTCCCTTCTTGATAGCAAAGTAAATCTCTTGAGATAATTCGTAATAATTCATAGTATAATAATTTAGGGTAATTGCTTCGTTGCAATAGACCAGGTATTACTACCTGGTTTCGTCTATAAAAGACTCATCAGTATTGCTCTAGAAAGGTAGTGGAATCAGTGATTCCCTTAGGTTATTGATAATATCAATCTCCATTTCTTGTTCTCTAATATCTCTTTCGAAGATTCTATCTCCATGAAGCCTACCATAGAACGCTCCATCTGGTCTCCTATCCCATGCTTCTCTGAGGTCATTAATAACCTCATCTACTTGCTTACGCTGTCTGGTTAGATACGCTTTCTTAGAAGGATTGGTCTTATATGTTTCCATCTGTCCTTTGTAGTATTCTAGTGTATCTATTCTACTCCATGTCATGTTATACATAATAATTTAATTTAAGGGTTAATTGGCTTGTCTCATCAGTAGTAGAGTAGCCATCTCTACTAGACCTACACTAGTAACTAGGTAGGTTTCAACACCTGGTAAAACCAGGGTTAAATTTCCCTAAACCCTAGGGTAATCATGTCGCAGTAGTACCATCTACTTGCTAGATTACTCTATATCCCATGAGCCTTATTACTACGCCTTACTTGATTAAGGATGTTCGCACATCATCCAGAGTCTATCTTATCCTATTTCCTATCAATATCACATCGAGTGTAATCTAGGGGAACGAGAGCCAAGTGTACCAGGTATGCAACCTAGTGGCGTTGATGTCGCAGTAATTCAGCATGTCAATGAACAATTTCAAGGCAAATATACAACCATTGAACTTTAATTTCCAAATAAATTTAAATAAAAATGCAGTTACTAGATACAAATTAATCTCAAAAACATATCAATGTGGCACGAAAATTGGTATAAATGTTGTATCAAAATTGACTGAAAACGTCAGATTCATTGAACTTTGTTTGTAGAATCGTTAATTACTAGATGTGGAACCTAGTTTAATGGTGGTTATTGGTTACCTGGTAACATGTGTGGTGGTAAAGTTTAGTGATTGGATAGGGTAAAAGGGTAAGAGGGTTACGCATCATCTGTATCAATGTGCGAAATAAGGTACCTAGGAGACGTTCTACTGGACTTTCTCCTATGCAGTGAGCATGTATTCCATTTTCGCTTATATAGTACGCATGTATGAGGTAATGTATTACCAGGAAGTAGTTAGTAACTTTCCCTAGGTAGTAGTAGTTACTGGAGGTAGGACTAGGAATGGTCGCTTTTTATTTGACACTAGATATGGGCTAGGGTACCCACTAGGGAAAAAGGGTTTTCGTTTTCGAGGGGCTGACCCCTGGGAATATATATAACCCCAAACCCCTATTAATGTACGACTTGAAAAAGTTGGTTTACCACTTGACCTTATTAGCCCAGTATGCAGCAGACATTTTACCCTTCTGTATATTCTTCCTATGTCTAGCTCTGAATGCTCTAGCTCTTGCAGTATTAGTTCTATCTCCTGTTTTGCCTTGCTGACCAAACCTAATTAGTTTTGTAGTGCTACCTTCTTTAGCCATTACTACATGTGATTTTGTAGAGTGGTTAGGTGTACGTTTAGGTTTATTAAAGCCACTAAGCCTTAATCTTTTCATTGCTGCCCTTGCTCTTGATAGTTTATTTGATTCTGGCATTACGACAGTGTTTTTGCGTTAGCAGTATACTGCCCTCCTTGTGTTATTGTAACATCTGTCTTACCAGAGTTCTGAGCTTTAGCGACTCCTGAGTATATATCTTTTGCTAACAGTATTGAAACCTTAACAATGTCTTTCCTAACTGACTCATTGTTTAGGTGTGTACTTATGTGTGTAAAGTTATCTTGTTGGCTTGTGAAGCTATTTATTATAGAGTTTGCTATGCCTTCTACTGTCTTCTTAAATTCTTTATCGTTTACTTTCATATCTTTTCCATTTACCTTTTGGGCACTCTTCTGAAGCCCATTCTGTTTTTAAGTATATAACGCATCCACATGGTTTACATGTTTCTGGTATTGTATCTTCTTTATGTTTGCAGGTCATGCACTTATTAAACCTATGAGACCAAACATCCATTGGTACTTTTGTAAAGTCATTCTCAGCGTGCCTAAACAACGCCTTAAAGAATGTTTTTATTTTTTTAAATAGCATATACAAATATACGAATTTTGTTTCTTTTAACAAAATGATAGAGAGATATATATATTACTTAGGTTTTATAATAGAGTATTATATATATATCTTATATACTATGTATTATTATGTATTAGGTTTACCTAAAGGGGGTATTGGGAAAACCCAATGGGGGTGTTAGGTTTTTAACAAGGGGTTGCCTATGTCAAATATTTTGTATATTTGTGACATGGATGTAAACAAAAGACTACAGAGGGTAATAAAAGACCTTGACAAAATTAAACAAGAAGTTACAGCCTTTAACTTTGCCATAGCATTTACTACAGGTGCAGTTGACTTAGAAGACGAAGAGCTTAACGAATTAGAGGAAGAAGATTTTGAGATAGGGATATGCTCTATTGTTGATAGGGGGATAGGAGACTATGTTTTCTATGAAATGATTTATGGTCTTATAGACACAAAGAACGAGATTGATGGTAGGTCATCAACAGATATAGATAATTTTTTAAATAATAATTAAATGGAATTAAATAATAATATAATAAGAAAGATAACGATTGCAAGGGGAGATATTAAGGATGGCATATCATATGTTGTTGGGAGGATTATTATGGGAGGCAGCCTAAAGATTGAGGCAATCATGAGGGATGAAGCTTACTACCAAGAGTATGGAGAGGTTTGTTATAGCATCTACTGCTCTAAGGTTGGCTCTCCTGGAGAGGCTTTTGCATGGAAGGACTTCTTTGGACAACCAATGATTATTGAGTATGACATAAACCCAGACTACGATGCACTATAAGTTACTACACAATAAATGTTTGCTGGAGTTTAAAGATAGGTCTGAGGTTGTCGAAACAAAATCAGGCGTAGAACTCTACCAAGCTTCTCAGTGGGAGATACTAAAGCACACCAATCAAGATGCCATAGTTAGAAAGATTCCATACAAGCTAAGTAGACACATGAAGGGTTATGATGTTGAGATTAAAGAGGGAGACAGGGTTTTTGTTCACCACTTTATCTGTAGACCAGACCACTGGTTTGAGTGGGAGGGTGACGAGTACGCTGAGTTAGACTATAACCACATATACTGCAAGAAAGAAATAGGTGGTGAGATTGAAATGATTCAGGATTATATATTCTTAGAGAGGGCATACTTTTCTGAGGAGACATGTAAAACCCCAGGTGGTTTGTGGTTAAAATCAGAGCCAGACGAAATCCAAGGCTGTGCTTATGTTAGACACATCAATAAATACACAGAAGGATTTAAGGTTGGTGACCTTGTATCATACTCAAAACTTTCTGATTACGAGATGAGCATTGATGGTACAAAGTATCTTAGGATGAGGAATGGAGATATAACAGGTATACTAGACAAAGAACTAATACACTTAGGAGCGTAATGAATAACTACACAAAAGAAAGTATCGTAAGGTTAATATCTGCTGCTAAGAAAAGCGTAGACATTTTAATTGAAGAAATCGAAAGGGAATTAGATAGAGAAGAACTGCAAGACGATAAGGCTCGTAACGCTGTTAAAGCAAAGAGAGAGTGCTTTGAAGATGCACAGAAGATAATTGCAGACATATCTAAACTAGAGGCACAACTCAATGGAGAAGAGATAGATTCTGGGGATAATGTTTACAGTGCAGGGTTTGCAGAAAAGTTTGCAAATAAAAAAGAGCAGTAAAAACTACCCTCTTTTATAACGAAAATTTTGTAACCATTTAATAAAATAAATCTACAAAGTGCAAACATACAAAAACATATTGATAATTCAAAATATAATTTGTATATTTGTAGCTCTATTAAAATACCAATGGCGAGAAGACAAAAGGTAAATATTAGTGGACTCTCTATAGAGTTACCACTCAAACCATCTAAGGAGGAAATCCTTGGACACGACCTCGCAAAAGCTGACCAAAGATGGAGTAGGGTAGAATTACCATCAGGATGGGACTATCTAACAGCTAGAGAAAAATCTGGATTTGTACAACAAGAATACGACAGGAGAGAGAATGGACTATGGTTCATGAATAATGGTGTGGCTACATACATTACAGGCTCTCACTACTTCTACATCAACTGGTGTAAGATAGATATAGGATACCCAGAGTACAGAGACAGGGATAGAAGATTCTTTGTTTTCTGGGAAGAGTGTAAGAAAGATGAAAACTGCTATGGTATGCAGATGATAAAACACAGGAGGGAAGGAGCCTCTTGGAAGGGAGCTTGTATGGCTCTGTATGATATTACACAAAACTACAATGCACATGGGGGTTTACTATCTAAGACTGGTAAAGATGCGAGAGAACTTTTCGAGAAGGTTGTTTACATGTTTAGAAACCTACCACCATTTTTCCAACCTATCATTGATGGAACAGATAACCCTAAGTCTGTACTATCATTCAATAAGCCTGGTGAAAGGATTACTAAAACAACTAAGGGAGTTCAGAAATCAAACGCACTAAACTCTAAGATAGACTGGAGGAATACAAAAGAAAACTCCTATGACTCTACAAAACTAAAGTATTACATGTGTGATGAGGCTGGTAAGTGGGAAGAAGCAGACGTTTCTAAGAACTGGCAAATCGTTAAACCATGTCTCTCTGTTGGTACTAACATTGTAGGCAAATGCTTCATGCCATCTACAGTAAACGAAATGACAAAGGGTGGTGGACAGAAGTATAAAGCTATATGGGATGATAGCGACCCAGAAGAAAGAGATGGTAATGGTAGAACAAAATCTGGACTATACAGATACTTTACCCCAGCATATGATGGCTACGAAGGATTCATTGATGAGTATGGAAACTCTAACATAGAAGACGCTAAACAATACCTAGATAATATTAGAGAGAGTTTAAAGAATGATACATCTAAGCTTTCAGAACATAAACGTCAGTTCCCATACAGTCCAGAAGAAGCATTTAGGATTGACAGCAAGAACTGTGCCTTTGACTCAGAAAAAATATACTCACAACTTGACTACATGGAGGGCTTATTAAGACCAATGACATTCAAGGGAAATCTTATATGGGCTGCTGGACAAAAAGATGGAATGGTAACATTCGTTCCTGATAAGAATGGTAGGTGGGAAATAGCATGGCTGCCTGATGTTAATGATAGAAACGAGGTAATTAAGAGGAGGGGTAAGTGGGCTCCGAAAAACGAAGCCACTATCGTGGCTGGAGTAGACCCCTATGACCACAAGACTACAACTGATGGCAAAAGGTCTGACGCTGCTGCCTATGTATTTAGGAAGTATAACCCTTCTATGCCAGCAGAAACACACATGTTTGTTGCAGAGTATATCAACAGACCACCAACAGTTCAGATGTTCTATGAAGATATGATAATGATGTGTAAGTTTTATGGCTGCCAAATACTTGTAGAGAACAACAAGATTGGTCTAATAAACTACATGGAGCAGAGGGGTTATGGAGAATACCTAATGGAAAGACCAGAGGTTACTCACACAAAAAACTCAAGGGGACAAAAGATTAAAGGACTTCCATCGTCAGGAGAAGCTGTTATCAATAGCATAATAGACGCAATACAGGTTTATGTTTACGAAGCAGTAGGCTATGACGAAGACTCAGGAGCTATAGGTAGGTGCTTCTTTCCAAACCTATTATTAGATTGGGCAGAATTTGAGCCTGACAACAGAACAAAATACGATGCAAGTATGGCTTCAGGGATTACCCTACTGGCAGCACAAAAAAATGTTAAAGTAAAAAGACAACCAAGTAAGCCAATAGTGTTTGTTAAGAGATACGACAACAGTGGTTTCACATCAAAAATAATAAGATAAAATGTACAAGACAAAAAACGCATTCAACACATCAACTGAAATACATGGGTATCCAAGCCCACTAGTTTCTCCAGAGGTTAAAAATACTAAGGAATATATTTCTCAGTATATAAAGCAAATGTATAGCGACCACGTTAATAACAACAAGTCACTATATGATTATCAAAAACTTTCCTTTGCAGATAACAGAAGGTACTCTGAGGGTAATCAGGGTATTCAAAAATACAAAGACCTAATGGATGGTCAGGGAGACCAGTCGTTTATGAACCTTGATTGGAGTCCTATTGCTATCATACCAAAGTTTGTTGATGTTATAATTGGTGGAATGATGAACCAAGAGTTTGACGTTATGTGCAATGCTATCGACCCTTCTTCAGCTAACAAAAGAAAAGAACAGAGAGCAGAACTTCTCACAGACATGAAGATGAAAGATGTTTCAAAGAAGCTAAAAGATATTGGAATTGATATAGAACAGGGAAGACCTGCGTTAGAAGATGAGGAAGAGGTTAATCTATACATGGACCTAAACTACAAACAAGCTGCTGAGATTGCAATGGAGCAAGCTATTAAGTTTGTTATGGAGGCTGGAGACTTTGAGGTTGTTAGAGAACAGTTACTAAACGACCTTGTTGTACTTGGTATATGTGGAATTAAAACAGAGACAGATGTAAATGGTCAGGTAAAGGTAAGGTATGTAGACCCACAAAGACTTATAACTTCTTACTCTTCTAGCCCTGACTTTAGGGATATGGTTCACGCTGGAGAGGTTGTTAAGATGACTATAAGAGATTTAAAGAAACAAGCAGGAGAACAATTCTCTGATGAAGATTATGAGGAAATGGCTTCAATGGTTTCTGGCAGGTATGGAAATCAAGACAGGGCTAACAACAGGGGAGACTATGGTCATGGTGGTCAGCCTTACGATGAGTTTACTATTGAGGTTTTAGACGCAGAGTTTTTAGCTGTTGATACATACAAGTTTGAAAAGAAAAAGAATAAGTTTGGTGGATACTCTTTTAATAAAAAAGACTTTGATTACGACCCACCTAAAAACAGTAAGTACAAGAGAGAGCAGAAAAATATACAGGTAAAGAATAGATACGTTGGAAAGTATATCATTGGAACTGACTATGTGTTTGACTTTGGAAGAGCTAAGAATCAAGAACGACCTAGAGGGTTTATGTCAGAGACAATGTTGTCTTATAGCATTTTCTCACCAGGAATGAAAGAGATGAGATTCAAGTCTTTAGTTTCTAGGATGATTCCATTTGCAGACCAGATACAATTAGCACACCTAAAGATTCAACAACTGGTTGCAAAAGCAAGACCAAAGGGTTTAGCTATTGAGGTTGGTGGTTTAGAGAATGTAACAAAGGGTGATGGTGGAGCTACATGGGACCCACTAGAACTACAATCTATATATGACCAGACTGGTAACTTCTACTACAGGAGACTAGATGATGAAGGTAATGCTTCTTCAGGACCTCCTATTATGGAGCTAGAGAATGGTATTGGTAGAGACCTTGGTAATCTTATATCTATATACAACTACAACTTAGAAAGAATTAGAGACGTTACAGGTATTAACGAGGCTAGAGATGGTTCAACACCATCTAAAGATTCTTTGATTGGCGTACAAAAAATGGCACTAATGTCTTCGAACAATGCGACAAGAGGTCTAAACAACGCATACTTTAACATCATAGGAAGAGCATCTAGGAGTATAGTTAGAAGGGTTCAGGATGTGGTTAACTATCTTGGAGAGTTTGAAATATACGACCAGGCTTTAGGTACAGCAGCAGTAAATTCTTTCAAGGATATTGATGACATGAGAGATATTGACTTTGGAGTATTCATTGATGTAATGCCTGACGAAGAGCAGAAGCAGTTGCTAGAACAAAACATTCAAGTGTCCATAGCAAATAAAGAGCTAAGGATTGAAGATGCCATACTTATAAGGAGCATTAAGAATAATAAGCTAGCAAATAGGATGTTAATATACAGGAGGAAAAAATACATGGAAGACCTTCAGAAACAAGCCCAATCAAATGCTCAGGCTAATTCACAACAGCAGCAGCAATCAGTTCAGATGGCAGGTCAAATGAAGCAACAGGAAACTCAGCAAGGACTTATGGTTGACGCAGAGAAAATGAAGATGGAGTTTGACCTAAAAGAAAAGTTTGCACAGGCTGAACACAAGAGAAAAATGGAGTTACTTGAATTGTCTAAACAACTAGAGGGTAACAACCAAAGCGAAATAGAGAGAGAGCGTTCTGAAAGGAAGGGTCAAGCTCAAGGATAATTTTGTTTTATAATAAAAATTTATTATATTTGCAAATCAAAAGTAACTTAATTTAATATAGATGGATAATAACAATTACATGGCTGATGCCCTTGCTGGTATGCAGGAGTCTAGCCAAGAAAGTTCTTTGAAAAAAGAAGAACCTCAAGTGCAAGAAGTTGTAGCTGAGGAAAAAGTAGTGACTGATACAGTCGCAGAGCAAACAGTTCCAGACGAGCAGTCAACAGAACAAACGCAAGCGACTCCAGAAGTTCAAACTAGCGAAGAGCCTGTTATAGACAGGGAGAAGTTGTTTCAAGAAATGTTAGTCGAAAAGACAGCAGGGAAATTTAACAACCTCGAAGAGTTAAGCTCTATGGCTTCTCAACCAAAACAAACTGAATTGGATGAGAGGTTAACAGAGATTCAAAAGTTCATCACAAGTGGTGGTTCGTTTGAAGACTTTATTCTAACGCAGGCAACCAACTACGATAGTTTGAACGACCTAGATTTAGTTAAAGAAAAAATGTTAGTTGACAATCCAGATATGGATGAGAGTGACGTAGACTTTTTAATTTCTAGGAAATATAAATTGAATGACGAAAATTTTGACGAGGATGAGGTTAGGTTATCTAAGATTGAGTTAAAGAGGGAGGCGAAGCTTGCCAAAGAAAGTTTAAAGGACATACAGAATAAGTTCAGGTTACCTGAGGTTAAGCAAAATGTTTCTGAGGATATTCAAAGGCAGCAAGCAGAACAACAAGCTTTAGCTGAACAACAAAGACAGAAGTGGGTTCAAGACGTTACGAACAGTGTGTCTGAACTAAAGGAGGTTTCTTTTCAAGTGAACGACCAAGACTTTAAACATGTTGTTACAGAAGAGCAGAGGGTTAATATTAATAACCTTAATAGTGATTTAAGTTCGTATTTTAAGAAGTACGAAAAGCCAGATGGTAGCGTTGATATGCAACACCTTAATAGTGACAGGTACAAGTTAGAATACTTTGACCAAATTATGAGGAGTGCTGTAGCTCAAGCTAAAGCAACTGGTACTGAAAGCATCATTAATGATATTAAAAATCCTAGTGTTTCTTCTCAAGCTCAAACATCAGAGACTAAACCTAGAACAGTAAACGACCAAATACAAGATGTGCTCTACAGAAATATTTTGTAAATAATTTTTTTAACTTTTAAAACATATATATTATGGCTTTATCACCAACTAATGCACGTTACACAGCTTCAGCAGCAAGGATTGCTACTAGCAGTAACTACATTAGCACACTTGACCTGCACAAACCAGACAGGTCTGAAGACTTTATCAAGAGATATGGTTCTCAAAATTTAACAGGTTTATTAGAAATGGCTGGAGCAAAAGCACCAGCTACACAATCAACTTTCTCTCACTATGAAGAGGAATACATTCACAACACTATCAAAGTAAACGCAGAACCAACTGAAGCTGGGGGTGCATTTGATATTAAGATTACAGCAGAGGTAGACGTTAATGGTGCTACTGCTGACAATCTTAGAGCTGTAGTTCGTTTGAATGACATCTTAATGTTCCCTGATGGAACTTTAGGTTTAGTTGTTGGACACAGGACACACACTACTGGAGAAAATCCTAATGGTACTTCTGTAGCTGGATACGCTGTTCCTGCTGCTTCTGGTGCTACATCTGTTGAAATGATTAGCGTAACATCTTACGATGGAGGAACACCAACTGCTATTGCAGTAAATGATATTCTTGCTATCGTAGGTAATGAGCATGCTGAAGGTACTGACCAACCAAGTTCAATTACTCCTCAAGCTTCTTTATACTCTAACAATGTTATGATTATGAAGGAATCTTTCGAGGTTACTGGTTCTGAAGCAACTAATGTTGTTTATGTAAAAGTTCAAAACGCTGATGGTTCTGAAGGTTACCTTTGGTACTTAAAGGGTGAGAACGATACTTACAGAAGGTTCCAAAACTACTGTGAGATGATGATGTTATTAGGAGAGAAAGCTTCTGATGCAACTTTAGCAGGTGCTGATTTCAAAGGTACTCAAGGATTACTTCCTGAGATTAAAGCTAATGGAACTACTCTTGCTACTTCTGCTGCATTTGTTGCTGCTGACCTTGACTTAATGGTTAAAGGTTTAGACAGAGAGCGTGGTGCTAAAGAGAACGCATTCTACTGTGGTATTGACTTATCTCTAGAGGTTGACGATGCTATCGCAGGATTCAACGCTGGACAGGTTGCTACAGGTGGAGCAACAGGAAGCTCTATGTTCTATGGTAACTTTGACATGGGTTCTGCTCCAAACATGCAGTTCACAAACTTCAGTAGGGGTGGTTACACTTTCAGCAAGTCTATCTATGACCCATTCTCTTACACAGGAATGTTAGGTGGAGCTAACGCTACACAAGACGCTGGTGCAGACTTTTCTAAAATTGGTTTCACTGTACCTATGGACTCTCGTAGAGATGCTGCTGGTGACGCTGTTCCTTCAATGAGGATTCGTTACAAGGCTGCTGGAGATTACTCTAGAGAAATGGAACACTGGTTCACTGGTGGTGCTGTTCTTCAAGACAAGACAAACTCTGTCGATAACTTGAAGTGTCACTACAGAACTGAGCGTGGTTTAGAAGTATTTGGTGCTAACAGGTTTATGCTTGTAACTAGATAGTAACTATTTTAATTAAGAGGGGGAGTTTTATCTCTCCCTCTTTTTTTATTTTTAACTTAATTTAATATATAATAATGAAAAAGAATGAAACTCCAGGTGAGTCTATCATGGCAAAACCTAAACTAAAAACTCCAAACAAAGCAAAGAGACTGAAAGGTCTAGCTAGGAGAGAAAGAGAAATGGAAAGGTTGAAAGCAAACAAACCTTATCTATTCAAACTAACAAAATCATACCCAAACAACACAACCTCTAGGTTGTATCCACCAAGGTTTATTATAAAGGGTCAAGATTTAATATATGACGCAGTAACAGGTACTCGTAGAAAAATTAGATACGCTCCAGGTGAGAAGTCTATTTTTGTTGATGAGCAATCTGACAATGTAACTATTGGTTCTATTGTATTCTACAATGGTAATCTTATAGTTAAAAAAACACAACCATTACTATATCAGTTTTTAATGGCTAGTAACTACAATAAAGACAATCCAAATAGGGATAGGTCTGCTTCTATTGTATATTCACTGCAAGATTCTTCAAGAAACATTGGTGAAGACGTTGCCTTGGCTGAAAAACAAGTAGAGGCTATAGGTTTAGTTTTCAGTCTATCTGAAGATAAACTATTGGCACACGCTATGGTTATGGGTGTTGATATAAACAGGGGTGTTGATGAGGTTAAGTTTGACCTAAAGGTTAAGGCTGAAGCAAACCCAGTTAAGTTTTTAAAAGACTTTAACGACCCAAAAGCAGAAAAGAAATACCATGTTCTTTTAGCTGAGGATTATAATATTATAGGTCACGACCACTACCAATACTTTTGGTTGAGAGATGGTGGTAAGGATACTATTGTAAATATACCTGTAGGGAAAAGCCCTATTGACTACTTTGTAGACTTCTTATATGAGAAGGATGGAGAGGCTGTATACTCTCAAATTCTAAAAGAACTAGAAGAGTAACAGTATAAGTTATATAAGTGAGAGCCCCTTCTATCCAGTTGGGGCTTTCTTTTTTGAAATATTTTTCGTATATTTGTATCCTAATATGAAGACCTTAAAAATAAAACAATGGCTTTAACGCAAGACATAAGAGTAACATTTCAGCTTAGGAAGCAAGCTTCTGAAAATGAAGGCTCTATAAAAATAGAAGATTTAACTAACTATAAGACTGGAACTTCTTATACTGATGGGCAGGCTGTAAAGGTTTACTTTAAGGTATTAAACCCAAATGGGTCATATGTTGTTGCTGGAACTTCTTATGGAGAACATATAAACAGCACAATTCAAGCTGATGGTAACGTAGAAGACACAGCAATTTTCGCTAGTGCATCTTTAGGTGTTGGTGGAATTGTTAGTGAGGTTGTAAACTTTACATTTATTCCTGGAGAGTATACTGTTGAAATGTATACGCAGGTAAATAGTGCTGACGAATATACTCATACTGAAACATTTACACTAGACTACGTTAGACCTGTACCTTCTTTATCTAATAAAGTTAAGTGTGCAAACGCAACCTTAGACTTAACAGATAATACTTCTTATTCATTTACAGGTTCTACAGTAGCTATAACAAGAGCTCAATCTGCAAGCTATCCTTCTGGGGTTTCTATAGCAGACATTACTGGTTCAGGCTCTACAATAACGATGAGTAATCCTTTATACTCTGGTGTTGTTAGGTCTACAGTAGATACAGATGTTACTTATGACTTTGAAAGTTCTCTATCACAAAAGGTGAAGATTACTGATACTGTAGTAGGTGGTCAGGATGTTGAGGTTGCCTGTCAGTTTGTAGGCTCTGATGCAGAGAAGTGTTTACAAGGATTAGATAATAAATATAGAAAAGCATTAGCTAACAATCCTGTATTAGCAGATAGATTGTTCAAAACTTTAAGTAGGGCTAGTCAGTTACTAAGTCTTTACGATAAAGCTAGGGAGTCTGATTCTACAAAGGCAGCTCAATTCTTTAATGAGATAAAAACAATAACAAACTGTACAGAAGAATGCACAGGATGTTCCAAGACTGGTCCACAGATTGTTACATCTATTGGTGGTAGTTCTGCTTCAGACATTACGATAAATGGTTCTAGCTCTGTTAGCGTTGTAGAAAGCCCATCTAATACATTCACAGTAACTGCAAACGCTGCCAACATAATTGGAAGCATTGAGGACAATAGGGTTGTTTCTTCAGATGGAATAACAACTACAAACGCTACTGTTTCAGGGGTTAAAACATACACACTAAAGCCTACAGTAAGTAACTCTAGTCTTGACATGTTCTTGACGTTGGTAACAGGAACTACAAACACAGGAGCTTCTGTAACTAAAACATCTGCACAGATATTTGGTACAGACTTTTCTATATCACCAACACTAGCAGTTGAAAACATTAGCCTAGCTAAAAACTTTTATGTTGATATAACAAACTTCTTTTCAGGTACAGCTAGTGCAGACGCAAACTACAAGGTTACTGTAGACTTTCAAAAGTCACACCTTTTAATTGAACCTATAATTAGTCTAACTACTGACGCAAAAATAACCATTGCATTTATTGACAGGAGAACAGGATTATTATTGAGTAGAAATGGTATTAATGAATTACAAAACGAAGGAGCTACAGTTAGCTCTGAATTAGTTATTAAAATAAAAAGATAATGGCAGCAGCAATTACAAATATAGGAAATGGAAGTGGTTACTTATATGTAACTAAAAATGATGGAACCACTATACTTGGTAGTGTGGTGAACAATAAACTAGGAGCTTCCTCTATCATGGCTATGGGTGCAGTTGACTTTGAACTAATAGGCTCTAATAGCTTAGAGGATAGGAGGTACTTCATCAATACTGGTGGTAGCGAGGGTAGTATTTCTGGTGCTGATGAAATAACAGAGGCTATAAGACAGAATGATTCTATTCTTAGGGAGGGAAACATTACTATAGCTACAGGGGTAGCTTACTATAAGAGACAAGGTTCGATAACAGTTTTATCTTTAAACGAAGAGGGTGGTGCAAATGATTTTCTTGAAACCATTACTCCAAAAGATAACGCTGGAGAAAGTGGTGATGAAAATAATTACCAAGATGGTGACATTGTTATAGTAAAAAAACATGCTGCTTCTAATACGATAAAAGTTGTAGATACTGGGAATATTGTTTTAGATGGAGATGCTGATTTTACTATAGCTAACAGACACTCAGATTGTATTGCCCTTCAGTATTCTTCAGGAAACAGTAAGTTTAATGAATTGTTTAGACAGCCAAGTGCAGCCTACAGCGTAACAAAGCTTAGGGCAGCAAATGTTCCTTTAGACATTCTTGGTGTAACTAAGATTTCTTATACAGGAAGCCAATCAGGGACAGGAACTATTACATCTGGAACTGACGAGAATGTTATTATTGTTACTAGCTCTGGAACTATAGCAGCAGCTACTAACTTTACAATCCCTGTTCCAAGTGGTAGCCCAATAACAGGGGAGAAATTTGTGTGTTACTTTAATGCACTTGTAACTAAAGGTGCTTATACGTTTACTATATTTGGGTTAACACTAACAGAACAAGAATTATCGTCTGGAGCAGTTGTAATCCAAACTATATACGATGGCTCTGGCTGGAATGCAGTTAAGGTTTCTAGTGCGAGTGGCTCTAACTCTGTTGTTACAGCAATGATTAAAGATGGAAACATCACAACAGCTAAGATTGCTGACAAATCAATTACCTCATCAAAGCTTGCTACTGGTGCTCAGAATGGAATAATAGTTTCTAATCTAGCTTCATCAGTTACATTAACAACAGGCTCTGAGGTTACACTAGTGACATTGAATATACCAGCAGGTACATTTAGTTCAGGCAATGCAGCCAAGCTAAGGATAACTGCTTTTGGAGAGTTTGGAGCAGGAACAGGAACTAACACAATGAATGTTAAATTTGGTGGAACTTCTATAATGACGTTTGGTCAAGCAAGTACTGACACAAGGAGTACAGACTGGAAAATAGAATCAGATGTATTTAGGGTATCTAGTAATGTTCAGAGGTCAGCATCAATAGTACACTGTGCTGATGCAGCTATTTCAAACATCACCACTACTAGTTATGTTGCCTTGACAAAAACTGAAGCTTCTGAGATTGTATTAACCTTTACTGTTAATCAGGCAGACGCAAGTATGATTACTATTCATGGTCTTGTTGTGGAAGCAGTAGCTTCTTCTAATTAATATAAAATAGTTAAGCATGAATATTAATGAGTGTTACGAGTATATACAGTTAATTGCAAACAAAGAAGAGGGGGGTTATATTTCTCCTGAAGACTTTGGTACTGCTATTGACGCAGCTCAAATGGAGTTCTTTAACGATAGATATGGACAGCCTGCTACTTATCAGCCAGGAAGACCTGTTCCAATCGTAGGTTATCCCCAGTCACAAAAGGTTCACGATGATATAAGTGTTTGCTTAACTCACGAAAGGGTTTACTTTGATGGTGTAAATCCATATGTAGATTTAAAAGATGGAGAATACCTTCACCTTGTTGCTGCATACTACAGAAAAAACACTGGGTATCAGGATTATCCTATACACTCTAAAGAAACATATCCATTAGATGTAGAGGAGTATGACCAAAGCCTACAGAATATAAACTCTACAATGTTAGCTCCAGAGCCAAACTCACCAAGACTAAGTGTTGGTGCTGATGGTAGGTACTTTTTTAAAGGGGTAAGTTTTGATGATAAAGTAAATCCATACTCAGAAGATTTTTTAAGCACAAACAAGAATAATGGAGATGAGGTTTATTTGGTTTATCTTAGGAGACCACAGAAGCCTGTATGGAATTACATGTTTGATGAGACTGGTAGACCAGTATACTCTAAAGACCTGGGTGTTATTCCAGTAAAACAAATAGGTTTAAGTTTATTTGAGGATAATGCAGTTGTTATAAATGAAACTGTAGAACAAGAGGATGGAAGCTCTGTTGACGTACAAGTTCAGGACAGTTCAATATCAGGAGAATTAGAATTTTCAGGGAAGAAGCACCACGAATCATCTATGGGAGCGTTATACTTTCCAGAGAGTGGAGCATTTAATATATACTCTAATGACGAGGATGGTAATCTTATTTATAATAACAACCCATCTCAAGGAACTTCAGATGGAGAGATTATAGAGTTTACAATAACATTTGTAGATGGTGGCTCGATAACAACGTCACTAGGTGCAGACGACAGTAATACTGTTTATGTAATTAACAATGACTATCAGATAAACTTTTTAAATTATAGTGGTGTAAACAACGAAGAAATTTATCAAGAATCTAATGGAGGTTTATTTCAACCTCGATTAATTCCTGCAAACCCATACAGGGGTTATCTTAAGTTAAGTAACCAAGTTGGAGCATCAACCCACAAGCTTGTGTTTAGGAATAGTTTGGATGGTAGTGGTAAGTATAGAATTAATGTGCAAACAAATGGGGCAGGATTAAAGATAGAGGATTTAAAAAGATATACTACAGGCTCTGTAGACTTAGAGCTGCCACAACAAACTCATTTAGAAATTTGCATGAGAGCTTTAGGATATTTGGGAATTAATCTTTCTGACCAGCAACTAGTTCAATATGCAGAGGGAAAACAAACTAATACACCAGGAGTATAATGGCAACAAAAAGACAAATAGCAGAACAGGTATTAAGAATATTAGCTGGTGGAACACCTACTAAGGATTTCCCCATCGACCAAAGAGAAGTAATGTATGCTCTAGAACAAGAGAGGGATACAATGATTGCTCAGTATTTATCTGGTAGATTCCAAAAAGGAGACTACCACATAGAGGGTCATTTTTTAAACGAAGATGTTTTGGCTGTAAACCTAAGACCTGAACATGCTCCTGCGAACCTAGAGATTGTTAATGGGGTGGAAATAATTGGATACGATGATTCAGGCGTTGCTATACCAGCCACTTCTGCTGCAATAGCGTCATCAAAAAATCAATACGATGAACCAAGTGAGTATGGGGATGGAACAAGGACTCCATTCATTAGGTTAAAAAGAACACCAATAACGCTTGGAGATAACAGAGGAATATATCAGGTAAGGAAAGACACAGCATCAAATCAGTTTGGATATGTATTTGACTCTGATGGAAACGCAACAGAACCATCAAGACCTTTTATTCCAATGGGATTACATACAAATTCCTTACACTGGAATATGCCATCTAGATTTATGGCAAACAGAACAGGCTATTATGTTCAGGGAAAAACTATATTCTTAGTTGATGAAGAGCCTAATACATTATACTCTAAAAATACTCAACAACAGAATCCTAACTCATATCTTCCAAACAACATTAGGGTGGTTTATGTTGCAGCAACAAGAGATATAAATGACGATGAGAAGCTGCCAATACCTGCTGACATGGAAAGTCTTTTAATAAAGTCTTTAATACAAACATTCTCAGTAATGATTCAAAGACCAACAGACGAAATAAACGATAATATATAATTATAGATAAATGGCTAGTGAGGTACAATATACAAATATAGATGAGGTTGTAAGAAATCTTTTAATCTCAGAGGGTAAAGATACTGAGCATGACTACATGCGTTACTATCAACTTGGTCTTAATGGATTAAAAGAATTAAGCTTTGATGTATTGCAAGAGGTTAGAACTGCTAAGATTGAGATTAACCCTAACACCCACTCTATAGAACTACCCCTTGATTTTGTTAACTATACAAAGATTGGCTTATGCCAGGATGGTAGGGTTTCGTGGATGGCTGAGGATAAAACAATGTGCTTGCCTGGAAGTTTTGATTACGAACAAGCTGACACACCAACACTAACAGAGAGTATTGAAACTGAGGTTGTTAATCTTTATAGGCAGTATAATGAAGATACAAATACTTTCTATGCAAATCCATATAATTTTTGGAGTGTTTTTCCTGGATTTGAAAAGTTCAATACTTTTTTCGATGGATATATGGGAGCAGGTATTAGAAATGTAAACTCAGGAGGAACGCATGGAGCAAAAGCAGCTATTACAGTAGCAAATGGATTAAGTGAAGATTTAATTTCAGGTAACAAATATAAGATTTCATTTGTTTTGAAAGGTCTTAGTGGAGCAGATAATGTTTTGAACAATGGCGTTAGGATAAACCTTATTAATCAAAATGGTTTTGTTGCTCACATAGTAGACAATGAATTTCCTGAAAACCATACACAGTTTAGTTACGAGTTTATAGCAGAAGAGGGAATCGCTACAAGTTACATTTTGCTTTTAACAAACATGCAAACTGGTGAATATGTTCATATATCAAAATTAAGAGTAGATAGAATAGATGAAGATATAATAATTACAGAATCTTTTGACAATCCTATCCCTGGAGCTACAGGTTCTGTTAGTAATCTTACAAACGAAAACATCAACAACGACTTAACTAATGACTACAACAATAGTCTTGGTAGAAAGTTTGGACAGGGTGGTGGACAAAATAAAAATGGCTACTATAGGATAGATAAAGAAAATAATTCTATATACTTTTCTAGCGATGTTACTGGTGATGTTATAGTAGAGTATATTTCTGATGGCTCTACAATGATTGCTAAAGAAAAAAGCAAGGGAGCTAATCAAATAAAAACCACTGACGAGAATGGTAATACTATTGTATCAACAAACCCTGAGGACATAGGGAGTATAAACCAAAGAGAGTTTAGGATTAATGTATTTGCAGTAGAAGCATTAATGGCTTATATTTACTGGCAGAGCATTCAGAGGAGAAGAGGGATTAATATGAATGAAAAAGTGTTAGCTCGTAGAGAATTTTATAATCAGAAAAGATTAGCTAAATCTAGATTAATGTCTTTCACTATTGAAGAGGCTTTGGTTGCTGGAAGAAAAGGATTTAAACAATCTCCTAAACATTAAAAATGAAAATAGATAAGAGAACATATACTGGGGGGATGGATAGAGATACAGACCCTCACATGGTTAAGGGTGGAGATTATCGCTATGCCCTAAACTGTATTGTTGGTAATGATGAGACAGGAAACCTTGGCTCAATATCTAATGTTAAAGGAACCACTATTGTTGACTTTACAATTCCAGATGGGGTAAACAAGTGCATAGGTTCTTATAATGATTCTAAAAACTCTAGGATATTTTTCTTTCTTTACAACTCTGTGGGAAACCATAGTATATTTGAGTACAATACAAAATCAGAAAGTGTATCTTCATTAATAATTTCTAAGGTTTTAAATTTTGATTGGCAACAATTAATTAATGACGTTAATGTTGTTGATGATAATTTATTATACTTTACTGATGGGTGGAATCCACCAAGAAAAATAAACATAGATAAGGCAAAAAAGACACAGGAGATTGGTGGTTATTCAGGTAGGATAAACAATGGGGTAGCTAATACCAATATACCTGAGCTTCAAGACACACTACTAGACAATCCAGTTATGGTTATCGAAGAGTATTTTGATGCAATAAAATATGGTCCATACAAAGAACCTACAGTACAATACTTTAATGACTTCACAGACACCACTACCACAAAGGTAGATAAGTCAGGATTTCAGTTTAAATATAAATGGATATATGACGATGGAGAGCAATCTGTATATTCCCCTATTTCTAAGGTTTCTTTACAGAACGACAAGGCTGCATTCTTTGGAAGCCTAACATCTATATTTTCTGTATCAGGTTCCTCTGGAAGTGCAACTGCTTCAGGCACAACATCAATACAACCAATCTATGACAAGTGGTCTCCAGAAGGAAACTACTGGTATGATATTGAAAAAATATATTTTGATTCTCAGTATGAAAAGGATGAGTTTGCTGATGTTAATATTTATTCTCTTGAGACAGGCTTACCTGTTCCTCAAGTACTGGGTAGTCCATTTGCAAATAATACACAGTTATCTCAGGTTGAATCAACTACAAATATTATTCCTAGTGGTGGTGGAGAGGTTGATGGTGCAGGGTCTTACAACCCTAACACTGGAGTTTACACTGCTCCTTTAGATGGAGTATATAATATAGACATGTCTGTTATTGCTGAGGCTTTAGAGGTGCTGGATGATGATGGAAACGATGTTACTAACGCAGGGGTTCTGAATGGATTTAAACCTGCTTCTGCTGCAACATCTCTTCTATTAACAGAAACTAAACCATACAAATATATCACTTTCACCTCTTTTTCGTTTGAAGGCGATACGCCAAATACGAATCAGATTAATCTTTCTGGAACTGGATGGTCTGCTGCTGATACTCCAGTTTTTAGTGATTGGACTGAGGTTGATTTAGAGAACGATATAACCTACATTGACCTTGGGGATGAAGGTGTTACTGCCCAAAATCATAACTTTAATCCTGCTGCTTGGGTTGCAGAAGCAGGTACTAATAATTACAACTGGATAGGATATAGAAGAAATCTTACGAAAGGTTTTTGGGGTGATAACTTTAGTAGTGTTAGTGGTACAAAAGCTAAGTGGAACAAAGACGAGTATAGGAAAAGCTCAACCAACAGAAGTGTAGCATATGCTACTAATGTATCTTTAAGTCCAAATTACTCTCCAGTTTACATTACTACTGGCACACTAGATAATCCAGGGATTATTGAGTTTAGCAACTGGGGTGTTCCACCAATGATACTACAGAGGGTAACCTTTTACACTGACTGTGAACCAACTGGAGATTACAGTATAGAAGATACTAAGAATAATACTGGAGCTTTAAACACTGAAACATTCGTGCCTGGTATGGGAGGTGTCTTAAATGAAACGCACAAAATAGGATACCTTAAATATGATTCTGAAAAACAGATTGATGACAACGAGGTTTCAAAAGTTACATTCTTTTTAGTACACCAACAATATCAGGGGGGTACTCAAGAATATGCTATGAATCAAACTGGAGCAACTAATGAGCTTGTTGGTACAGATATTTCTGCGACAACATTTAGCTATGCAGATTCAGAGTTTGAAATGCAACAAGGAGACAAGGTTTTCATAATTGCAAAGAGAACAGCTCATGTTTATAATTGCTTTACTGACCTTGAGACTCAGTATGTGTATAAAGAAAAAGTTGGTATAGGGGCTAATATTACTGACGTAAGTTATAACATAGAGTATGACAACACATTGTCAAACAACTTTACCCCTACCTCTTCTCAGTACAAAAACTCTAAAAAGAATGCAGTTAGGGTTACTGTTCAGACTGGCTCTGAGCTAGTTAAAAAAATATCTGTAGCAGTTAGAGATATGGAGATTGGGGTAAATCCTGAGTTCTATAAGCTTCTTGAAATAGATAAGGAAGAGTTAGGGTTGCAAGATTTCCATACATACGATTTAGTTTTTAAGAATGATAAGACAATAAAGGATGTTATAGATGTTGCTGAGTCTAACAGGATGTATGACTTTTTACCAAGGATAGCTAGGTCTCAAGAATATTTAAACAACAATAGGATTGCTTATGCCAATATATTGGAGGGATATAATCCTCTGCCAAAGAGTGGTTCTTCTCCAGAAAAACTTAGCGTTAACCTATTAATGGATTTAATGCCACAGGTTTCTGGTCTATCTTTTAAAGCATTTCCATCTATGTATGAAAACCTAACAGGAATGGAGGCAGGGTTAAATAACTTTTCACACCTAGGGAATAAAGCATACACTAACTTTGGAGCGTCTAAAGGAGATACTCTAACGCCAAACTACACCCTTTCTGGAGGTTCTAACAACAGTTCTGTTGGTGTTAGGATAATACAAGATGGAGAAGAAAACCTAACAATTCCTGCTGCCTCAAGTGACAATGAAAGCTTTAATGATTTTTATTGGGGTGACGCTGATGTTTATGGTGGGTGGGCTTATGATAGGAATGGTATTATAAACCCTGACACTCCAGGATTAAAAAGGGGTGGTAGGTACACATATGGATTAGTATATTATGATAGAGCTGGAAGGGCTTCTATGGTTAATAGCTATTCAAACCCTGAGAGTCCAAGCACGATGGTTCTTGATGTTCCTTGGTATGACAAGCTTCCAACAGAAATTGGTGGAGAGTTAAGTCCAAACTACGTTAGCTCAATAGATGAGGTTTTACAGGCTACTACTGTAGGTAATGAAGGAGGACTTTCAGAAAGATATTTAAACTGGAGGACTTTGCTTTCTCCAAATATTATTTGGGAAATAAATCACACGCCACCAAAGTGGGCAACTCACTACCAGTGGGTTATGACTAAGAATGAGAATACAGACTACTTTATACAGGGTGTAACTGGTGGACCTGTTGATTCTGACCAAGCATTAGTTGAACATTTCTTATTCTATAAATCAGAAGGGGGAGAGGGTGAAGTGGGAAGACCATTTTCTGAACAGGCAATAAGAGCAAATCCTGGTTCTATTAAGTATATGGATATTAATGTTGAGCACTTTATGAATTACGATAAATACTATGGTAATGGTAAAGACGAGCCTGTAATATCCTACTCTCACCTGAAGGGAGATAAGATTAGATTTATTGGATGGAAGCAGGGGGTTTCATACTATACTAGTGCCACAGACTTTTGGTGGAGGACCACAGGAACTGCTGACTCAGCACAAGTAGATGTAGGTAATCCTAACAATAACACATACTACTGGGGTCATGGCTTATATCAAAAGTATATAGAGTTTGAAATTAACGACATCATAGAGATTGATGGTCAGTCTTACCTGAGGGTTACTGGAGACTTTAGTATATTTAACGAAACACTGTACTATAAAGGTCCAGGTATAGATGGTGTGGTGGTTCCTCATCAAAACAATCAACACCAGCCTACTAATAGTGGTGCAGGTGTTCCTGCTGACACATACGCTGCACTGTTAAAAAACTCTATGTTTGAAATATATAGGACTAAAGACGAGATAGCACCATCAGATAAAATATTCTATGAGTTTGGTCAAACATTTAGGATTGGCAAACCTCACTCAGAAGACAGGTTTCACATGGGAGATTTAAACGACCAAGACCTTAATACTGAAAGAACTGATGGTACTACAGTGCCAGCAAGGGGAGCTTTTGGTGCAAAGTTTTCTATTATAAACCACCCTGTCCCTGTTAATAATGCTAATGGTGAAAACAGAAGGTGTATAGGAATGACAACTAGAAGCTATGGAGACACATACACTAGGAATAGGGTTCATATTATTGATGATTCAAACTGTGCGAATGTACCTACACTAAATGGAACTACCCTAACGTCTATTGATTACGATGAGACAGGAGATACCTTAGTAAAATATCTTATTGACGAGTCTTATGTTCAAGACTATCACATAAACGATACAGTTTCTAAGTTCCAAATAACAACAGGAATGGGTAGACCACATCTTCAGAACGATGAGATAGGAGAAGAGTGGAGGTATTCTACAGTTAGGTTTTCTGACCCACTGATAGAGGATACGAATCAGAATCAGTTGAATACATTCTATGAGTCAAAGAATCCATCTCTAGGAATTACTAGTGGATTTATAGACTATGAAAAAGACTATGGGTCTATTCAGAAAATTATTTCAAGAGACACTGACTTAATTATACTTCACGAAAACAAAAGCACAAAAGCTCTTGTAAGCAAAGATATAAATACAAGGGCTGATGGTTCTGGAGACTTAGTTGTTACAGCTAATCCTTTAAGTCCTGCTGTACCTTTTGTTGGTGAGTTTGGGGTAGGATTAAATCCTGAGTCTGTGGCTAAGTTTAATAATGTTATTTATTTTGCTGACCTTAGGAATGGGGCTATATTAAGATTGTCAAGAGATGGTATTACAAGGATTTCAGAGAATGGAATGCACAAATACTTTAAAGATATATCTAGAGAGTTAACCTCTATTAATGGAGCTATAGTAAATGTTTATGGAGAATATAATACAGACTATAACGAGTATATAGTTACCTTTGATTCTGCCTTAGAGTCTAATTTCACTACCCCATCTGCAAATGTTTTCTTAGATTACAATACTCCTAAGTTAAGAAGTTTAATAAGTAAAAATCTAAAATCATAATGGCAGTAAACTTATCACCACCAAGAGGAATACCAGCTAGGACCACAGAGCCTAGAACACTATCATTTAATGAAAGGCTGAATAGGTGGACAACTTTTTATTCTTTCTTCCCTGAGGGCTATCAGAATACAAGTCAAGGATTGTTTGGATTTTTTAAGGGAAAGCTGTATAAAATGTTTAGCAGTAATACACATAACCACTTCTTTAATAATGAGCAAAAGAATTACTACTCATTCTTTGCATATCAAGAAAACTTATCAGACATAAGCACTGCTGCTCAAGTAGAGTTTAATGACCAGGAAATAACCCCATTCACTATAGCTTCAGACACAGAGTTTAGCTGGGTGGGTAATGGTGAGAATGGATATGCTTTACTTAGGATAGCAGACTCTAACCTTTCTAGTGGTGATACTGTAGAGGTTTCCTGGACAGCTAGTGGGTACACTGGCTCTGCAAATTATGGCATAGCATCTGGTGGTAGTTCTCAACAAGTACCAAGCAACTCCTTTAGGGTTAATGGCAATGGAAGTTTTAGAACAGTGTATAACGTAGGAATAAATGGTCAGGTTATTTTTTACATTAATCTAAAGGTTTTAACACTAAACATAAGTAATTTTAAGGTTTGTAAAATAAGCGAAAGGGATTCATTATTAGATTACAGCGAGGTTGATTATGTTTCTAATTTATCACCTGTAAACTCAAAGGTTTATAAGGGTATCTCTATTGATGGCAACCAACCATGGAATATTGTTAGCGTAGAAAATGAGAGGGGACAGGATACAAATAACCTGATTACAGACTACAAGACCAAGGAGGGTATACACTACGCTCCAATATTTAGAGATATAAACAGCAGGAAGGGATTGATGAGTGGAGATGATATTCGTTCTCAGACCTTAATTGTAAAGTTAAGGAACATAAGTAGAGACCCAGTGAATATGTTTGCTACAGGGCTTTCATTTACATTCAGCTCCAAAAATGCTGGATAGGAATTAATAATAATTTTTCGTATATTTGCAAACAACGAGATAATAAAATTTACAGAACATGGGAATACCTATAGGAATATATATCGCTGGAATGGCACTTTCTGCAATCTCTGCTAAGAAGGGTAGGAGACAAGCTGATAGGCAATTTCAGCAAAGTCAAGATATGAGCCTTCAAATGCAAAGAGAAGCTCAGGCTAGGGCTGAAGAGTTTGGTGCTTTAGCTGAGGAGCAATTCAACAACATACCAACGTACAAGACCCCTGAAGAATACATGAAGGCTATGGATTTAGCCACAGGTGCATATGAATCAGGAACCTCTAGGCTTGCAACACTTCAGTCTATGATTGAGGACAGGGCTAAACAACCCCTGAGTGGTTATGCAGAGAAACAATTATCTCAAGGATTACAACAAACTCAGCAAAATATAGCAAAGCTTTCTAAGGTTGGTGGCACTAGAGATATATACTCTATGGTAAATACTTTGGGTCAACAAGCTTCAGCAACTGGTGCTTTGGCTGAGGTAGCTATGGAGAAGAAACAGAAGGAGTTATTAAACTTCCTGCCTCAAGCAATGCAAATGGAGCAGGGTTTATCTAGTGCTTATGGTGGAGCGTTCCAAATGATGGGTGCTCAAAAAGCAATGGAGTTTCAAAGTGAAGCTAATAAGGAGCAACAATTATTTAACATGTACTCTTCAGCAGCTACAGGACAAGCAGCTTATGGACAACAGGTAGGGTTAGCAGGAATGACTAATCAAGCAAACTACGCTGGTGCAAGCCTAACTGCTAGTGCACAACAAAACGCTGCTATGACTAATGCAATGAGTAACATAATGGCAAGCGATGGGTTCGCTGAAGCTTTTGATGGATTTAATCCCCCTACACCTCCAGCAACACCAGGCACACCATAATTAAAAATAATATTAAGATATGAGTATAGGACAGGCATTAATAGCAATAGGTGAATCTAGCGTAGACCCTACCTCTTCAATAAAGGAGCAGGGAAGGGCTTACGCACAGGCAGTTCAAAACATGGGTGCACTCAATGCACAGGTGATGACAAACGCTTCTAATCAATTTATAAAGTACACAGATGGACTTGTTAAGAAGAAAGAGGAAAGCATTAAGCAGAGCTACGATGAATATCAGTTAGCAAAAGAACAGGTAAATAAGTCGAAAGCAACAGGTTACAAGAACGATTACTTGAAGACATTTGCGACAGACCAGCAGAAGCAGATTAATAACCTAATGATTAAACTGCAAAACACATCTGCGTTTAAGAAGGACGAAATCAAAGCAATTAAGACTGAGATTGACACTTTGGTTAATAGTGTTGAGAGTGCTTCTAACAATGTTATAATGCACTATGATGCTTACCTAGACCTACAGAAAGACATTGACGCTGGGGAGATGTATGAGTTTGAAGCACAAGAAAAATACAAAGAACTATCTAATCCTTCAACACCACCACTATCAGGGTTTAAGCTTAGAGAGCAAATGAGCCCATATATAAGAAGGGTTGATGAAATGAATGAATACTTTAATGATGAGGTGTTTAAAAAGATGGATGATGATGCCTTTACTATTGACGCCCAAGGTAATAAGGTAAGGAACACAGAGATAAATGACAAGCTATACTCTATGTATAATGACACCCCTCAAGGTGTTAGGGCAATAGATTCTTACCAGAGAAGTATACTATCAGGTGATGCTAAAACATATAAGAACATTAATGATTTGAGCACAATCCTATCTGAGATAGATAGTGAAGTTCTTCTTAGCATGGAAACACCTGAGAACAAAGAAACTCTGGATAAGATGGCTAAACTTAAAGCTACTATATCTACTAAGTTAAATGATAAAAGCCAGATTTCAGATGAACAGTTAGAAACAATAATGAGAAATCCTCAACTTGTTAACATAGCTAATGATAGTTTAAAAGAACTTGTTTCAGTTGAGCTGAGCCAGTATAACGTATTAAAGAATACCCTAAATTTAAACTATGTTGATGTTGGTCAAATATACAACTTAGAAAGTCCAGACGAAGAGGGTAAGGCTGACGAAAACGCTCAGTTTATTCTTGGAATGATTACAAACGAACAGTTTGATAAAAACCCAAACAATCAGAACAACATCCCACTATTCATAAACTTCCTGAGAGAAAACAAAAAGACGTTTGGTGAAACAGAGGTAAACAATACTATTGCACTAATTACAGACAAGCTAGGGGATACACTTCCTGAAGCTATAACTGAATACTCTTACAGCAGATTCTCTAACAAGTCTTACAAGAATGCTAAGAAAGACTTTGACACTGAGGCTTACAGAAAAAAAGTTCTTGCCAGCAAGACTGACGATGTAGAAACTTTTAACTTAAACCCACAAGAGGTTTCCTTTGGAGATAGCACATATAGTTTTGATGCAGTAGTAAGCCCATCTTCTAACGCAAAGATTGGGATTCCTGGATTAATAAACATGGTTGGAACAGATGGAGTATCTATAGGTGGTCCTGAAGAAAAAGATAAATACATGTTCTTTGATGGTGGATATGTTCTGGGTTCTGTTAATGCAGATGGTTATGTTCAAAGCCCAGATGGTACTGAAGAACCAGCACCTGGTATAGATGTAAAGGAAGTAAATAAAGTATATAGGGCGATTGAAAAAGATAAGATAATACAAGCGTTGGTGGAGTCACAAAGTATTAGTGTTGAAGATGCAACAACCCAGGTTGAATCAGGTAATGTTGATGTAAACCTATTAGACATGCTCTCTGAAAAATCAGAGTATTTCTTTGTCAATCAATCTGACTTACAAAATTTTAATGTATCTTCGCAACAGAAAAAGTTTATAAACAAGTTAATAGATGAGGGTAATAAATTAAACAATACATACTCTAATTCAAATAACAATAAATACTCTGCTGATGTTGAGGCAGCTATACAAGCATTTGCTAATTCTCAAAAAATAACTAGAGAAGAAGCAATAAAGTTATTAAAAGAAAACAATAAGTTATAATATGTCAGACAAAAAAAATATTGATTTTAGTGCATTTGATAATGCTATAAAAGTAGATGATAAAATAGACTTTAGTTCTTTTGATGATACTATAAAAAAAAAAGACAACAACATAATCTTAGATGGAGATGTTTCAACATCTTTGGATACAGAATATGTATTGCCAGAAATAGAAGAGTTTAACTCAGACTCTATATCTTTAGAAATAAACAACAAGTATAAGGGTAAGACCTGGGTTGATATTGACACAGATGGTAGGTCAGAAAATTACTGGAACTTTCAGCAATCAAAATGGGAAAACAGCAGTGACGCTGCTGACATAAATATAGTAAGTGCTATTGGGGAGCAACAAGGTGCAGAATCAGTTGAGCCTATTAGTATTGGAAACCCTCTTGACTTTAATATTAACGACCTTGTTGAATCTGAAACTTTATCAAAGGCAACCCAACAATACAGTATGGATGACAGGGTTAACTTATTGGTTGACCACACACTCCTTAAAATAAAAGACTCAAAACTAAACATTGAGCAATTACTTAAACCTTCTGATGGAAAGATAAACTTTGAAAACCTACCTAGAGATAGTAGGGGTCAGGAATCGCTTTGGTATGTGGATAGCGAATACTACGATAAAGAAGCAAATAATTTTAATGGAGGAATAGTAGACCCAGCAAAAGGTCTTATCCCTTCTGATTACGATGTAAAGAAATTTAACTACAACGCACTAAGCACCTTCTTTAATGATAAGAGGAGGGATTATTTTGATTTCCAAGATAAGGTTAAGAGTGGTGAGATAGACCCTACAGACCCAAACATATCTATTCCCTGGACAATACAAGAGATAGATGCTGCTAACATGGCAGTAAAAACTAAAATGAATAGCCTAGAAAGCTCTAGTAAAACCTGGGCATTAGCCAATCTTAACATGGCAAAGAATGGTATGATTCCATTAACAACAAGGTCTATTGTTTCTAAAAACGAATCTGATGAAGCCATTACTCTATATGTAGAAAACTACGAAACTAGAGCCTCTAACCTTTCATCGTCTCTTAACGACAAACTAAATAAGGATGTGTCTCAGGGACTAATGACCTACGATGAGGCTAATAGTATTTACAAAACAGAAATGGAAACATTAGAAGCTGGTTTTAATAAAGCTATGCTTGATAGGTTGGTGTCTATAGAATCCAAGTACACGCTAACACCAGAAGAAGAGGTTAAGGCAAAGAAAATATTTGAAGATTCTTACAAGAGTATTGCACAACAAAAGGTTATTACTGACGCTAGAAAGTACGCTGGTCTTAGTGGGACAGAAAAGTTTGATGCTGCACTTACTATGGGGTGGGGGAATGTTTTTTCTACTGTAGCATGGGGGACAAAAGCATTGGCTGTAAATGATGCAGATGGAGAATTAAAAAGACTGATGAGTAATGCTTTAATTGATAGAACAGAAGCACTTCAGGATAGAGAGCTTGCTTTAAAGGGAGCTCCAATACTTGAAGAGTTTAGTTTGTCAAGCCTGTCAAATCCAGACTGGTGGTACACTAGGGGAGTATCAACAATACCATTCGTTGCATCTTTACTTCCTCTTGGAATAGCAGGTGCTAAGGTGGGTACTGCTGGTGCTTCTGTTCTTGGGGCTGGTACAATAACAACTGTTGTTGCATCAGGTGTCACAGGTGCATTTGCAAGTAGACCAGTAGAATCCTTTATGGAGGCAGGTGGTGCTTTTGGAGATTATATAAAATCAGGTAAAACTGAAGAGGAAGCTTTGGGGAAATTCAAGCAGGTTTATAATGACAACATGACCTTGGTTGGTCTTGATGCCTTGCAGTTAACAATAGCAATAGCTGGTTTTAGAGGGATTAAACTACCTGGAGCTTTTGGAGTAGGTGCTGCTGTTTCTTTTCAGATTGTGTCAGAAGGTATTGAGGAAACTATACAAGGGTATTTCTTGAAGGAAGATAATGAAAGGAATGGATTTAACGACTACATTTCTCACGCTCTATCTCCACATGGTAAAGAGGAGTTTGCTTTGGGTGCTGCAATGGGACTAGGTTTTGCTGGACCAACTATGATTAATGGTGTGGCTAGAGATAAGAGAATAGAACATTTGGCTGAACAACTATTAGACAATGGTCTTGTTGAAAAAATGTCTGAAAATAGAATTGCTTTTGAGCAGGCTAAGAAAGATAAAAACACAGGAGAAATGCTTACTCTTCAAGAGAAGCTTGATGCTAGGATAAACCAAATAGTTAACACCACTGAAACACTTGTTAACAATGGGACAATAACTAGGCAAGACCAAACATTAATTTTACAACATGTATCAGCAGAGGCTAAGTTTAAATTAAGCTTAGTTACTGATAAGATTATTGATAGGTACACTATTCAGGAAGCTAGGTCTGTTTTTCACAGGGTAGAGATGTTAGAAAATCAAAAGAAAGAACTTATTGCCTCTAACAAGGAAACAAACGAAAAGGATATAAACCTAGAAATAGAAGCTATTAACCAAGAGATAGAAGCGTTAAAGAACGACTACGTTGATATTGTTAGGGGAAGAACAACTGCTAGTTACGTTATAGATGGTGTTGTTGTTTCTAGAGAAGAGTTTAGAGAGTTTGTTTCTGAAGAATCAAACCTTGAAAAAGTTAGGGATAGATTAAGTGTTATTGAGATAAAAACAAATAAAGAGGGTGCTGCTTCCAGTATAAATACTAGAGATGACCAGACAATGGCTATAATAGAAAACATTGTGTTAGGTAATACCACTGTTGTTGATGGTGCAAAACTATTAAACCTATCTACTGAAACATTCCAAGAACAACAAGAAAGAAAGTCTGCCATTGATTTTGTTATTGGCAAACTTAATGAAGAGGAGGGTATTGAAATTTTAACTGCTGACAATAACGAGCAGTACAACAGCATTCTAAGTAGTCTAAATGTGACACAAAAAAATGGACAGGGTGTTTATATTGGCGATGGAGTTATGGTAATCAACAAGTCTATTGCAGACATAAGAACTGTATACCATGAAAGACTACACCCAACAGTGGAGAAAATAATAGAAACCATTGGCACTGAGTCTTTTGAAACTCAACTGTCAGAGTTCTTTAGTACAACAAAAGAGGCTGGAGCTTTTTTATCTTGGGCTAAAGATAACTATAAAAGTGAAGACTTTACTAAGGCAGAGCAATTTGAGGAAGCATTGGTGGAGTATTATGCACACCTAGCTAAAAACAAACTAGATGGAAAATTAAACGAGCAAAGAACATTCTACAAAAAGTTTACAGATTTTTTAAAGAATTTATTAAACCTAAATAAAGATGGAATGAAACTTTCTGATTACCAGGAAGGTATGAATGTGTTTGATTTTTTAGATGGTATAACTGATGAGCTTGTAAACACTACAGTTTCTAAATCTACTAGCAAAAGAAATACGAATGAGACTAAGTTTATGGCTAATACAAATTCACAACAAGAGTTTGTAGAAGAAATAAAAGAAGCAATTAGTGGTAATGGTTTGTTTGCTCACATGACTGCTGAGAATCCAAACAACAAAACACAGGGAGAAGAGTTAAACAAAGAGAAAAACGAGGAGCTTAGATTAGAGTTAATAGAAAGAGGATACAATCCTATATCTGTAGCTGGGATGTACGACAGGACAGAGAACTCTTTCTTTGTTAAGGGAATGACTATTGTTGATGCTATTTACTTTGGCTCTAAGTATGGTCAAGAGTCTGTAGCTCACAGTGTTGGTATGATATACACTAGTGGAGATAATGTTGGAAAGATGGAGCCTACCACTGGAGAAATTAATACTGAGCAATCAATGACTAATTTCTTTAGTTCTATAAATCTTAATGATGGTTTGTTCAAGTACAGTATTGGTTATGATTGGGGTAATTTTACAAACACACCTGTTGTTGTACAAGAGCAGCAAGAGATAGAGATTGAGGGACCTATAAAATCAAAGGGTTCTGTAATAGGAGTTCGTGCTAATCTTGACAATCTAAAGCTTGATAATTACATTCTTGCTAAGCAGATGACAAAAGAAAATCAAGACCCACTTTTAATAAAGAGACAGACAGGGTGGGAGCTTGGAAAAGATGGTCAGTGGAGATATGAGTTAATGCCACTTAGTCTAAAGAAAGATATTGAAAGTATTAAGTCTGGCGATATTATAAAGCTTACTGACTTAGCTGACTTAGGTGAACTTACTGAACTATATGGTACAGGTGATTTTGTTGGTACGTTAAAAGATATAAACAAAATAAATGTCTTAGTATTGAAAGATGGTTCCCTTCAGGAGGGAGGGGTTGGAGGCTCTTATAATGGATTGACTACTACAGAAACATATCAACGTGGCATCAAAATATTCCCTCTTCCTCAGATAGTATTAGAGGTGGGAAAGGGTTCTACAGAAGAGCAGGTTAGGCAGACTTTGATTCATGAAGTACAACATTACATTCAAGATATTGAGTATTTTGAAGGTGGAAGCAGTCCATCTAATTCTTTAAGTACGATTGATAACTCTATAGCTGAGATGACTAGGCAAATAGAAAATAGTGGCAGCTCTACTCAATCTGAGATTGATGTTTTAACAGAAAGAAGAAATAGATTAGAAAGCCAAGCATCAGAGTTAGATAATATTCGTAGAGAAGATGGCGTTGATGTAGCTAGTTATATGGCTTATTATTCAAATTATGGTGAGGTTGAATCTAGAAATGTAGAAAGAAGATTGAACCTTACAGAAGAGCAGAGGAGAAACGCCTTGTTAGACATGACTGAAGACGTTCAAGAAAAAAGCTTAACATTTATAGACTCCTCTTTATTCACTAACAAACTTAATGTTAAGAGCTCTAAGTTGAGTGGGGTGGTTAGTAAACAAGCACTAAAAAGTGTAATTCAATCAATAACAAAGTCTAATCCTAATTCATCAGCGATTGATATATTAAATGATGTTTATAAAGGTAATGTAGTTGAAGATTTTAATTACGACTTCTTAAACGAGGGAGAGTTAACATACGATTCATTAACTAACTTGTTAGTTTTAGAAGAAATATTTAATAGCAAACGAGAAGCTATTGACAAAATATCTACGATAGGCAAAGGTGTTGTTCTTAAAGACGTTATGACTAGTGTTAAAGAATCAAAACTTCAGTGGTCACCATCTAAAATAGGTAGAGGAGACAGGGCTATAACAGAAAGAAATAATATTGTTAGAGATGCTGCTGAAGCATACTATAACGAAGAGATTACACAGGAGGAATATCTTGCTACAGTAAATCAATACAGTCCAATCAAACCAATCATAGGATTTATTGAGCCAGCAAAAGCTGAAGATATAGCTACTGCTGTTGGTGTAAAGTCAGAGGGAAAAATAAATTTAGAATTTGAAGAGGGTAAGTCTGTTGGTTTAAGGCTTGATATACCTGCATATACTAATAGTAATATATGGGCTATTACAGTTCATGAGGGAGGAACAAGTGGTTCCCCACTATCATATAACAATGTAGCTAGAATAAAAAATGTAGACTTCACCTCTAATCCTGTTGTTGCTATAAACATAGCTAGACACGCAGAGTTAAAGCCAGGGGGAAGAAGAATGGGTAAGGCTACCATTGCCAGGATGCAGGGTGAGTGGTCTCCAATAGAGGGAGCTACCTCTCAAGAAAAAGGAGTAAATGCTATGAACACTATTGAGTCTATAGTAAAAAACCCAGCTTGGGTTCAGGTGGGTATGAATCCTTTTAGGCACTCGTACTTCTACGATAGGGCTGATGGTATGCCTTTATTACATGCTGATGAAGTAATTCAAATAGGTGGGCTAGTTTACGCTAAGAACGCAGTAAAGACTACTCCACAAGATGAATCGTTTGAGGCTGAAGAAAAAAAGACAGGAAAGAAAATTAAGTTTTCTAAAATGTCTGGATGGAAACAACAGTATGGTAGCGATAAGAATCTTTCATCAGAGCAGATAACCTCTAAGTATGACTTGCTAAGACAGATGCAGGAATCTTCTGACAAGTTCCAAATACAAAAAGAACTTTGGGCAAAAGCAGAACAAGAGTACAAAGAAAAGTACGACAAGATTAAAAACAATCCTGTTATGTTTGAGATAAGTTCTGACAGACTTCATGGAGAAACTGCATCAGGAAAAGCTGTTAAGTATTCTGGAAGTAGAAGCAAAGAAAAAAGTTATAAGTTTAACTACTTACCAAACTCTATAACAACGATTCAAGAGGTAGGAGATAAGGTTAGGGTGTCAGTTCCAAGATGGTTCTTTGATAAAAACAAATATGAGTTAACTGGTATTGAAAACTTTAATCCTATGACTGGTTTCATGAGCACTGACTTTTCTAAAGACTACTTTGAATTTGGTAGTGGAAGACTGCCAAGCGAATTTATACCTACTATATCTGTTGAAGATATTGACTTTCAATCAAAAGAGCCTAAGCAATCTAAATTAGATTTGCTAGATGAACTTCAACAAGGACAACCATTTGGTCTTACTGAAATTCCTCAGGGTTACTTTGAAAGGGTTGGATACAAGAAACCAAAAGAATCTAAGTTTGGTGGTTTACCAATATTTAATCTGCAAGAATTAGAAAATAAATTAGTGTTGGTTGTTCCAGGAGACTTAATGGGTACTGGTGTTTACACTGGATACAGGGATGGCTCTAATATACGAGAGAATATTAATGGTGGTCCACTATTTGGAAATAAGTTTAAAGATAAGAATGCTCTATGGGCATCAACAACAGAGGGTGCGTTTTCTAGTTTTATGAACATGGCATATAAAACAAAAGACATGTACATGGTTATTATTTCTCAAGGTCCTATAGCTCATAGAGGTAATCAAGAGTTTTCTAATCTATATATTCTTGAGCTAGAAGAATCTTTTCAAAGAGAAGAGTTAACAATTAATGAGGCGTTTGCATTTATAAACGAAAAGATTAACTCAACAACAAAAACAGGAAAGAAAAGATTTCCTAAAATACATGGCAAGAACATTAACTCATTAGAGGAACTTAGAGATGTTCTTATAACAAGTGGTACTTACGATGTTCGTAGAGACTTTATGGATGCAATGGGAGCTCAAGGTATTTTAAATGTTAAGAATCCTAATGCTAAGTTTGAGAATGGAGAGTATAAAGGATTTCCTAACATATCTAAAATGTTAGACTTAACACTAGAAAAGTCAATGCCTTTGAAATCTGAAAACACAAAGAATGAATTGATAAAGGTTCCAAGAGGAACAATCATGAGTGTTGGTAAAATAGACTCACAAAATCCTAGAGGAGAGCAAATACATCCTGGTTATCCTATTACAATCAATGGAGAGTTTTTAGGAATAAATGCAGAGGCAGGAGTTAACATTGCAGGGTTAATGAACTACACACTAACATCTGAAGGCGAACAATACTTTGAGGGAGACATCGTAGAGAGAAACAAAAAGCTTGGTGGATACACACAGTATGGAGCATTACTAGGTGCAATATCTCTAAGGGCTAAAGAGTCTAAGCTTCCTGCCTTAGAAATACACACAGACAACATAAGAATACAGGATAATGGTTTCTTTAGCTTTAATGGAACCAATGCTAAACTACAGTTTAAGAAGAACTTTACAACTAAGGGCTTGATGACTAAGGCAACATACGATGCTAGTATCAGAAAACAGAATGAGACGAAGGCTAAAATGTATGATGTTGAAAAGATTGTAAAAAGATTTCAGGTTGCAGTAGAGAAAGAGTATGGTAAAGATTTAACTAAAGAAACTCTGAGTGCTATAAACTCATCATTGCAAGGAACTTACGAACTTGTAGAATCACTTCCTAATAACATCCAAAAAGTTATTATTGAAATGAGAGACTACATAGATGCTTTGTCTCAACACATGATAGATGAGGGTATGGTTCAGGGAGACTTAGAGGCTATTGTTTCTAAAAACATTGGGGTGTATGTAAACAGAACGTATGAGGTGTTTGAAAACCCACACTATGAGGTTGCTCCTGAGGTTTGGAACAATGCTGTTTATAAACTAAAAGAGTCTTATAACGAGATAGGTCAAGAGCTCTCAGAGGAGCAGGCTACTGAAATTTTAAACGAGTTGTTTGCAGAAATGAAGGGTGTTGGTAACAATCCACTATCTTTCTTTATGTCTAGAGATTTAATTAAGAGAGATGTTAAGTCTCTAAAGCAAAGAAAAGATATACCATCTTGGATGAGGGAGGTAATGGGAGAGTTGAAAGACCCTGTGTCTAACTTCTTTAAAACATCTTCTAAGCTTATACACATAATAGAGCAAACAAAATTACTATCTAGTATTAGAGAGATTGGTTTTAAAGAGGGGTTTTTGTCTGATAAATATGATAGTAAAAAATTCCCTAAAAGAATTACTAAAGACGATACTTCTAAATTTAGTCAATACTATCCACTAACTCATGGACTAGCCTTATACACTACCCCTGAATTTGCTGAGGTTCTTAGGATGTTTACAACTGACAATAATCAGAATGGATTATTAATGCAATCCTTAATGACTGCAAACTATATCTTTAAGTATGGGGCTACTATATTGAGTGTACAAACACACATCAGAAACTTCATATCTAATACATTGGTTGTTACTGCACTAGGGATTAACCCACTAAATCCATCCTCACATTCTTACATGTTTGGAAGGCTTAAAACAAATGGCAAGTGGAATGAATTAGAAATTAAAAAACTTATACAGCTTGGCGTAATAAAAGATGGGGCTTACTCAGGAGAGGTTAAGGCAATCATAAGCGATACAATGGGAGAAGATGTTCCTACGACAAAGCTAGTTACCAACAAGGCTAAGTTGATTGTACAGGGAGCTTCTAACATAGCACAAAAAGCATACCAAGCAGAGGATGATTACTGGAAGGTATTTGTATACTACAATCTTAGAGAGCAATATACTAAGGCTTACCCTAATGCTACTGAAGAACAGTTAGATGAAATGTCAGCAAACGATGTTATAAGACACATGCCTACCTACAGTAAGATACCTCATGCAGTTAAAGAAATTAGAAAGTTTCCACTGGTTGGTACATTCCCTTCGTTTGTTACTGAAGTGATTAGGAATACAAACAATCACATTGAAGACACTCCAAAGATGGTTATGTCTAGTAATGATGATGTTAAGAAGATGGGAATAAGAAGAGGCGTTGGATTACTTGGAGCCTCTGGTTTTGCAACACTGGTTGCGTCAATGGTAAAGAATCTTTTACCAGACTGGGATGATGAAAAAACTGAAGCACTACAAAGCGAGGTTGCACCTTGGTCTAGAAACTCTGACTTAGTTCCTGTTCAGTACGAAGATGGTAGTGTTTACTACTTTGACTTTAGTTCTTTAGACCCATTTGCTCACATTAAAAAATCTGGTAAAACATTGTCATATATATTTACTGGAAAAGGTTATACTGAAGATTCTCTCAATGAGTTTTTAAGAGAGGCGTTCAGTCCATACTTGGGTGTGGAGCCAGTGACTCAAGCAATCGCAGAGGTTAATGCTAACAAAGATGGATATGGAAACCCTATATACAACGCAACTGACGATGCAGGCTCTATAGCCTCTAAAGGTTTTGTTCATATAGCTAAGGTGTTGACTCCAGGAACAATAAAGTCTTTCATGAAAATGACTGACCCAGATAAAGATTTCACTAAAGAATTTGTTTCTACATTTGCAGGGGTAAGGGTATCAGAATTAAACTCTGAGAAACAATATTACTTTAGGGTTCAAGATGCTGTTGATGATTCAAAGCTTAACTCTAGGTTATACTTTGATGTGGCAAACAAAGATGACGTTAGTAATTCTGATAAAGAAAGTGCTTTACAGAAAGCAAACACTAAGCTTCAAGAAACTTTTGAAACACTTTACAACCACAGGAAAAACCTTGAGACTCTAGGAATGAATCCTAAGAGGGCGTTGAAGATGACTAAGATGCCAGCAGAAAAAGATATTTACATTGGTAAGAAAAATCAAATCTCTATGTATATAGGAGAGGCGTTTCCATTAATGCCTTCTCATAGACCTGTTAATCAATCTGAAATTCAAACTATTGCTAATAACTTATTGGTTGGAGCAAGCGTAGGAATTGTTAATGGTTCTGAGATAAAATCTATATTTAGAAAGTATTTAATTAATGACATACAGGGGGATGCAATTAAACTATTATCTACAGGAGATTACATCTGGGATTATGACATGAGAAAAGTTGTTAAAAAAGAATTAAAATAGTATATTTGCATATGCCACTAAAGATTTGTATATTCTTACTCATTTCGTTTTTTGTAAACACAACTAACGCACAGCTAAAGAAAGTTTTAAAGTTCTCTACATTCTATGTGGCAGCAAATGGTGGAACTTCATTAGCTAATCAAGATGTGTATTCTCTTGATGGAAGTAAGCTTATGTATGATACTATAATAACTCCATATGATTATTCATTATCAATGGGGATAAGAAAGATACAGAGGTTTCAGTATGAGGGGACATCACAATTTAAGGATGGTACAGAAAATTCTTTCTCTGACGCAGCAAACATAGGGAGAAATCCATTTGAGTATTTATTTGAGATAGACTACAGGAGACAGGAGGGGGTTGAGTATTTAGACCAGCATCACTTCTTGCGTTATGTTAAAGATTTGTGGTTTACAAAAGCTGAGTATGTTAAAGAAGGGTTTGCTGATATAAAATACTTTGAGTCAACACAAAGGTTTAGATTAAAGGCAGGTAAAAAGTTATCATTTAACTTTGGTGCTGTACAAAGATTAGCAGAACCTTATGGTTATGACCCTTTAGAAGACTGGTTAATAGCCTCAGGAGAAATACACTACACATGTTTAGCTATTGAGGAGGGATACAGTATAGATGTTTACAATTCAGAATACAGAAACCCAGAGGGAGGTATTGTTGCTAACAACGCTACAGTATGGAACGAGGTGGTTATGCCACAGGTTCTGAAAGATTACGTAGAAAGGAAAAAGAATGAGTTAGATAATCAATGGCAATACTCTTTAGTAGTAG
>TARA_B110000858_G_scaffold81318_1_pt1 | contig 43073 bp, 35 predicted proteins | sample TARA_B110000858 | Tara Oceans TARA_B110000858 (sample SAMEA4398247) | marine metagenome | biome: Polar Biome; feature: [SRF] surface water layer (ENVO:00010504); material: water (ENVO:00002006), including particulate matter (ENVO:01000060) such as... | depth 5 m | reverse complement strand
TAAAAATTAATCTTTCAGTAGCTTCATTATATCTCTTAATCTTGCTGCTTCAATAAAGTCTAATGATTTTGCTGCTTTTTCCATTTGAGATCTATATTTTCTCATTTCTTTATCTTTTTCAGTTTTTGAAAGACTCTTGATTTTTTCAGTAATATTTTTTTCTTTTTTAATATTTATTTGACTTTCTTCTTTAGTGAAGACATCTTTAATGCTTTTATTTAGCGGAGTGGGGGTTATATTAAATTTTTTATTATAAATTTTTTGTTTTTTTCTTCTATAAGATGTTTCGTCTATGGTTTTTTGCATGCTTTTAGTTGTTCTATTAGCATACAATATTGCTTTCCCATTTATATTTCTTGCTGCTCTTCCAATGGTTTGTGTTAGCGACCGATGACTTCTTAAAAAACCTTCTTTATCCGCATCTAATATTATAACAAGTGAAACTTCTGGTAAATCTAAACCCTCTCTTAAAAGATTAACTCCAACTAAAACATCAAATAATCCTTTTCTTAACCCTTGCATTATTTCCACTCTTTCAAGAGTGTCAATATCGCTATGAATGTACCGACATCTAATATCAATTCTGCTTAAAAATTTTACTAATTCTTCAGCCATTCTTTTGGTAAGTGTGGTAATTAATATTCTTTCATTTTTTTCTACTATTTCTTGAACTTCATTTATTAAATCATCAATTTGATTATCACTTGGTCTTATTTCAATTACAGGATCTAATAAGCCAGTAGGTCTAATAACTTGTTCAACAAAAATACCTTCAGTTTTGATTAATTCATAATCTGATGGTGTTGCACTCACATAAATAACTTGATTTTGAATACATTCAAATTCTTCATATTTCAACGGCCTATTATCCATGGCAGCAGGTAATCTAAAACCATATTCAACTAAATTTTCTTTTCTACTTTTATCTCCACCATACATTGCGTGGACTTGAGATAGAGTAACATGACTTTCATCTACAATCATTAAATAATCATCTGGAAAATAATCTAGTAGACAAAATGGTCTTGTTCCAGGCTCTCTTCCATCTATATATCTTGAATAGTTTTCAATCCCAGAACAGTATCCTAGTTCAGCTATCATTTCTAAGTCAAAATTAGTTCTTTCTTCTAGCCTTTTTGCTTCTAAATGTTTTCCTATTTCTTTAAAATAGGTTATTTGATTCAATAAATCTTCTCTAATTTTGTTCATTGCATTTTGAAGAACATCCGGAGATGTAGCAAACATATTTGCTGGATAAATAAATAACTTATTTAATTTTTCTGTTGTTTTATTTGTTAATGGATCAAATATTTCAATCTCTTCGATCTCGTCACCAAAAAAATGAATTTTAAATGCGTGATTTGCGTAGCTAGGAAAAATATCGATAATATCTCCAGAGACTCTAAAACATCCACTAGTTAAATCTAAATTAGATCTTGAATAAAGACTTTGAACAAGTTGATGTAAAAATTTTGTTCTAGATATAGCAAGGTTTTTTTTGATTTCAATAATATTTTTCTTGAACTCTACGGGATTACCTATCCCATACAAACAAGATACTGAGGCAATAACAATTACATCCCTTCTTCCTGAAAGTAATGATGAAGTAGTACTAAGTCTTAACTTTTCTATTTCTTCGTTTATTGATAAATCTTTTTCAATATAAGTTCCAGTAACGGGAAGATATGCTTCAGGCTGATAATAATCATAATATGACACAAAATATTCTACCGCATTTTTCGGAAAATACTGTTTAAATTCCGAGTATAATTGGGCCGCTAAAGTTTTATTATGAGCTAAAACTAATGTGGGTCTATTAAGTTTATTAATTACGTTAGCAACAGTGAAAGTTTTCCCTGAACCAGTAACTCCTTTTAAAACCTGAAATTTTAACTTATCATTAATTCCAGTAATAAGTTCTTTTATTGCTTCAGGTTGATCTCCAGTAGGACTATATTCTGATTGTAAATTAAACAAAATAAAATAAAAATTATTATTTCAAATTTACGATAATAACTTACCAAATAATAAATAAGTTAACTTTGAAAAAAATTTTAAATGAATAAAAAATTAATGTCAAAAAAAAAACCTTCTTATAAAATAAGTGAGGATTTAAATAATTATTTGATTTTATACAATAGAAAATTAATTATACCAATTTTTTATGAAGATTTAAAAAGATTTTCAGGTTCCGTTTCTGTTTATAATAACAAAGATGTTGACACACTTTGGGTAAGAGTGTTTTATTCTGATTTTGAAAGAAAAGAAATTGATGAAAATTTAAAAAAAGTATACAATTTATTGCATTCAGATGGAAACGAGCTAAACATGGAGTTCTTAAATGTAGATGCAATAGACTATTGTACTTTTGGAAATTCAAAACCTTTTAGAGTGAAAATTAGAAATATATTAAATGATAATTTTACTTATTTCTATGTAAAAAAAGCAGATGCTTCAAGAGTTTATGGTTTAGAACTAGAGCATATTTTATCACCATATAATTTAAATTTTTTAGTTTTTGAAGACACTCTAATTGAAGAGCATATTACTGGTATACCCGGAGATGAATTTTTGGATGAATTTCTTCCAAAATGTAATGACATGGAAAAAGCACAAATTGCTAAAGAATTTGTAAAGTTTAATGAAAGGTGTATGATTAGACTTTTAGGAGATATGAGATCTTATAACTATGTAATCATTCCCACTCATGACTTTGATCAAGTTGTATATAAAATTAGAGCAATTGATTTTGATCAACAATGTTATGAGGGTAATTTACAAATTTATAGACCGCAATTTTTTAAAGAAAATAAAAGAATTATCAATATAATTAAGGAAAAATTACAAAAGAATTCTGTTGATCAATACAAAACTGAAGAAAGATCAATTATTGCTAAAAGAATATTAAGCTCAGTAGAAAGATCTAAAAAAATTCTTAAATGTATGCTGAGTGATAATATTTCCAAAAAAGAAAATATAAAGTTATTATCCCAACAAATTTATTCTCTTACAGCAGACAGTAATTTTAAAAACGCTTCATGTATGGGCGAAATCATGAAGGCTTCTTTTGACTATATTTTAAAGAATTATGAAAATCATGAAATGCTTAGTGTAGATTAATAATAACTATCGTAGCCAAATTCATCTACAGAGAAATCTTTATCATTTTTATCAGCTACAAATATTTTTTCAGGTGCATTAATTGGTATAGTTCCATTAGAAAAAATATATTTAGGATAAATAGTATTTTTTTTCTGTTTTTTAATTTCAAAAATTTCTACAAAAAAGGTCCAAAGTTTTAAAAAATCATATATGTAAATAAATTTTTTTTGATTTTCATTTACTATAGAATTTAGTTTAGTTTCTTTCATCAATAATTCGTTATTGCCTTCAAAAAAATTATCCAATACTATTTCTTGACCTTGTTTCCACTCTTCATCACTTATGTAAAATGAAGCCATTTCTTTTCCATCAAATTCAAAACAATTTATTATAGCTAGATGGAGTTCTTCAAATGTATTGTTGTCTGAGATTTCGAAATCCCTAATAACATCTTCTTTAGAATCCAGTATAACTCTTATTCTGTATAGCATTTAATATGTTTTTTTAAAATGTAGCATGCAATAAAATTGCAGTCCAAACAATATAGTTGCTAATAATAAATGAATTGGTTGACTAAAAATAGGGAAATCTATATAGAACATAATAACCCCAACTAGTATCTCAAGAAAAATAACAAAAACAATTTTTTCAATTATTCTAGAAGAATATTTTTTTGTTTTAATTAGATAAAAAAGTGTGAAATTTATTATTAGAATTAATATTGAAAATGTTCTGTGAAAATAAAAATAAAAGTCCGGTGCATCTAGCCATTTATCTTTGTTTTTTGGCCCCAATATTTCATATTGTAAGTCTATAAACTCTCTTACTTGAGTTCCTATTACTATTTGAAATAAGCTGATTAAAACAGAAAATATTACTAAATTTCTAACTAAATTATCTTTTATAATATTGTCTTTTTCATCTTGTTCTGCTAAAAAAATAGAATAAATAATTAAACAAATAATTACTAACGCCATTAACATGTGTACCGTAATTTTGTATGGAGCTAAATTCGAGTCAACTACTAGTTTTCCTAACCATGCTTGAAAGCCCATTCCAAAAATTATTAATAATGAGTTTAGTATTAATATTTTTTTTTGTTTGAAGTAATAAAATGAAATAAATAACATTATTAAAGTCGATAATCCTGCTATTACACCAATTAATCTATTAATAAATTCAATCCAAGTTTTTGTAGAATCAAATTCAGAGTAATCGTGTTTAGTGTAATTAACCCAATTAGAAATGTTTAAAACATTATTTGAAATAAAATCTTTTTTAGCGACTATTAATTTGCCATCATATTTTAAAATAATTCCTTTTTTGTAATTTTTGTTTGGAGACCATTCTATTTGTGAGGCTTTAGTTGGGGGGATTAGATGTCCAAAACATTTTGGCCAATCTGGACAGCCCATACCACTTCCTGTCATTCTTACAAATGACCCTGCTAGAATTACAAGAAAAACTAAAATCAAACTTATCTTAGATATTAAAACAAAATATTTTTTCATTTATTAGTTTTTTAATCCCATTTTATTGCCTTGTTCTATCATCAAAGATTTAGCTGAGTTGTAATCATTAGTTATTTTACCATCAAGAATTGAATCTTTTATGAATTCCTTTAAAACGCCAATTTCTTTTCCAGGTTTTAATTTGAAATAATTCATTATTTCTTCCCCTGAAATAGGAGGTTGAAAATTCCTTATATGATCTCTTTTTTCTACCTCAATAATTTTTTTTCTTACTGTTTTGAAATTATTTAAATATTTTCTGAACCTATTGGGGTTTTTTGTTGTTATATCAGCTTCACATAAAGTCAATAGATCATCTACATCCTGCTTTGCATCATAAATTAATCTTCTTACCGCCGAATCAGAAACATTATCATTAGACAAAATAATAGGTCTTGAGCTCATGTATATAATTTTTTGAACATATTTTAATTTATTATTTAATGGTAGATTTAGTCTCTTAAATATTTTAAAAACCATTTTAGAACCTTTAAGTTCATGTCCATGAAATGTCCATCCAATTTTTTTAATAAACTTTTTTGTGGGAGCTTTACCTATATCATGTAATAATGCCGACCATCTTAGCCATAGGTTATTGGTAGTATTACATATATTATCAAGTACTTCCAAAGTATGATAGAAATTATCTTTGTGTTTCTGCCCCTCAATTTCCTCAATACCTTTTAAAGACGTTAGTTCTGGTAAAATTATTTCTAAAATTCCAGTTTGATAAAGAATTTTAAAACCTGTTGATGGTGTTTTAGTCATCAATATTTTATTTAATTCTTCGGAAATTCTTTCTCCAGAAATTATTTTAATTCTATTTTTTTCTAATGAGATAGTTTTTAGACACTTTGGATCAATTAAAAATCCAAGTTGACATGAAAATCTAATTGCCCTTAACATTCTTAGAGGATCATCAGAAAAAGTTTTAATTGGATCTAAGGGTGTTATTATTAGTTTTTTAGAAATATCATTTAAACCATTAAAATTATCTAAAATTTTACCCCAATTTTTTGAATTTAAACATATACCAATACTATTAATAGTGAAATCTCTTCTGTTTATGTCATCTTGCAAAGTTCCTATTTCTACCTCTGGATTTCGACTTGAAGATATATAACTTTCTTTTCTGGAACCTACAAACTCTAAATCTATATTTTTATATTTAAAAGCTGCTGTTCTAAAATTTTTATAAATTTTTACTTTTGTTAAAGGAGTTAGTTTTTTACAAACTTTTTTAGCTATTTCAATTCCATCTCCTACCACTAAAATATCTACATCTTTTGGTTCATATTTACCCATAACTAAGTCTCTAACATATCCACCAATTATAAAACACTCTAGATTACTTTCATCGGCAATTTGAGAAATAACTTTAAATAACTTAATATTTATATTTTTTTTTATTAAACTTTCAAACATTTCAAGATCTTAAAGTTGTTATAGAACCATCTTTATTTATTTTAATAATTTTTGAAGCTTTATCTAGTTTTTGATTTCTTTTTAAATTAACAGCATAATCTACCTTTTCCAAGATAGTATTATTTATATCTTTAAAATAAATAGGAAATTTTTCACCTGAAATATTAACAGATGTAGAAATTATTGGTTTTTTAAATTCTTTTAACAAATTATTGCAAAATGGATCTTTTGGAATTCTAATTCCAATTGAATCAGAGTAAGTTTCAAGGTTTTTTACTTCCTCATAAATTACTGTTATAGGTTTTTCTAGAACACTCAAAACATCAATAATTGATTGATTTATATTAGTATATTTTTTTATCATTTTATAATTACTCATTAAACAAATTAATGGTAAAGATTTACATCTTTTTTTTAATTTATAAATTCTATTAATTGAGTTCTGGTTAGTAGCATCACATCCTATTGCCCAAATGGTATCACTTGGATAAATAATTATACCTCCGTTGTTAAGATATTTAACAGTTTTTTCAATTTCTAAAACCATTGATTTAGCAATATTTAAGCAGATACACTATACTCTCTTAATGCATTATTTAAAGAAGTCTTTTTATCTGTACTTTCCTTTCTTTTACCAATTATTAATGCACATGGAACTTGAAATTCACCAGCTTTGAATCTTTTTGTATAAGAGCCAGGAATTACAACAGATCTTGCAGGGACTTCACCTTTAGATTCTATTGGTTGATCTCCCGTAACATCAATAATTTTTGTAGATGCGGTAAGAACGACATTTGCGCCTAATACAGCCTCTTTACAAACTCTAACTCCCTCAACAACTATACACCTAGATCCAATAAACGCATTATCCTCAATAATAACAGGTGATGCTTGTAGTGGTTCTAAAACTCCTCCAATTCCAACTCCACCACTTAAATGAACATTTTTACCTATCTGTGCACAGCTTCCAACTGTTGCCCAAGTATCTACCATAGTTCCTTGATCAACATAAGAACCAATATTCACATAAGAAGGCATTAAAATTACACCCTTACTAATATACGCACCATGTCTAGCTATTGCGAGAGGAACTACCCTAATACCTTTTTCTGCATAATTTTTTTTCAATGGAATTTTGTCATGAAATTCTAAGGGACCAATTTCTATAGTTTTCATTTTTTGAATTGGAAAATACATTATCACGGCTTTTTTTATCCATTCATTAATAATCCATCCATTTTTGGAGGGCTCAGCAACTCTAATTTCTCCATTATCTAAACTGTTAATTACAGAATATATAGCTTGCTTTGTATCTTCGTTTGTCAATAAGGACTGATTTTCCCATGCAGATTCAATAATTTTTTTCACTTTTATTTTTTTTTCAAATATACATCCTAATTAATACTTTCATATATTTTAACCTTAATAATTAATGATTTAACTTTGATAAATGTCTAAAATTATTGCTATTGATTATGGTTTAAAAAGAATTGGAATTGCAATATCAGATGAATCTAGGATATTAGCATTTGGACTGACAACGGTATCTAATTCTGAAATAAACTCTTATCTAAATCAACTTCTTAAAAAAGAGAAGGTGGATACTTTTGTAATTGGAAAGCCTTTACAAAAAAATCACTCTCCATCTCAAATAGAAGATGCAATTTTGTTTTTCATAAAAAAAATTAATAAGTTATTTCCTCATGTTATTATTGAAAGATATGATGAAAGGTTTACATCTATAATTGCAAAAAAAACAATATTAGATAGTGGAGTTAATAAAAAAAAAAGAAGAAATAAGGATTTAGTTGATAAAATTAGTGCAACTATCATACTACAGTCATACCTTGAAAATAAATAATTATGATATTACCAATTATGGCTTTTGGAAGCCCTATTTTAAAAACTAAATGTCATGAAATTAATAGTGACTTTAAAGATTTAAATATTTTAATCCAAAATATGTGGGAAACAATGTATGCTGCAAGTGGAGTAGGGCTAGCAGCACCTCAAATTGGTAAAGAAATTCGTTTGTTTATTGTCGATGCTTCCCCTTTTGCTGTAGATAAAGAGTTGAGTCTAACAGAAAGAAGTCAACTGAAAAATTTTAAAAAAATTTTTATTAACCCACAGATAGTCTGGTCTTCTTCAAATTCATGCAATTTTAATGAAGGATGCCTTAGTATTCCGGATATTCGTGAAGATATAAAAAGAGATGATCAAATTGAGATTCATTATCAAGATGAGAAATTTAAAAATAAAGTTTTAAAATTAGATGGACTTTGCGCTAGGGTTGTCCAACATGAATATGATCATATTGAAGGAGTACTATTTACCGATAAGCTAAGTTCTTTTAAAAAAAAATTACTTAAAAAGAAATTAAAAAATATTTCTTTAGGAAAAGTTAATTGTGACTACCCAATGTCTTTTTTCAATTAAACCCCTATGTCAAAAGAAAAACAAATTAATTCTATTAAACGCTTATTGTTAATAATGGATGAATTAAGAGAAAAATGTCCTTGGGATAAGAAACAGACTTTTGATTCTCTAAAACCATTAACTATTGAGGAAACATATGAGCTTGTTGATGCAATTTCAGAAAATAACATTGATGAAATTAAGAATGAGTTAGGAGATTTACTCTTACATGTTATTTTTTATTCAAAAATTGCAAGTGAAACTAATAAGTTCGATATTTCTGATGTAGCTGATAGTATTTCTGAAAAATTAATATATAGACATCCTCATGTTTATAAAAATCAAACTAAAATCTCTGAACAAGAGGTTAAATTGAATTGGGAAAAATTAAAGCTTAAAGATGGAAATAATAGTGTTTTACAAGGGGTTCCTAAAACACTTCCACCAATTTTAAAATCCATGAGAATACAACAAAAGGTATCAAATATTGGTTTCAAGTGGATAGAAAATAAAAATGTAAAGGAAAAAGTTCTAGAAGAACTAGAAGAATTTTTAGAAGAAACAAATTTAAATAATTCACAAAAAATTCAAGATGAGTTTGGGGATCTTTTATTTTCTCTAATTAATTATGGTAGGTTTATAGGCATAGACCCAAATAGTTCATTGGAAAAAACTAATAAAAAATTTATTAAAAGATTCATGAGTTTAGAAAGTAAAATAAATTTAGAGAAAAAAAATTTTCAAAGTTACAGCAAAAAAGAATTGATTAGACTTTGGAATTTGGCCAAAAAAAATGATTAAGTTTTTAGAATTTTTTTTTGCAAATTAATTCTATCAATTCGTTTTTTATTCTTTTCAATATCACTGTAAACTTTATTCAAAAGCTTATTCTCTTTTGATTTTTCGTTAAAAAAAGAAAGATTATTTTCCAAAGTAGACATTTCTTTTTTTAATAATTCTTGTTCTTTGTTTAAAATAATTATTTTTTTATTTTTTTCGTTATCGTCCATTGTTTGAATTTTAGTTTCAAACAGTTTTATTTTTGAATCTTCAATATTTAGTCCATTGGACTTAAAAATTTCAAGTATAGTTTCTTCAAATTTAAGTTCTATCTCTCGACTTTTAAGTCCTAAATCTGCCCATTGTTTAAACAAATCATCTGTATTTAAATCAGAGTTTTTAACTGTAATCTTTTTTAAAAATTTAATTTGAGATTCTAGGTTTTTTTGTGTTTCTTTAATTTTGTTCAGTTTATCTTCATCCATCTTATTAAAAAAGTAATTACACAGTGTTTTAAACTGTTGCCAATTTTTTTCATTAATTTTATAAGGAACAGGATTAATATTTTTCCAGTTTTTTTGAAGATTTATAATTTCTTTTTTACTTTTTTCTAAATCGCTATTTTCTTTTAAATTTTTTGCTTTAGTGATTAGTTCTTCCTGTTTACAGATATTTTCTTTATACAGTTTTTTTAAATTTTTATAAAAAAGATTTTTTAAAAAATAATAATTTTTAATTTTTTCTTTATATTTTTTCCAAAACTCATTTTTTTTGTTTGAGGGAATTGGCCCTGTAGTTTCTAATATCCTCTTGATGTCCTCAAATTCTTTAATTTTTTTTTGCCACTCTTTTGTAGTATTACTTTTATGTGATATTAGTTTTTCCATTTCAATTAATAGACCCTCTTTCTTTTTTAGGTTATCTTTTAAAATAGAATCTTTATTTTTGTCAAATTCTTTCTTATTTGAATGTATATGTTCACCTATTTCTGAAAACTTTTTATCTAAATCTTTATCATTTTCTTTTTTTATAGGTCCAATTTCATATTTCCATTTTTTATTTAGTCTTTCAAAATATTTATAAGCCTTTTGCTTGTCTTCAATTTTAGTTAATTCCGAGGCTTGTTTTATTAAAGATTCTTTTTCTCTTAAGTTATATTCTATGTCTATTTCTTTGAACTTTCTATTTAAATGTAGATAATCGTAAAAGTTCTTCACATGGTGTTGGAAATTATTCCAAATTATCCCATCATTTGTTCTAGGAACTGGACCGATTTTAAACCAACTTTCTTGAATTGTTTTAAATTCTAAATATTTTTCACTCATCTTATTATCCAGAACTATAAGTTTTTTTAAACTTTCGATAAGTTTTTTCTTTTCATCTAAGTTTTTTTTTAGATTAATATTTCTATTCTTATCTGTTTTCACTTTTTTTATTTAAGATACTTTTTTTTTCTTAACTATTCCAAATTTTCCAACTCTCATCTGCTTGTATTTCCAACATTTCAATTCCATTTATCAATGTAGCTTTTTGTTTTTTGCATTTTTTTAAAAACTCAGTTTCAATTGGATTATAAATTAAATCATAGCAAATATGTTTTTCATTAATATATTTATATGGTAAATCTGGATATTCTTTTATTTTAGGAAAAGTTCCTAATGGACTACAATTTATTATAATTTGACATTCTTTCATTGTTTTAGAATCTATTAAATTGTATGTTAAATCTCCCCTATAACTATTTCTTGAAACTACTAAGCATGAAATATTTATTTTCTTTAATGCATATATTATAGCTTTTGAAGCTCCACCTGATCCTAATAACATTGCTTTTTTGTGTTCCCTTTTTATAAATGGTTTTATTGATTTTAAAAAACCTATATGATCTGTATTATATCCTATTAATTTATTATTTATATCAAACTTTATAGTGTTTACTGCACCTATTTTTAGTGCTTCGTCATCCAACTTATCTAAAAATGGAATTATTTTTTCTTTATAAGGAATTGTTACATTTAGTCCATTAATAATATCATCTTTAATTATATTTTTGAATTCATTTATATCTGATAAATCAAAATTTTTATATATATTTTGATTTAATTTTGACGAAAGAAATTTTTCAGTAAAATATTTTTTTGAAAAAGAATAATTAATTTTTTTCCCTATAAGTCCATATATTTTTTTTTCTTGAGACATATTTTTCTACATATAATACAATAACTAGTCCGCTAATTACACATGCTAAAGCTATAATATCTTTGGTTTGACTAAGATCTGGTAAATATCTTAAATAATTATTTGAGATTTCTAAATTATTAAATTCCTCAATATATGATTTTTTCCATGGCCAAATCATTAATAATGATCCCGAAACAAATCCAATTATTAACTGGTTAACCGTATTTTCATAATTATTTATTAACCAACTTAAAATATTTGACAATAAAATTAATCCAAATACTGAACCCAAAGAAAAAACAATTAATATTCTTATTAAGTTAAAATCTATATCATTAAAGTTGTCCATATTGGTTATTATCCAAACTGACTCTATTAATGCATCAACTGAATCCACTAAAAGAAGTTTATAGTTTCCAAGAAGTATTAAAAGAAAAGAACCAGAAATTCCAGGTATTATCATACCGCAAATACTTATCATTCCACAAAAAAAAACAAATAATAGATTTTGGTTTTCCGAAATAGGGTCTGATATACTTAAAATAAATCCTATTGAAAACCCAATGCAAAGATAAATTATGTCTTTCTTATTATTAACCTTATTTTGATTGATTAATATAAATAATGAAGCTATTATCATTCCAAAGAAAAAAGACCAAACATTTAATTCTGATATTTTAAAAAAAAAATCTAAAATTTTTGAAGTAGTAAAATAGCTTACTATTATTCCCAAAAGAACAATTACTAAAAAAAGTCCATTGTATTCTTTTTCAATTTTTTTGAAATTTCCTCGTAAAAGAGCTTTAATAGTTTTTATGTTTAATGATTTAAAAGTAATAACCATTTCATGATAAAAACCTGTAATTAATGCTACAAGCCCCCCAGATATTCCAGGCAATTTATTGGCAGTACCCATTAGAACACTTTTAAAAAAAAGAATCAGTAAATCTTGTTTATTTCTTTTTTGCATTTTTTTTAGATAAATATTCTAAAACTAAAACTGATAGAAGCCCAATTAAAATAAAAAACATTCCAAATTTAAATTCACTATTTGTGAAATATCCCTTTGGAATATACAAATTTGAAATAAACAGTTCATTCGTCAAAGGTTTTATTTTCCATGGCCATAAAGAAGGTAGGGATCCGATCATAAATCCAACTAAGCAAGAGATTGTATTATTTTTATGGTTGTTATAAGACCACGTCAAAAATTTAGAAAATAATTTAACACTTAATAATGCCCCTAATATAAATGATGCAAATTTTAAAAAATATTCAGAATTAAGTTTAATAACTTCTTTTAATATATTCAGTAATGCTTCATAAGCACCTAGTAGAACTAAAATGTAAGCTCCAGAAACACCTGGAAGCAGCATCGCAGTTATACTTATCATTCCACAAAAAAATAAATAGATGTTATTTATTTCTCTAATTTCAGGGTTTAATGTTTGGACTATAATAGCTACTAATAACCCAAAAAGTATAAAATAAATTTGAGAGGGAATAAAAAATTGTGAATTTTTAAAATTCCAATTTTTTATTTCTCTAAAAAGAAAGAATATTCCAGCCAATATTAGTCCAAAGAAAAAAGACCACAATGATATTGGATGCTTTCCAATCAAATAAGTTATATAATGACTTAAAATTACTATGCTGGATAATATTCCTAAAACTAGTGTGGACAAAAAACTTAGATTGTATTTGTTCCATGCATTTCTAAATTTTCCTTTTATTATTAATTTAAATAATTTTATATCAATTTGATTCAAAGTTTTTAGGAATTCCTCATAAACTCCTGTTATAATGGCAATTGTTCCGCCTGATACACCTGGGATTATATCAGCTATACCCATAGCCATTCCCTTTAGAAAAATTGAAAAACGTAAGAACGTATGTTTTTTCATTTCGTTAAAATTAAGGTAATTAAACTTATTTTAGAATGTATGCATTTTTTTAAAAACTTGCAATTTTGGAATTAAGGGGAATAACTCTTTAAAATAGTCATATTTAGAAGGTTTATAAAAATATGCTTTTTTTAAGTGAGTTATTGCACTTTCTTTATCATGAATCCTAAAATAAATAGCCGATAATAAATAATTTATTTCATTTTCGGCAGATTTTGGAAATAAATCAATTGATTTCAAAAGTTCAATAAATAGATTTTCGTTATGTGGAATTTTAATTAAAGTTTGAGTTAAAAAAATAAGAGTATTTATATCTAATTTACCTTGAGAGAGTATTTCTTTTATTCCAATTTCAACTTCTTCAAAAAGTTCTAGTTGGATGTTTATTTTAGTATATAACTCCCAATATTTTATTTTTTCAGAATCGATTTCAAGAGCTTTAATTAAATTAGCTTTAGATTCAGTATAATTTTTTTTGTTGAAATAATGAAGGGCAATAGACATCCAAGCCTTATCATGTATAGGATCTTCTTCAGCAGTTTGAACAAAATAAGATAAAGCTATGTCATGATTCCCTAATTTATTATGACATCTCCCAATTCTAAATAATGCGAATGAAGTAGGTTGATTAATTCCTATAGATATCTCATATTTTTCAATCGCTTCATTTATTCTATTTAATTTTTCGAGAATTTTAGCCATTTCTATATAAGCTCCTACAAAAGAATCGTCTGAGATAATTGCAAAATCAAATGCGCTTAATGCTTCTTCATACATTTTATCTTTTGCATATTGCTTTCCCAATTGATGCCATGCAATTTCACAATATGGATTTAATTCTAAAAAATCATTTAAATAGCTTACTGTACTTTGTGAATCTCCTATAGCATCAAAACAATAAAGTATATTATTTAAAATAGAATAATCAAAGTTGTTTTGTTCCAAACATCTGATGAACATTTTTTTTGCGTTATGAAAATCATCTAAAAACAAATATTCTTTACCAATTAAAGATATCGCATCAAAGTACAAATCTGAATTTTCGTTAATTTGTTCTAGGAAATCAATTGCTTTAAGATGATTTTTTTTCTTAGAAAGGATTTTTGCTTTTTGAATTATAATATCTGGATTATAGGGGTCTATTTCATAAATATTTTCAGCAATTTTCTCTGCTTCGATCAACTCATTATTTAACAATAAAATTTCAATGTGCAAAAGTGAAAGTATAGTTGATTTAGGGTATTGTTTTAAAGCTAAAGAAACAGCCTTTTTTGCAAGTGAAGCATTGCCAATTTCTAAATAATAAACTATTATTTCTTCAAATTCATTTGAATCAAAAAACAAAAATGAATTTGTTTTTAGCATTGATTCAAATTTAAAAATAGATTGATTTTGAAATTCTTCAAATTCTTCTTCCATTTATAATATATTTTTCATAAAAGTAGTAAGACTAAATAATTAGATATTAGTATTTAAATTATCTTTTTAACAAACTAATTAACACTATTGTTTATTTTATTCAAAACATCAAGTATTATTTTACAACCTAATTTTATTTCAGTTTTGCTAATAGTTAATGGAGGAGTTATTCTCACAGCTTTAGACTCAAATAACAACCAAAACAATATTAAACCCTCATGTAAACATTTCTTTACCAAAGTATTTGCAATCGTTGTGTTTTTCATAATTAGCGCAAGCATTAGTCCTTTCCCTCTAACTTCTAGAATTAATTCATGACACAATAACTCTCTAATTAAATTTTCTTTTTGTGCTATTTTTTTCATTACACCCGAATTCAAAGTTTCTTTTAAATTTGCTAAAGCTGCTGCTGCTATCACAGGATGCCCACCAAAAGTAGTTATATGGCCAAGAGCGGGTTTTTCTTTAAATAATTTCATTTTTTCTTTACTTGAGCTCAATGCACCTATAGGAAACCCTCCTCCAAGTCCTTTTCCGTATACTAAAATATCTGGAACAATTTCATAATGCTCAAAAGCAAATAATTTCCCAGTTCTTCCCATTCCAGGTTGTATCTCATCTAAAATTAATAATGCATTTACTTCATTACATTTGTTTCTTATTTTTTTTAAATAATTATTTTTTGGTATTAGAAACCCAGCTCCTCCTTGAATAGTTTCTAGAACCACAGCAGCAGTTTGATAATCAATTTTTTCTATATCCTTTTCATTATTAAATTCAATAAAATCTATATTTGGCAACAATGGTCTATATGCTCTTTTTCTTTCTTCAAAACCCATTATACTCATTGCACCTTGAGTATTACCATGATAACCATTCTTTGCTCCAATTATTTTACTTCTCCCAGTATCTCTTTTAGCTAACTTCATTGCTGCTTCTATAGCCTCTGTCCCTGAATTAGTCAGGTAAGTGTTTGATAAAGATTTAGGTAAATTTTTAGATAACAACTCACATAGTTTTACAGTTGGCTTTTGAACAAACTCTCCGTAAACCATAACATGCCAATATTTATCAATTTGTTTTTTTACAGCTTTTTTTATTGCTTTATTTCTATGACCTAAATTTGATGCTGAAACACCCGAAACAAAATCTAAATATTTTTTTTTATTTGTATCAAAAATATAACTTCCTTTTGCATGAGAAACTTCTAATGCAATTGGGTGATTTGTTGTTTGAGCTTGATATTTTAAAAATTTATTTTTCAAAACTTATTTAATAAAAAGTTCTTCCTTATTTTTAATTTTTTCAGAAATTCTCCAATTAAAACCATTTAATATTTTAAGGTTTAATTCCATTTCTTCTTCTGGAAATACTTCACCCTCAGGATTAGTCGTAAAAATAATTTCTTTTATAATATTATTTTCAATTTCCATAAGAATAGAACTACAAATTGCCTTATCAATTCCAATCAAATCCTTAGTATTGTCATCATATAAATAATATATCATTTCAGTATTTTGAATTAATTCTATCGTTTTTAATTCATTTTTTTGAAATTTTCCAAATAAGTTGATTCCTTTAATTTGATTAAAATTTTCAATTCCTAACGTATCTTTTTCAATTATAAAGGCATTGTTTAATATTTTTAAAGAATCTAAATTGTTTGTTTTAATATCTTGAGTTATATGTATTTCATCCCCTGACATTTGACTATCTCCATTCCATATGATAGGGTTTTTTTTGGCTATTTCATTTGCTGTTAATATTTGCTTTTGTCTTTCACTTAACTTATTTCTAAGAAGCTTTGTTAAACCACTTTTTTGATTAATAATAATTTTATCAGATTTTCCACTTAAATTTTGTTTAAATATTCTGACATTATATCGTCCTTTTATAATCCTATTTTCTGCTGGTCCAATTGCAAATAATGTATCAGCTTTAATGAATAATGAATCTCTATCTACCATTTTTATTACCATAGATTTTTTAGTAATCATAGCTGAATCAATAGCTTTAAATATTTCTGCATAATCACCTTTTATTATAGTCTTATTAAGTGTATCAGTTAAAGTAATATTTTTTGTTGCTGATGCAAATTGAGTTTTGTCATTGAAGCTTAGGCTATCTCCCTCAATTAATCTATTATTATAATTTATTTTTGATTTCCTTGTGAAATACCCATTTTGATTTTTTGTATCGTAAAAACCTTTTTCACAATAAATATCATAATCCAAACCTTTTATTAGAGTTGGTCCATAAAAATATGCATGTTCAGATTTCGTGAAATAGTCCAATTTATTTGACTGAATATTATATTTTGGGTTTTCTATTTCTACATTCTTAACAAATGAATATTTAGAATATTCTAAAAAATATTTACCTTCTAGACTCTTTATAGTTGTTGCACTATCTTTAATTACACCCCCCTTTTCAAAAAAAATTTCTTTAGCATCTCTGTCATGGAAAAGGTGATTCGTCTTTAGATTTGTATCGTTGTTATAGAAATCAACATCACCTTTAGCGATAACTTTTCTAATGTTACCATCATAATCCAAAGTGTTGCTGAATAATTCAATACTATCTCCTTGTTTTACAACTACATTTCCTGATGCTTTAAATGTGTTATTTTTTTTAAAAAATAATGCATAGTCAGAGTAAATATTCATCCCATCGTGAAAAAGATGAACTCTTATTTTATCATTTTTTTTTAAAATATTTGCTCCAGGATTAGTCTTTTCATTTCTATCAAATGAACCAGCTTCTATTATTTCAATAATTTTTTTTTCTTGAGTAAAAATTAAATTGGTGAATACTAGAAATAGTATTGATATTTTTATTTTCAATGTTTTGATAAATGAATTAACGTATTATTGTTTGAGTTCGATCGGGACCAACTGATATTATTGAAATGGGAACCTCTAATTCTTTTTCTAAATACTTTACATATTCAAGAAATGTTTTAGGAAGCGAATTCTCATTATTAATTTTACTAATATCTTCTTTCCAACCATTAAACTCAGTATATACAGGTTTTAATTCATCATTGTTTAAAGAATACGGGAAGTGTTTGATTGATTCCCCTTTGTATTTATATTCAGTACAAACTTTTATTTTTTTAAACCCCGATAATACATCGCCTTTCATCATCATTAGACTTGTAACTCCATTAATTTTTACAGTATATTTTAATGCAACTAAATCAAGCCATCCACATCGTCTTGGTCTTCCAGTTGTGGCTCCAAATTCATTTCCAACTTTGGCCATTCTTTCTCCATCTTCATCAAACAATTCAGTTGGAAATGGACCACTTCCAACTCTTGTGGTATACGCTTTAAAAATACCAAAAACATCTTTGATTTTATTAGGTGGTACACCTAGCCCAGTACAAGCTCCTGCTGCAGTAGTATTTGAAGAAGTTACATAAGGGTATGTTCCAAAATCTATATCTAATAGTGATCCTTGAGCACCTTCCGCAAGTATAGATTTATTGTTGTCTAATTGATTAAAAATATAATTTTCACTATCAATAAATGGTATGTTTTTAAGTTTTTCTATTGAATTAAAAAAATCACTTTCCAATTCACCTAATTTATATTGAAGATCTACATTAAGATTTTTAATTAATAATTCGTGTTTATTGGCTAATTTTCGATATTTGTCTAACCATCCTTCAAGCTCTATATCTCCAACTCTAATTCCATTTCTTCCAGTTTTGTCCATATAAGTTGGTCCAATTCCTTTTAAAGTTGAACCAATTTTAGACTTGCCTTTTGATAGCTCTGATGCTGCGTCAAGTAATCGATGAGTTGGCAATATAAGATGTGCCTTTCTTGAAATACAAAGTTTTGATTTGAAATCTATATTGAATGGTTCTAAGTTTTCAATTTCTTTTTGAAAAATCACAGGATCTATTACAACTCCGTTTCCAATTAAATTCATTGAATTTGCATGAAATATACCTGATGGAATAGTATGTAAAACATGTTTAATTCCATCAAATTCTAAAGTGTGACCTGCATTAGGTCCGCCTTGAAATCTAGCGATTACATCATAATTTTTTGTTAATACATCTACAATTTTTCCTTTTCCTTCATCTCCCCACTGTAACCCAAGTAATAAATCAACCTTCATATATTCTTATTTAGTTTTATTTTTTGATGTAGCATAAAAATAAAGAGAATGATTATGAATTTCCACTCCAAATATTTCTTCAATATTTTGTTTAATTGTCTGAATTCTTGGGTCACAAAATTCTTTTACTTCCCCAGAATCAGTTAAAATTATGTGATCATGTTGATGGTCAAAATAAGATTTCTCGTATTGAGCCTGATTTGATCCAAATTGGTGTTTCCTTACCAATTTACACTCTAATAAAAGTTCAATAGTATTATATAAAGTAGCCCTACTAACTCTATAATTTTTATTTTTCATTTTAACATATAATGATTCTATATCAAAATGTTCAGAGGAGTCATATATTTCTTGTAGGATAGCAAATCTTTCAGGTGTTTTTCTGTGTGTTTTATTATCCAAAAATTTAGTGAAAACATCTTTAACAATTTCCTGATTTGTTTTTTTTTCCATAACGTAAAATTAAGTTAAATAATGCTGAAAATACTATTCTCTAATAACCTTTTCAATTCCATTAATTTTTTTTAATCTATCAATAAGTTTATCCAATATGCTTTTGGTTTTTACTTTTAATGTTATTTTTCCTGTAAATGTATTTTCTTCAGTATCAAAACTCATTTTTTTTATATCAATATTTAAACTGTTTGAAATTATTCTTGTTATCTCACTAACAATACCCAAATTATCTATTCCAGATATTTTTACTTTAGAATTAAAGTATTCTTGGCTAGAATCTATCCATTTAGATTTTATTATCCGATAAGCAAATTTAGATTGTAAACTGATAGAATTAGTACAAGTTTTTTTATGAATTTTGATTCCTTCTTTAATAGTTAAAAAACCAAATACAGTGTCACCAGGAATTGGATTACAGCATTCAGCAAAAGTATAATCCAATTTTTCTTCTTCATTACCAAAAACAATTTGATCAAAATTATTTTTTACCTCAATATCGTTATGACTTATTTTTTTGTCTTTTTTTGAAATCCTATTTCTAAAAAAATTAATAAGTCTGTTGTTATTTGAAGCAGCAAATTTCTTTAAAGATAAGTTGTCTATTTTTCCAATTCCTACTCTGTAAAATAAATCTAAACTTGTTCTCAAATTAAAATAATTGGCTAAATTATTTATATTTCTTTCGTCAAAATTAATTTTTAACTGTTTCAATTTCCTTCTGAGTATTTCTTTTCCATCTTCCGCTAATAATTTTTTTTCCTCATTTAATGCAGATCTAATTTTTGATTTTGCTCTTGATGTTTTAACATAATCTAACCAGTTTGCAGAAGGTTTGGTATTGTCAGATTTAATTATTTCAATTTGGTCTCCGCTATTAAGTTCGTAACTTAATGGAACAATTTTACCATTTACTTTTATTCCTCTTGTTTTTAAACCCAAACCTGTGTGTACGGTAAATGCAAAATCTAAAGCACTTGATCCTTTTGGTAAAGACTTTAATTCTCCTGTCGGAGTGAAAACAAAAATTTCAGTCGAATATAAATTTAATTTAAAGTCTTCTACGAAATCTAATGCGCTGGTTTCTGAATTCTCTAAAACTTCTTGCAGTCTGTTCAACCACTCTTCTAATCCATTTTCATCTTGTTTGCCTTGTTTGTACATAAAATGAGCTGCATATCCTTTTTCGGCAATTTCGTGCATTCTTTCAGATCTTATTTGAACCTCTACCCATTTAGAACTAGGACCAACGACAGTAACATGTAGAGCTTCATAACCATTTGATCTTGGTGAAGTTATCCAATCTCTTAGTCGTAGAGGGTTTGGTGTATAATGGTCAGTAATTATTGAGTAAATTTTCCAGGCAATAAATTTTTCTGTTTCTTGTGAAGATTTGTAAATTATTCTTATTGCAAATTTGTCATATATTTCTTCGAATGAAATATTCTTTTTAATTATTTTATCTCTTATTGAATAAATTGACTTAGGTCTTCCGTTGATTTTAAAACCAAGATCTTCTTTTTTTAATTTTTCACTAATTCTTCTTGAAAAGTTTTTTATATACTTATCCTGTTCTTCTTTACTTTCTTCAATTTTATTTTTAATTTCATAAAAGACCTCGGGCTCAGTATATTTTAATCCTAGATCTTCTAATTCAGATTTTACATCATAAAGACCAATTCTATGAGCTATGGGAGCATATATATATAAAGTTTCAGAGGCAATTTTTATTTGTTTTTCAATTGGCATTGCTTCCAAAGTCTGCATATTGTGAAGTCTATCCGCAATTTTTATTAATATCACCCTAACATCATCATTAAGAGTTAACAGCATTTTTCTAAAATTTTCTGCCTGAAGAGATACATCAGTTTCTTTTTTAAGTTTAGATATTTTTGTTAATCCCATAACTATCCTAGCTATAGTTCTTCCAAACAATTTTTGAATTTTTGATTCTGTGTAGTCGGTATCTTCAATAACATCATGTAATAGGGCTGACGCTATACAAGTAGCATCTAAACCAATTTTAGAGGCAACAATTTTAGCAACTGCTATAGGATGAAATACATAAGGCTCTCCAGATCTTCTTCTTTGATTTTTATGAGCATCAACAGATGTATTAAAAGCTAACCTAATTAGTTTTCTATCTTCATTATTAAAAGATTGATAACTAATTTTGAGTAATTCTTTATATTCTTTAGCTATTGAGCTATTCTCTTTTATAGAGTCTGTTAAGATCATCTATTAAAAATACTTAAAAAAAATAATATTTCTGTATGATTTACAATCGAATAACTCTTTGTAAAAGAGTTGGATGAGAATAATGCCACCAAACATATTTTGGATGTGGAGTTAAATTACTTAGACTATCTTTTGATAATATTTTTAAAGCTTCTATCAAATACTTTCCCTCATATGAATTTTTAGCAAATTCATCAGCCTCATATTCAAATTTTCTTGAAAACAAATTAAAAAATAATGAAATAATTTCTGAAAATGGGGTGAATAAAATAGAAAAAGTAATAAGTCCAATATGAAAACTATGTAAATTAATGCCCAATGACTCTGAAAAAATTGGCATGTAAATAAAAAGAGAAAGTATATAAAGCATTATTCCAGTTTGAATCACAGAAAAAAATAAATTATAAATAATATGATTTTTTTTGTAATGTCCTATTTCATGAGCTATTACTGCAACAATTTGATTTTTATTTAATTTATTAATTAAAGTATCAAATAATGTTATTCTTTTTTGTTTTCCAAATCCTGAAAAATATGCATTTGCTTTTGTAGACCTTTTAGATCCATCTATAACAAATATGTTACTCAAATCAAATCCTACTTTACTAGAATATTTTTCTATTTCAGATCTCAGTTCGCCTTCTTCTAACTTACTTTGTTTGTTAAAAAGCGGAACTATTATTTGAGCATAAAATCCGTTTAAAAGAACGGAAATTCCTGTAATAAAAACCCATGCAACAATCCAAAAATTATTACCAATTAGTTGTTCTTGATAAATAATAAAACTTAGTATACTTCCGCCAAACAAAATAGTCAAAACCCAAGATTTTAGTTTGTCAGAAGCGTAAGTTTTAATTGTAGTTTGATTAAACCCAAATTTTTCTTCTATTACAAAAGTAAAATATATAGAAAACGGTAAGGCTAATAGTTCGTTTCCAAAAAATAGTATTCCAAAAAAAGTTAGACTAATTAATAGAGGAGACTCAAATAGTACTCTACAATAATCATCAAGTATTACAAAACCATCAAAATAAAAGAAACAAAGAATAATTAGGAGACTATATGTTTTTAAGTATTTAGAAAAACTATATTGGATTTTTTTGTATTCAATAGATTTTAAATATTTTTCTTTATCGTAAACATCTGAAATTATTGAGGGTATTTTATTATTAAAATTTTTTGAATTCAAATAATCTAATAAAAAATCCTTAATAAAATTAAAGACTATCACTCCTATAATTAATAAAAAAATTGATTCTGAACTAATTTGCATTTCTTTGTTTTAAGGCTTCAAATATAACTATTGCAGCAGTAACAGATAAATTTAATGAGTCCATTTTTCCTTTCATTGGAATATTAATTAATTTGTCAGAATTGTTTAACCATTCTTTTGTCAAAGATGAAGATTCGGTTCCTACAATTATAGCACAAGATTTAGTGTATTTTATTGAGCAATAATCAACACTATTTTTTATTACAGTTGAAAATATTTTAATTTTATTTTTATTCAAAAAGTGAATAACCTCATTGGTTTTACCCATTCCTATTTGAGTAGTAAAGAGACTGCCTAAACTAGACCTAATTATATTAGGGTTATATATTTCTGTTATTGGATTTGCGATAATAACTGCATCAATTCCTGCAGCATCTGCAGTTCTAAGAATTGCTCCAATATTTCCAGGTTTCTCAGGAGATTCAGCTACTAATACAATAGGGTTTTTAGGTAACACTAATTTATCTAAATTGAATTCTTTTGATTTAATTAAAGCAAGAAAACCATCTCCTTTTTCTTTGTATGATAATTCTTTATAAAGATTCAGAGATAAGTCAATTGAATTGTATTTTTTGTAAAGATCGTTGTGTTTATCAAAATGAATTTCAGAACAAACATATAATTCAATAATTTCATATTTAGATTGTACACAAAGCGTTATCTCCTTTAAACCCTCAACAACAAAAGTTTTAGAATCTTTTCTTTTTTTGGATTTAAAAATTAGTTTTTTGATATTTTTAAAAACATCATTGTTTTTACTTTCTATATATTTCAAACTGGTTATTTAATTTCAAATCTAATTAAAATCAATAATTATATATGTATTTTCATTTTAAATTGTTTAGTTTACTTAAGTATTATAATTTTATAAAAAAGTAAAATCTCTTTTATGGAACAATCATTGTCAGAAAGATATATCAGTGTAGAAAATGAATTTGGAGCCCATAATTACGATCCTTTACCAGTCGTATTAAATAAAGGTAAAGGTGTTTATGTATGGGATGTTGAAGGAAAAAAATATTTTGATTTTCTATCTGCTTATTCGGCTGTTAATCAAGGTCATTGTCATCCTAAAATAGTTAAAGCTTTGATAGATCAGGCCTCTGTTCTTACTTTAACATCAAGAGCATTTCACAATGATGTTTTGGGAGAATATGAAAAATTTGTAACCAATTTTTTTGGATACGATAGATTACTTCCGATGAACACTGGCGTTGAAGGTGGAGAGACAGCTGTTAAATTAGCTAGAAAATGGTCATATGAAATAAAAGGAGTAGAAAAAAATAAGGCAAAAATTATTTTTGTTGAGGGAAATTTTTGGGGTAGAACTTTAGCAGCTATTTCTTCTTCTAACGATCCTTTAAGTAGAGATGGTTTTGGTCCTTATATGCCAGGGTATGAAATTATTCCTTATAACGACATCAAAGCTCTTAAAGATGCTTTAGTTGATCCAAATGTTGCAGCTTTTATGGTAGAGCCTATTCAAGGTGAAGCTGGTGTAGTTGTCCCGGATGATGATTATTTACTTCAAGCTTATAATCTATGTAAAAAATCAAATGTATTATTTATTGCGGACGAAGTGCAAACAGGTATTGCTAGAACTGGAAAGATTTTGTGCTGTGATCATCATGGTTTTAAGCCTGATATTTTAATTTTAGGCAAAGCACTTTCAGGGGGAATATTCCCTGTTTCTGCTGTTTTATCCTCTAATGAAATTATGTTAACAATTAAGCCTGGTGAGCATGGGTCAACTTATGGTGGAAATCCGTTGGGATGTAAGGTTGCTATAGCAGCTTTAGAGGTAATTAGAGATGAAAATTTATGTGAAAATGCAGAAAAAATGGGGGTTTATTTCAGGAATAAAATAAATAATAGTACTAAAAAAAGTAATTTAATACAGCTTGTTCGTGGAAAAGGCTTGCTTAATGCAATTGTTATTAATGATAGTGAAGATAGCGACACAGCTTGGAAAATATGTTTAAAGCTTAAAGAAAATGGCCTTTTAGCCAAGCCAACTCATGGTAATATAATTAGATTTGCTCCTCCTTTAACTATTTCAGAAAGTGAGATGAGTGAGGCCATTAATATTATAATAAATTCTATTAAAGATTTTGAATTGTATGGATAAAATATACTTTGATAACGCAGCTACAACTAAAATTGATTCTTCAGTTTTAAGTACAATTAACAATGTAATGCAGGAAAATTATGGTAATCCATCTTCAACTCATAGCTTTGGAAGAGCATCTAGAACTATAGTTGAGAAAGCTAGAAAATCTATTGCAGAACAATTTAAAGTCACGGCAGGAGAGATATTTTTTACATCAGGCGGGACAGAATCCGATAATATGGTTCTTATTTCAGCTGTAAGAGATTTAAAAGTAGAAACAATAATTACTTCTAAAATTGAACATCATGCAGTCTTAAATGTTGTTAAATATTTAGAAAAGAAATATTTAACAAAAGTAATCTATGTAGAAATTGATAAAAACGGATGTATTGATTATCAACATTTAGAACAAATTTTAGACTCTAATAAATCTAAAACACTAGTTAGTTTAATGCATATTAATAATGAAATTGGGTCTGTTTTAGATATCAAACTAGTTGGTGAGATTTGTAAAAAATACAATGCAATTTTTCATTCTGATACGGTTCAAACTATTGGAAGGTATGACATGGATTTATCTTTAATTAACATTGATTTTATTGTTGGCTCAGCTCATAAATTTCACGGACCCAAAGGAATTGGATTTTTATATGTTAATAAAAAACTTAATATAGAACCTATTGTTATTGGAGGGAGTCAAGAAAGGGGATTAAGAGCTGGAACAGAATCCGTTCACAATATATCTGGAATGGAAACAGCTTTATTGTTGGCCTATAATAATTTAGAGAATGATAAAAAATACATTAAAGATTTAAAAAATCATTTCATAAAACAGTCTAAAGAATTAATTCCAAATATAAAGTTCAATGCAAATTGTGATGACTATAAAACCAATTCTTACACTGTTTTAAATGTTTGTTTGCCTGTAGCTAAAGAAAAATCTATTTTACTTGAATTTAATTTAGATTTAAAGGGAATAGCATGTTCTAGAGGAAGCGCTTGTCAATCGGGCAGCTCTAAAGGTTCACATGTATTGAATCATATCTTGGAAAAAGAGGATTTAGAAAAACCATCACTTAGATTTTCTTTTTCTAAGTACAATACCATTCAAGAAGTAGATATAGTAGTGAATACTTTGAAACTTTTTATTGAATCTAATTAGTTTTTTTGTAAAACGTACTTTTAAAAATTTGAATATTTCCAACCATATCCTCAACTAATATTTCTACTTCGTTTTTAGAACTTTTTTTGTAATATTCGTCAAACTTATATGATAATTCATTTTTTTTGTACTCATATTCAAATAAAACCCAATTTCCATTAATTGTTCCTCTATATTTTTTAATTCCCGTTTCTTTATCTGTAATTTTGAATTTTATATAACTTTTGTTTGAAATCCAATCTCCATTTTTAAAACTTAAACTTTTTATATTTGGGGCAATAGAATCATTTTTTATAAAAAAAGTACCTAATTTTTTTGTTTTTGCCTCAAAATTATTTTTTGAATTTAATTTTGATGTAATAAAATATTCATTTTTCTTTTGATCAAAATTTGCTAAATAATTTCCTTTTTCATCATTTAAATTTGGAAATGTTATTTTGATATTTTTAAAAACTGGTATATTTGAATTGATGATTTTTAAGGTATCAACTGATCCATTTATAAATAAATCTGTATCTTTTAAAAAAGTGTTTTTTGGGATATTTATTTTGTGATTTTCGAAATTTATATTATACTCTAAATCATTCCTAATTCTTTTATTGTAAATTATTTTCGATTTTTTATCAACCTTATTTTTTATTATATTTTTTCTACTGTTAATAGGAATTATTACATAAATATTATTTTTTTTTATATCACTGATTTGAATTTTGAATTCAGAATAATCCATCATTTTATTAATTAACCCATTACTACTGTTTTTATAAAAACTTAAGGAATTGCCTTGGGCCTTAAACAATTTTACAATTCTTTTTTTATTATTCACATAATGTTTGTAATCAATGAGTGTATTAATTAGAATTGATTCTTCAAAAAGAAAACCATCAAAATTTATCGAATTAATTAGTTCATTATTGTAAAAAGTTGAAATTTTATATACTCCATTTTTATTATTTGCAAAATCTTGTTTGTCAAAAACATTTATTCCAAAACCAGCAGAATCTTTTATGTTTATTTCATTAGTATTAAATATGCTATCGTTAATTTTTATTAGTTCTAATTTAATAGGGTCAACCGTATTTTCAATATCGTCATATAAGTATAATCCACTAATTTCAGGTCTTTTAGAATCTTTTACCTCCATTCCAAATAAAAGTGGGTTAAGTGGTTTTTGATTTGATGTTTTTCTAATTTCATAATGAAGATGAGGTCCTGAAGAACTACCAGTATTTCCTGAATATGCAATTATCTCACTTTTAAAAACATTAATATTATTTTTATTTAAATAAATATCTATTTCATAAGACTGGTTTTTATATTGAATTTTCTTTATATAGTTTTCAATTTTTTTATTAAATCCTTTCAGATGTCCATAAACTGTGGTGAAGTTATTTGGGTGATTTATGTAAAGCGCTTTTCCAAAACCACCGTGTGATATCTTAATTCTACTTATGTAGCCGTCTGCTGAATTAATAATATTTATTCCCTCTCTGGATTGTGTTTTTATGTCTAGTCCAGAGTGAAAGTGATTTGATCTTGATTCTCCAAAATTTCCACTTAATATTAGAGGGATTTCAACAGGATTTGAAAAATAATTTCCTGGAAACTTAGTTTGCGAATTTATTATACATGGAATGATTAAAATAATGGCAAAAAATATTCTCATTAATTATAAATTACAATATATAAATTTAACGAAGTTGCAATAAGTAACCACATACAATAGGGTATAATAAGAGAACTTTTAAATTTAATAAACGGAAAATATTTAAACAAAAAATAGAACATTAACATACTTAAAAGAAGAATATCAAATAAAGCAATTTCAATCATTTGTTTATTAAAAAATAGATAATTCCATGAAATATTTAAAATTAAATGAACTATATAAATTTTTACAAGATCTGATTTAAAAGATATAATATTTATTTTTTGTTTAATATTAAACAAAAAAGCCAAGTAGATAGAAAAGCATGTCATGACAATAGTCCAAGCAAATCCAAAAACCCAACCAGGGGGTTCCCAAAATGCCCTATTTAGGTTTTTATACCAAAAAGAACTAGCTCCATCATTCATTAGTAAACTACCTATCGCCAACGCACCAAAGTTAATAATGGTAAATAGTAAAAAAAATTTAAAAATTTTCATTTAATACATTAATTTCTAAAATTAATATATTTAAAATTATAACCATACTTGTTTATCAATTTAACTAACACTAAATTTGAGTGAGATAGTATTATTTAAATGTCAAAATCGATTGAGAATCTTATTTTGTTACAATCAAATATTGAGAAATTAAAATTGTTAATAATAGAATTAAAAAATGAAAATTTAAATATTAACAACGTTTTAAATTCTAAAGATCAATTGTTGTTAAAACAAACTAACGACTTAAAGCAATGGAAGGAAAAATATCAATCGTTAAAAATGGCTAATACTTTCTTAGTTAGTAATGATAAATCATTAACTAAGTTGAAGATTAATAACATGATTAAAGATCTGGATAGGTGTATAATGAATTTAAGTTCATAATATTAGATGCAAAAAATTAAATTAAAAATTGCTAATAGAGTCTACCCTCTTACTGCTCAAGCAGACCAAGAAGAAGGTTTTAGAACAGCATCTAAAAAAATTGATATTATGATTAAACATTTCGAAGAAAAATATGCTGTAAAAGACAAGCAAGATGCTCTAGCAATGTGTGCTTTACAACTTGCGACTCAATCTGAACAAGAAAATATTTCTGAAGCTAAAGTTAATGAAGAGGTTAGTAAAAGGTTGGAGGATTTAAACGAATCTGTTCAACAAATTATTGACTTATAATACGTTCATTTAAATAATTAATTTACTGCCTGCATCAAATTTTTTGATAAACTCAACGCGAATTTTTTATAAAGGGTGAGTCAATACTGCTAAAGCATGCCTTGCCTTCTAAGGACCCTTGATCAGTGTGTTAGCCCTAATCTTGTAATAACAAGAGTTTATACAAACATTCATGGTGCAGGCATTTTTTTAAACAATAAACTATGACAACAGAAATCTTCACATTAACAAATATAATTATAACATTAGTTGGAATTTTAATTGGTTTTATAATTTCCAAAATCTTAGAAAAATCATCTATTTCTAAAACACTTAGTAATGCTAAATCAGAAGCTCAAAGAGTTATTAAATCATCTGAAATTGAAGGTGAAAATTTAAAAAAAGATAAAATATTCCAAGCTAAAGAAAGGTTTTTAGAATTAAAATCTGAACACGAAAAACATATTTTAAATAAAGAAAAGGATCTAGCGGAGGTTCAGAAAAGAATAAAAGATAAAGAATCTCAAATTTCAAATGAACTTGCTGTAAACAAAAAAAATAACCAAAGTGTTACAGACAAAATCAATTCTTTGGATAAAAAAATTGAATTATTTGATAAGAAAAGTAATCAAGTTGAAAAAATGCACAAAGAGCAAATAGATAAACTTGAAGCAATATCTTCATTGTCTGCAACTGACGCGAAAAAAGAACTCTTAAAAACATTAACAGAAGAAACCAAAACAGAAGCTTTAGAATTAACTCAAAATATAATAGAAGAGGCTAAGTTATCTGCTCGACAGGACGCTAAAAAAATTATTATTAATACAATTCAAAGAGTTGGAACTGAAGAAGCTATCGATAACTGTGTTTCTGTTTTTAATATTGAATCTGATGACTTGAAGGGTAAGATAATTGGTAGGGAGGGAAGGAATATTAGAGCAATTGAAGCTGCTACTGGTGTGGAAATTATTGTTGATGATACGCCTGAGGCAATAATATTATCTTGTTTTGACTCAGTGAGAAGAGAGATAGCAAGGTTATCCTTGCATAAACTTGTTACTGATGGAAGAATTCATCCAGCTAGAATTGAGGAAGTTGTTAAAAAAACTTCAAAAGAAATAGAAAATGAAATTATTGAAGTTGGTAAAAGAACAGTAATTGATCTTGGAATACATGGATTAAATCCAGCTCTTATTAAAGCTGTTGGAAGAATGAAATATAGATCTTCGTATGGACAAAACCTTTTACAACATTCTAGAGAAGTCGCTAAACTTTGTGGAATCATGTCATCTGAACTCGGTTTAAATTCTAAACTAGCAAAAAGAGCTGGTTTATTACATGATATTGGTAAAGTTCCAGAAGAAGATATAGAAACTCCTCATGCTTTACTAGGAATGCAATGGGCTGAAAAATATGGCGAAAAGCCAGATGTATGTAATGCTATTGGGGCTCACCATGATGAAATTGAAATGAATAATTTAATATCACCAATAGTTCAAGTTTGTGATGCAATTTCGGGAGCTAGACCGGGTGCTAGACGACAGGTTTTAGACAGTTATATTCAGAGATTAAAAGAAATGGAAGATGTAGCTTATGATTTTAAAGGGGTAAATAAAGCATATGCTATTCAAGCTGGACGTGAATTAAGAGTAATGGTGGAAAGTGAAAAGGTTTCTGATGATCAAGCTGCTAAGTTATCATTTCAAATTTCCCAAAAAATACAAACAGATATGACTTACCCTGGTCAGGTAAAAGTAACAGTTATAAGAGAAACTAGATCAGTGCACATAGCTACTTAATCTGAGAAAAGTGAATCTCGGAACAATTCCTTAGATTTTCAGCTGCAATTTCGGGTGAAATATCTCTTTGAGGATTTGCAAACATTTCATATCCGACCATGAATTTTTTTACATCGGCAGATCTTAATAAAGGAGGGTAGAATGACATATGCATATGCCATTCATCATTCTTATTTTTATTAGTTGGGGCTTGATGAATTCCCGCAGAGTAAGGAAAAGAAGTTTCAAAAAGATTGTCATATTTAGTTGTGATTTTTTTAAGTATTTCGGCGTAATCAATCAATTCTTGTTCTGACAACTCTAATATAGATTTGTGATGTTTTTTAGGAACAACCATAGTTTCATATGGCCATGTGGCCCAAAAAGGAATAAGAGCTACAAATGAATTATTTTGACAAATAATTCTTTCATTATTTTTCAGTTCTTGTTCTACATATTCAAGTAATAGACTCTTGTTTTTGTTTTTGAAAAATTCTTTTTGATGGTATTGTTTTTTTAGGGATTCTTGAGGAATGGATTGCTGTGCCCAAATTTGTCCATGTGGATGAGCATTTGAACAACCCATGATTTTTCCTTTGTTTTCAAAAATCTGAACATGGTTTATGGAACTTAAAGCACCTAATTTTTTGTATTCCTCTTGCCATAACTTAATAATTAAAACTATTTCATTTGTTTTCATTAAAGGCATTGTTAATGAATGATTTGGTGAGTAACATATTACCTTACAAATACCAGATTCAGTCTGAGCTTCCAATAGACCATCATTAAAATTATCTACTTCTTTTAAATCTTGAAGTGCTGAAAAATCATTAACAAAACTATATGTGTTGTTGTATTTAGGAGTTATCTTATCATTTGCTCTTTTATTTCCTGGGCATAAATAGCAATTTGAATCATAATTAATATTTTCAATTTTATTGTTGACTTCTTTCTTTCCTTGCCATGGTCTTTTTGTTCTATTTGGAGAAACTAAAACCCATTCACCAGTTAAAATATTTTTCCTTCTATGTGAGTTTTGACTAAGTTTCATTAATTGTTTTTTACCGTTACTCCACTGTCAATATTAACATGAATTGCATCCAATTTAATATTAAATTTATTTGAATATGCTTTGGAAACTAATTTTATAAAATCTTCAACAAAATCTTCTTTTATTAAATTGATGGTACATCCCCCAAATCCGCCACCCATCATTCTAGAACCTATTATTTCTTTGTAATCAATTGTGAAATCAACTAGAAAATCTAATTCTTTACAACTAACTTCATATAAGTTCTTTAAGCCAAAATGTGATTTGTACATCAACTTGCCAAAATCTTTTAATTTGGATTCACTTATTTTATTGGCAGAATCAAGAGTTCTTTTGTTTTCTTGAACTACAAAGAGCGCTCTATTAAAAACTTTTTCTTTCAAAGTGTTTTTAAATTCATTTAAGACTTCTTCTTCTACATCGACCAGGTAATTATATTTTTTATAATCTTTATTGATAATATTCAATGCTTCATTACATTCTTTAACTCTTTGGTTATATGATGAATTAGCTAAATTATGTTCCACATTGGTATTGATTAATACTATTTTATATGGACTGAAGTTGGAATTTATATATTGAAAACTCCTGTTTTGACAATTTAAAAGTATCAATTTATTTTTTTTGCCATTAACAATTGTAAACTGATCCATTATTCCTCCCATTAGCCCAATAAAATTATGTTCTACGTCACTAACAATGTCGACAATTTCATTGTGATCTAATTTTAAATTATTGAGGTAATTAAACCCACTTATTAGCCCGCATATTAAAGACGAGGAGGAGCTTATTCCTGCTCCAATTGGAAGGTTACTTTTAATAGTACAGTTAAACGCTTTTATTTTAAATTTTCTTGTTATAATTAGGTTATACAGTACTCCAATGATATAATTTTCCCATTGTATTTTACTTTTAGATATTTTTTTAAGATTTAATGAAAAGGATTTCTTTACAGTTTTGGATTCAATATAACACTCGTTTCCAGAGAGGGTATTGAACTCAATAATTATTTTTTTATTAATTGAAGCCGGAAGAACAAACCCTCCATTATAATCAACATGTTCTCCAATTAAATTAATTCTTCCAGGAGATTCAACAGTTATATTTGTCTCTGTTTTCAAATCATTGTATTTTTTGTTGCCATTTCCAAGCGGAGTTAACAGCTTGATCTAAACTCAGTTTAGCTTCCCAATTAAGAATTGAATTTGCTTTCTTTGTATTTGCATAAGCTTCGATAATATCTCCTTTTCTTCTAGATCCAATTTTATAATTCAATTTTTGATTAGATACTTTTTCAAAGCTTTTTATTACTTCTAAAACACTACTTCCTGTCCCGGTTCCTATATTAAATACATCATAATTAGAACTATTTTTATTGTCTAATAATCTGTTTAATGATTTTATATGAGCTTTTGCTAAATCTACTACATGAATATAATCTCTAATACATGTTCCATCACTTGTGGGATAATTATCTCCAAAAACAATTAATTCTTTATATTTTCCTACAGCTGTTTGAGTAATAAATGGAACTAAATTTTGTGGTTTTCCAATTGGAAGTTCTCCAATTTCATTGGATGAATGGGCGCCAATTGGATTAAAGTATCTAAGTGAAATAGCTTTAAATGAATCAGAAGAATTACTAAAATCTTCTATTATTTCTTCCCCAATTTGTTTTGTATTTCCATATGGAGATTCAGCCTTTTTAATAGTTTCCTTCTCAGTAATAGGTAGATTATTTGCCTCTCCATATACCGTACATGAAGAGCTAAAAATAAAGCTAATAGAATTTTTTAATTTTTCAACTTCTTGAAGGATATTGATTAATGAAATTAAATTGTTTTCGTAGTACTTAAGAGGATCTTGTACGCTTTCTCCTACTGCTTTAGATGCAGCAAAATGAATAATTCCTTTAATATCAACATGCTTTTCGAATAATTCTTTTACGGATTTTTTATTCTTTAAATCAATTTTTTCAAAAATTAAATCAGATTTAGTGATATTTTTCAAACCCTTTAAAACATCAATAGAAGAATTCGATAAATCATCAACTATAATTACTTCAAAACCTTTAAAGTAAAGTTCAACAGCTGTGTGACTGCCAATAAAACCAAGTCCTCCAGTTACTATGATTTTTGTTTTTATTGACATTATTGATTTTCAATAAAGATAATAGTATTAAAACTAAATAGAATTAAAAAATCGATTATTCTAAAAATAAGTTTTCGATATTTGAAAAGTTATTTCCTCTTATTTTAATGAAACTTGATACCATTTCTTTTAGTTTCTCAGGCTCTTTTTCCGCAAGATTATTTTGCTGTGAGGGGTCATCTTTGATGTTGTAAAGTTGAAACTCTTTTGAGTTACCCACTTCTATATTAACAGTAACAAGTAGTTCGGGACCATTGTATGGTGGAATCATTGTCCAATCTCCATTTCTGTAAGCAGTTCTAGTTGTAGCTTCCAAAATAAGGTCCTTTCTCCCATTTCCCTCGTTATATAAAATTAAATTTGATAAATCCTTTCCGTCGGAGGATTTAATATCACTTCCCACGATAGTAGAAATAGAATTAAGTAAATCTAATTGAGATATGACTTTTTCAGAAACATTCGGTTTTATTTTCCCTTTCCAATAAGCCATAAAAGGAACTTTTGCACCCGCTTCAAACAAGCTGTATTTACCTCCTCTCAAGTTTCCAGATGGAGTATGATCACCAATTTTTTCGACGGCATCGTCATAGTATCCATCATTTAAAACAGGACCATTGTCACTGGAGAAAATTATCAATGTATTGTCAAGAATACCTTCGGATTCTAGAGTTTTATAAAATTCACCAACACACCAATCTGCTTCTAAAATTACATCTCCTCTTGGACCCATTCCTGATTTTCCTTCAAATCTAGGATGTGGAGTTCTTGGAACATGAGGTTGTTGAAGTGAATAGTATAAAAAGAAAGGATTTTCTTTATTTTCTTTAATATATTCTTTGGCCTTTATTAAAAAATGATCTGCCATATCAATATCACTCCATCTTGCTTTTTCTCCACCTTTCATAAAGCCTATTCTTGGCACTCCGTTTATTATTGAACCATTGTGTCCGTGATGCCATTTCATTGTGGTTTGTTCAGGGTTCTTTAAACCAGTTGGAAGACCATAATTTTTTCTTTCTTTCTTCATAGAGAAGTTAACCTCAATAGGATCGTTAGAGTCAAGATTTACAACGTCCCCATTTTCAATATAAACCGCAGGTACTCTGTCCTGAGTGTCTGCCATGATATGTGAGTAATCAAATCCAACTTGGTTGGGTCCTGGTGAAATATTAGTATTGTAATCAATTTTACCTGATCCTAATCCCAAATGCCATTTACCTACAATTCCAGTTTTATATCCTTTAGTTTTCAATAATTTAGGTATTGTCATTTCGGTTGTATCGATGATAAGAGATCCTCCTGTAATTATTTTTGCTCTCGAATTTCTCCAAGGATACGTTCCAGTTAAAAGGGCATATCTGCTAGGACTACATGTTGCTGAGGATGCATATCCATTAGTGAACCTAACTCCCTCATTTGCAAGTTTATCCATATTAGGAGTTTGTAAAATTCCTTTTTCATATGCACTGACGTCCCCATAACCAAGATCATCTAAGTATATAATTACAATATTTGGTTTTTGTTTCTTATTTTGGCTATCAGAACAACCAATGAATATAAAAGAAACTATTAAAAACGATAATTTTAAGAACAATATATTTTTCATAACTATAAATATATTAATTGTAAACCCCTAAAACTAGGTTTTTTTAATCATAAACTGGGTTATAACAACCAATCTTATAAATAAATACTTTTTAATTTTTAAAAAGTAGTATCTTAAAATAAAATCTATATAAATGTATTTAAAAATCATATTATTATTAATATCCTTCAACTTTTTAAGTTGTGATAACAATGAAATTAAAAAAAAACAAAAGCCAAATATTATTCTTGTTTTGGCAGATGATTTAGGTTATGCTGATGTTGGTTTTAATGGATCTAAAGACATTAAAACCCCTAATATTGATGGTATTGCTATAAATGGAGTTAGGTTCACTGAAGGCTACGTTTCTTACCCTGTATGCGGGCCAAGTAGAGCTGGTCTAATTACTGGTAGATACCAAGACACCTTTGGATTTGGAAAAAACCCATTATTTGCTCCTAAAGATCCAAATATGGGACTGCCAATTTCAGAGCAAACTATTGCTGATATGTTGAAATTATCTAATTATAAAACTTTGGCTGTTGGAAAATGGCACCTTGGGGCTCATGAAACCCTAAGACCATTAAAAAGAGGATTTGATGAGTTTTTTGGATTTTTAACAGGTGGACATAGGTATTTTCCACATGAGTGGGATTTAGAAGATGAAACTAAAGTTACAAATCAGGGATCTGCTTATCGAACTAAGCTATTGAGAAATGAAAAGAGAATTGATGAAAAAGAATATTTAACTGATGCACTTTCTAGAGAAAGTGTTGATTTTATAGATAGAAATGCAGATAATCCTTTTTTTATTTATTTAGCCTATAATGCTCCACATGGTCCACTACAAGCAACTGAAAAATACCTAAAAAGATATAGTCACATTGAAGAGGAAAATAGAAGAACTTATGCTGCAATGGTTAGTGCGGTTGATGATGGGGTTGGTAATATTATTTCAAAGCTAAAGGAAAAAGGAATTTATGATAATACCATTATATATTTTTTATCGGACAACGGAGGAAGATTAAAAGGAGATTCTGATAATGGGGAATTAAGAGGTAAAAAAGGAAATTTATTTGAGGGAGGGATTAGAGTTCCATTTGCAATGCAATGGCCAAAAGAAATTAAAGGAGGTCAAGTATTTGATAAACCTATAATTTCACTTGATATTTTTGCTACATCAAAAGCATTAACTTCACCAAATATTCCATCTAAAAACGAATTGCACGGAGTCAATCTAATTCCATTTTTAAAGGGTGATAATTTGGAAGCTCCCCATGAGTTTTTATTTTGGAGAAATAATTTAATGCAAAAAGAGAAAGAGAATAGGGTAGAAGCTTCTGCTGTAAGATCAGAAAAATTTAAGTTTGTAAAAAACAAACAGGTAGATGCTCTTTATAATTTAAAAAATGATATTTCTGAAAAAACTGATTTAAAAAATCTAGATATTGATAATTACAACAAACTTGTTAATGAACATAAAAAGTGGTTAGAAACTCTAAAGGCTCCAATTTTCCTAGGTTTATTGGCTAATAAAGAATACAATAAGTTAAATCCTGATAGATTCAAAAATTAATTTAGAAAGGGTTTTTGTCATCCATTGTTTGATTTTTATTCACTTTACCACTAATTTTTTTGTTCTTGATCAGAAAGTTTAAACTATCCACAAATTTTTGATTGTAATTAGGATTTTTCATTGACGGAATGGGAGCATTATTTTCTTTTCTCCACTTTTCTAAATCATCAAAAAGTTCTTTTGTTTTTTCTATGTTTATTTCACTTAAATTTTTTGATTCTGACACATCCTCCTCAATATCATAAAGCTCTATTTTATTATCCTCAAAATAATGATGAAGTTTCCAATTATTTTTTATCAATACTGATCCTGGTCTTGTTCTAAATAAAGGATCAGTACCATCATCTTTGTGAACGTTATAGGGTTCTAAATAAATGGGGAAGTGAAAGAACAATGCTCTTTCTTCAATTTTATTTCCTTCAAAAATCGGATTTAGGTCTAGGCCATCTAGGTTTAAGTTGTCATTTTCATATCCTAAAATGTTTTTTATTGTTGGAAAAAAATCAATATTACTAACTCTTTCAAATGATTCGCTATTTTCTTTTATTTTACCTTTCCAAGAAAAAATTAAAGGTACTTTGATCCCTCCTTCATAGTAAGATCCTTTACCAGCTCTAAGAGGAAACTGATTAGAAATAGATTTAATTCCTCCGTTATCAGATGTAAAAATAATTAAGGTCTTTTTTGATAATCCAGATTGCTCAATTTTATTTAAAATTTTTCCTATATTTTCATCAAGCGATTGAATCATTCCAGCATAATCTGCTCTGTTATGATTTTCATCTCCAATTTTATTAGAATATTTTTCTTGAATTAATTTTTTAGATTGAATTGGGGTATGAACAGAGTAAAAAGGGACGTAAGCAAAAAAAGTTTCCTCTTTATTAAAATCTATAAACTTAACTACTTCATCTCCCATTCTATCGGTTAAATACTCTTTATCATTCTCATTTTCTATATCTACTTTCAAATAGGGGGGAAAATAACTACCTGGTCCTCCATGATGATTTCCGCCTATATTTACATCAAACCCCATTTGCTTAGGATAATATCCTTTAGGCCCCATGTGCCATTTTCCGAAATGTCCTGTACTATATCCCTCAGCTTTTAGCATTTCAGGAAGAATAAAATATTCTAATTCTAGTTTAGTTTTCGTTTTTATTGGAATAATTTTTCTTGTTTTTTCATTTCCTCTGTCCGAGTTTCTGACAGTATAAATTCCATGAAAGGGGTGGTACTTTCCAGTAAGCATGCTGGCTCTACTTGGAGCGCAGTTTGCTGAAGAGGCATATCCATTATAAAAAGTCATTCCGCTTTTTGAAAGCCTATCTATATTAGGGGTTTCATAATATTTTGAACCCATAAAAGATAAATCGGACCAACCTAAATCATCAGCAACTATTAAGACTATATTAGGCTTTTCTTTATTTAAATTTTTATTTTGACATGAATAAAAACTAACTATTAAAAACAGAGTTAATAATATTTTTATTGTTCTATTCATTATTTGTTAAGTAATTCATTCTTCTGTTGACAAGTGCATTATCAGACCTAATTGGAGGAAGCCAATCCTTGGGGAAGACCTCTTTTTTTAAATCTAATTTATAAGTAGGTTGTTGGGTTTTTATTAGCGCTAAAGTATTAAGCATAAGATTAGCTTCAGATTCTGAATTAGCCCCTTTTAATAAATCACTAATTTTTGAAGAATCGATTTTATAATTATTTAGTAAAAGATATTCTGCAGCTCTAATTTTAACTAAATTTTCAAAATCATTATCAAAAATTATATTTATTTTATCGAGGTGCTCAGAAGCTTCTTTTCCAAATGATGAACATACTATTAAACCCCAATATCTTATCCAAGCGTTTTCACTATTTAGCGCTTCTAAAATCTCGCTACGAACTTCATTGTATGGAGAAAGATTAAGGTTGGCTGTTTGTACAAGACTTTTGATTAATTCTTTATTTTTCTGACCAAAATCTACACCATTTTCCAATCCATTTTCTAAAAAATAAGGTTCTGGTAAAAAACTTAAATCGGGTTGTGAGATTACGTGGCTATTTAAAGATTCTCTTAGTTCTAATAATGTTTTTTTATGCTCATTAAGAGAAGCTAAGTTATTAGTTTCATATGGGTCTTTTTCTATATCGAAAAGTGACTCAGGAAGTCTGGGTTTAAAAAATTGACTTTGAATATCATTTAATTTCCCTTCATTAAATAGCTTGTACCATTCTTTATAGGCTAACATTTTATATCGGTAAAAATTATAAATCCCATCAACATTAAATGGTTGGTAATTTCTTATGTATTTGTATTTCCCTTTTCTTACTGAGCGAACCAAATCGTATTTTTCATCGAACCTGTCAGCATATCCAAAAGTAATATCTTGTTGTTCAATTTTACTTTTGTCTAAATTCTTTCCTAAAAAAGGAGTGCCATCAGCACCCTTGGGAATTTCTATTCCAGCTAAAGATAAAACAGTAGGTACTAAATCTACAAAATCAACAAATGCTGAGGTTCTTGATCCAATTTTAAATGGATTTAAATGTTTCCATTTTTCTGGGACATAGACTACCATGGGTACGTTTAATCCAGTTTCATACAAATAACCTTTACTTCTAGGTAATACCCCACCGTGATCACCATAATAGAAAATAATAGTATTTTCCATCAATCCTTCATTTTTTAAATCTTCAATAAATTCCCCCATTTCTTTATCTACATCCTTATGATGATTGTGATATAATGACTGCGTGTATCTAAAAGTTGGCGTGTCAGGATGATATGGAAAGGGAGAAATACTATCTAATTCATTGCTAAGTAATGCATCAGCTAATTGTTTAGAATTAAAATGAAGTTGCCCCTCGTGGGTATTGTGAAAGTTTTGAACATGAAAAAAGGGTTGTCCTTTCATTCTGTTCTTATATGTTGCTTTTTTAGAAGATTCATCCCATACTTTGTTTTCTTTTATAAAGTTATAATCCTCTTTGGCATTGTTGGTTGTGTAATACCCGGCTTCGTTTAAATATGTTGGCAAAGGTTTTATGTTATTAGGTAGTTTAACCATAGACATTTTTCTGTGGTATTGAGTTCCTATTCTTGGAGCATAGGCCCCAGTAATTATTGTACTTCTAGCAACTGAGCATACCGGAGCATTTGAAAAGGCATTATCAAATACTACTCCTTTACTAGCTAAAGAAGATATTGCGGGCATTTCCGCACCTCCTTTTGTGTATAAGTTCATGTAATGAATGGAATTGTCTTCAGATACTAGCCATAAAATATTGGGTTTTTCATTATTGTTTTGATTCTGAAAATCACAATTAATTAGAAAAAAAGAGAGTATTAACAGCGAAAAAAGTTTTATTGATTTCATTCTTGATTTTTAATAAAAATAGATAATTATTTAATAAAAATAATTTTCAATGAGTCAAAAGATATGGCTTAATAATTCATTTATAACAACCATTCATTAAAAAATTAATTTTTTGTGTATGTTTAATGTGACATTATCAATTATGAAAAATTTTAAATTATTTGTTTTATTAGTTTTTTTATGTTCCACTTGCCTAAATGGACAGAACCGAGAATGGGAAGATTTATCTGTTTTCACCATAAACACAGAAAAACCACATGCTACTTTTTATCCTTTTTCTAATGAAAAACTTTTAATTGAAAATGATTTGTCAGAAAACACCTTGTATTCCTCACTAAATGGTAAATGGAATTTTAAACTTTACAGAAATATTGATTCAGTCCCGCCAAATTTTTATTTAAAAAAAAGTAATGTTAAAAAGTGGAAAACAATTCCAGTACCTTCAAATTGGCAGTTTCACACTGATGATTTTCCTGTTTACACCAATATAATTTATCCTTATGAAATTAATCCACCTTTTATGCCTGATGACTACAATCCAGTGGGTATTTATCACAAGAAATTTAGGATAAAAAAAGAATGGGGAGATAAAGAGATTTTTATTCATTTTGGAGCAGTTAATTCTGCCTTTTATATATGGATTAATGGAGAAAAAGTTGGCTATTCTGAAGGAAGTAAAACCCCTGCTGAATTTAACATTTCAAAATATATTAAAAAAGGGAATAATACTATATTTCTTCAAGTGATAAGATGGTCAGACGGAACTTACCTTGAAGATCAGGATTTCTGGAGATTAAGCGGAATTGAAAGAGATGTTTTTTTGTATGCTCAACCTAAAGTTGCAATACGAGATTTTTTTATAAAAACAAATCTAAGTGATGATTTAAAGAGTTCAGATTTTAATATTGATCTAGATATTAGAAATTACAATAATTACGATTCCAAAGTACAGGTTTTATCAAAATTATACAATGATGAAAACAAAATAATTAAAACCTTGATGGAAGATATTAATGTTAAAGCCCAATCTTTATTAAAGTTAAATCTTAATGGAGAAATTTCAGATCCCTCTCTTTGGAGTGCAGAACAGCCTAATTTATATTATCTAACAACCACTTTAGTTCAAGAGGGAAGAGAAACTCATTCTGTTGGTCACCAAGTTGGGTTTAGAAAGATTGAGCTTAAGTCAGGTCAGGTTTTAGTCAATAATATGCCTATACTTTTTAAGGGAGTAAATAGACACGAGCACGACGAATTTACCGGACACGTAGTTTCAAAAGAATCCATGTTGAAAGACATACAAATAATGAAACAAAATAATATAAATGCCGTTAGAACTTCTCATTATCCTAATGATCCCTACTGGTATGAACTGTGTAATAAGTATGGAATTTATGTTATTGATGAGGCCAATGTGGAATCCCATGGGTTTGGTTATAAAAAAGAGGATACTCCTGCTTTTAAACCAGAGTTTGACGCAATGCATATGGATAGGTGGATAAGAATGGTGGAAAGAGATAAAAACCATCCCTCAATTATAATGTGGTCACTTGGAAATGAAGCTGGAGATGGACCAGTTTTCGTCAAAGGGTATGATTGGATTAAATCTTATGATAAATCACGCCTTACTATTTACGAGAGAACCTCTGAACATTTTAAACAAAGAAAGATGGGAATAAACCTAAAGCCTCATACAGATGTTTTAGGTTGGATGTATGCCAGAATGAATGAGTTGAAAAAGGAATATATAGGAAAATTTAGATACAGACCTTTTATATGGCTAGAATATTCTCATGCAATGGGAAATAGCAATGGAAATATAGCAGATTTATGGGAAATGATACACAATGAAAGACAAATGCAAGGGGGGTTTATTTGGGATTTTGTCGACCAAGGATTAGCTGACTATAACGAAAAAGGAGAAAAATACTGGAATTATGGTGGGGATTATTCCCCAAGTAACTACCATAATGATACTAATTTTTGTATGAACGGTTTAGTCAATCCTGACAGAACTTTTCACCCAGCAATGGCAGAAATTAAAAAAGTATACCAAGATGTAAAATTCTCATTAGAAAATAGTTCAGAAAGTATTTCAGTTAAAATAGAAAATCAATATTTTTTTACTAACCTGAACGAGTTTTACTTTAATTATGAAATATTAAAAGATGGAAAATCCATAGATAAAGGAAATTTTAATATTGATTTAAACCCTCAATCTCACAAGATTGTTGAGATTCCAATTTCTAGTGAATTAACTAATGAAATAAAACAAGGTTTTAGAAAAAGAAATCATGATTACCATATTAATATTTATGGATATTTAGGAAACAAAAAGAATTTAATCCCCTCAGGTCATTTGGTTTTAACTGAACAGATGTTAATTCAAAAAAGCAATACGAATCAAGTTATTTCAAAATCATCAAAAGCTATAAAAGCAGAAACTAATAATGGATTGCTTGAAATATTTAATGAGAACTTGAAGTTAGTTTTCAACACCTCTAGTGGAGAGATGAATAGTTATGTGGTTTATGAAAATGAATACATAAATAAAGCTCCTTATTTAAATTTTTGGAGAGCACCAATTGATAATGATTATGGAAATGGTTTGCCTGAAAGATCTAACGATTGGAAAATAGCATC
>TARA_B110000858_G_scaffold108952_1_pt1 | contig 43185 bp, 35 predicted proteins | sample TARA_B110000858 | Tara Oceans TARA_B110000858 (sample SAMEA4398247) | marine metagenome | biome: Polar Biome; feature: [SRF] surface water layer (ENVO:00010504); material: water (ENVO:00002006), including particulate matter (ENVO:01000060) such as... | depth 5 m | reverse complement strand
AAGGAATAATTTATAAGAATACCGAAATTAGGATGGACATAAGCTACTCCGAGCTCTCTTCTTAATCCATTATTTGGTTGCACCAGATTGATCGGGTCTATTCCAGCGGAGAGATAAATATTTTTGTATGCCCTTAGAAATGCCCCCCCAGGAAACCTTAAGTAATCTTTCCCTTCCTCATTAGCATGCTCAATAGTCTGATAATATCCCCACATAGATTTTTGAGGAATAAGTATTACTCCGGCTTTTAAAAAACTTCCAGTAATTGGAGCCCCAGCACCAACATACATTTTTTGCCCATACAATACGGGTAAACTTAATAAATGGAAGAATAGTAGATATGTCTTTAGGCTTAATTTCATTTAATTATCTTTACCATAATATGTTACGAATATTGTACAATATATCAAAATCTATGAAGCAATCGTCTAAAATAAAATTTGCCCCACTCTTAATACTGTTGTTTTCTTCGAATATTTTAATGTCTCAAAATATTTTACTTGAAGAAAAAGTGTTGATAGGATCTTCCGAGTCGAAGGTTATGATCGATGATCAGAATAAAACTATCGCTATCATCGACTCATTAGAAAACGGTTATCAAATCACTCACTTTGATATTAATTCTGGTGCGAAAAGAATCGTATTTATTGATTCTTCTTTAATTGTAGATTCACGTATATATGGACTATTCGGAGATTCAATAATTTTTAATACTGATGTAAGGTTTGTGAATATGCGTGAAAATGCTATTGCTAAGATGAATATTTTCACCTTAGAGGATAAAGTAATTCAAGCTAAACATTTACAGTCCAATGTTGTACAGGGTTATTATTTAGAAAAGAAATCAAAATCTCCCTATATTGAAATATCAACAAATGACATTTACACTAATGAAAAATATGAGAGTGTACTTGTACCAGACACATTGGGTTATGAGTTTATAGCTCACTCAGACAGCACCTGGATTTTAGGTTTATCCAATGGTTCTCAAAGTGGGGCGTATTTTTTTAAGGAGAATCGTTGGAGTCCTTTTACATATCCTATAAATGACAGCATTAGCGATCATATCTTAGAAATTTCCATTTTGAATGATGATTCTTTGATTGTCGTTCGTGAAAATGATACAAGTAGATATGTTACTATGTTTACAATAAATGAAAATCTTCTTGAGTCAGATTCAGATTCAATTGATAAAATTAAGATTGGCACTTTTGATTTTTTCATGAGAAAGCAAGTGGATACAAATGCTGTTGTGAAAGTGAATTATTCAAAGCCTGAAAAGGGTCTTGGTCAAGTTGTTCCGGTTAAGGAGGATGTGACTTACGAAGTCGAAGAACAAAAAGGAGGTTTTTCTCTAATATTTCAGAAATTTAGAGATGCAGAAGATGCATACAGTTTACTTAATTCATTATTGGGTGTTTTTCCCAAAGCATTTACATCAAAAAAGGGAGACGATATTGAGGTTCACGGTCCTAGACGAACTTCTTTAAGAGATATTCAGGCAGACTCAATTATAGCAGTTAAGAATGATATTCCTGTGTTTTCTATAGATAGTGCAGATTACTCAAATTGGTCGAGTTCTGAGGTAATGGTAACCTTTAGTTGTATTGATTCGAAAACAATTAAAGGTCTTCCGGTAACTATATTTTTCTATAACAGATCTACTGGAAAACTGATTTTACAGGACACGGTTGTTAACGGAAGGGTTAGATTTATTTATCCAATTGGTTCAGATCTTGGAGTTACATTAGATTCTAAAGGCCATTACCCCAAAAGCATTAGGTTAAACCCTGCAGAGTCATTTGCGGGTAAATCAATATATCGTCAGATAATTTTTCAAGAAATAGAAAAAGATGCAATTTTAGCACCTCAGCTTAATTTTCAAAATATCTTATTTGATTTTGATTCTGATGAAATTAAGAAAGTCAGTTTAATTGAACTCAACAGTATAAAGCAAGTTTTTGATGAATTAGGAGAAGATGCCTCTGTTACTATTGAAGGGCATGCAGATAGTGTTGGTTCTGATCAGTACAATTATAAACTTGCTGAGCGCAGAGCAGAGAGTGTCATGGACTATTTTTCTGATAAAAACGCTGCTATGTTATTTAAAACTAAATCAAGGGGAGAGCAAGAGCCATTGATGTCAAATAACACAGAATTTGGAAGGTCTGTAAATAGAAGAGTAGTTATAGTCCAAGACTCTAGTGAATCCAATGATATTCAGAAAGACCCAGGTACAATTTTAATAAGTCAAGACACCATAGATTTGACATTGTTAAATCAACGTCACTTATTTAACTTGTGGAATGATAATCCATTGATGTCTACACCGAAAAATAGGTTTAATTACATCACTTCAGTCAATCTATTATATGGGATTCGACGCAATACTTTTAATAACTTTTAAGTTTACGAAGAGAATGATATAATAAAAATTAAAAAGGCCTTGAGTACTTTACTCAAGGCCTTTTTAATTTAATAAAAGTCAGAAATTATTAAAGCGCTTCGGCCTTTTCTGTGGAGACTTCAGCAAAATCAGGATGCATTTCTGCAGCCTTTAAATACATTTCTTTAGCCCCTTCGTTATCTCCTTTTTTTACTAAAAGATCACCCATGCTGTCATATGAATTGGCCTCGTTGTGAACAGTCATATATAATTTTAAATGTTGTTCAGCTTGGTCTAAATCACCCTCTTCGTTACGATTCATTAAAACATATGCCATCATATTATTCAATACACTTGAACTTGGTTGTCTTCTGAGGCCACGTTCTAGAACTGCAATTTTTTCATCGGCATCTTCTAATAACCATACATACCAAAACCTTATATGTGGATCATCTCCAGCAAATCCTAAAGCTTTGGCAAGGACTGCTAATCGTTCTGAACGATTCAAATCTGGGTTATAGGCAGCAATTAAAGTTTTTTCAGCTTCTGATGCGCCTTCAAGTTTTGAACTTGCTGCTTCAAGAGAGCTTTCAAGGTTTTTTCTGTCTCCAGCAAGGATGTAATAATGAAGCTGCCCTAAGTGCGCAGAAGCCCAGTCAGGATATAAATCAACTAAAGAATCTGATATTTTCAATCCATCAGAATTTCTCAAGTTTAACATTGCATATCTCATATCTCCATAAGCATCTCTTGCTGACGCTGTATCTACTGAAGGCCAAACAAAGTCCATTGCACGGATATTTTCAGGAGCCCACATAAAACGCTTCCAAACTAGCTTTCCATTTTCTTTTATTACAAGACCCATCCATCGAGACTTGGCAGAGCGTATTCCAGCGATATAGTCGCTAGTACTACCCATTACAGTTGCAGCATTGCCTTCAATATTAATATCATATACTTCACTCGTAACAGAATCTTCATAGAACCATTCACCTTTGACAGCGTCATGGTCATAGTCGCTTACTTCTCCCCACATTGCATTCATAACTCTTAAGTCATCACTTAGGTCTTCTAGAAAAGGTTCCATGGCGGCATCTAGGCCCACCTTTTCAGCAAAGTGAGTAGTTACGAAATCTTGAATTTCTTCCTCGTTTAAAGTGCCTCCAGGCTGACACGCTACTAAAGCGGATATGGCCATTGAGGACAGTAATAATTTTGATGTTTTCATTTTTTGTTTGTTTAGGATTTTTATTTAGAATAAAGCTAAATAATATTTATCATTATTTTAATAACTTTTTATTTACGCATTTTATGGTTGGAGGTATTTTTAGAATTATTTACGAAGAGCATAAAAAAAGCCCGAGTGAATCACCCGGGCTTTTTTGAGATAATAAGTTTAGCAAATCATTTATTTACAATAACCGTAAACGAAGAGTTCTTTCCGTTATGAAGATTAAGATTAAAAATGTAAGAACCTGAAGCCAATCTTGAAACATCTACTTTTAAAAGGCCACCATTGTTTTTAATACCTAATTCTGTCATTACAAGGTTTCCAGTTACGTCATAAACCTTAAGGTCACCTAGACCTTCAATACTTGGTAATGGAATATTTATGAAATTTGTCGCTGGGATTGGAAAAGGTTTGATAGATACCTCAATATCTTCTTCAATGCCTAAAGTATTTTGCCCCATGATCAATTGAATGGTTGGAATTGCTCCGCTAGAGAAACCATTTACATAATAGTCATTATCAACTCGTAGAACCTCTTTTGGCTGTGCTCCTGCGGTTACGTCATTCAGTTCATATGCAGGTGCCCTAGAATGATTGAAATACATATTCGCATCTGAAGTATTCAAGCAAATTAAATACCTCTGGTAATCAACTAAGGGAAGGGGAGAAGTGAAATAATGAGTGACAGTTTCATCTTGCATCTCACTGGTGTAGACATAAGTGTCATAGACTAATCCAGTAGTACTCGTGACAGCACAGTTAGGATCTGATAGGCCAGCGAAGTAGTCATCCCATGTGTCAACGGTTATGTCAACTGTTTTTCCAGTAATAGAATCAGAAGAAAAATTTGTAAAACGGAGTCCTTTCATCTCCATTCTTGAAGCGTTCTGGTGCTGGTAATTAATACATTGGGCCCAGCTTGTTGTAAATGCGCTAGACTTTAATGAATTATTATCAATAGCTAAAAGAGTAGTGTCTGCAACTCTTGCATATGAGAAAATCGAATCATTTATGTATACATCTGTTATAATCTCATTATCAAGAGCAAAGTCATCCGTTAATCCAGTTAAGCTATACGTCAATTTATATTCACCATTTGGATAGGCGGCTTGAGAAAATGGTGGGAAAGAAATATAACTGGAATCCATTGAATTCATGGCAAATGGAGCCGTTGATTGAGAATAAACTGATGTTCCGTTGTACAAAACTTCAGCATTGGCAACAATAGCTGTTTGATTATTGGATCCATCGTTTCTTGCCCATAATCCAAGATTTATAGCATAATCTGAAGAGTCTTGAGCAGTGAATGAAGGTGTTGCCATTGATTCAGGATAAAGAACTTCCGTTGGACTCATACTTACGTCATTTGCAAATGCCCCAACCTTGTTGCCTATAAAAGCAATTACAGTTTGACCAGAGTCTACCGAGGCTCTTAGAGTTTCACCATCGCCTCTACTAATAAAGCAAACGGGTATAGTTACATCCATTCCATAATCTCCTCCTGCCATATTTGTGATTCCGCCAGAGGCATCGTCATCAGGGAAGCCATTATATATAATCACACCAACAGCTCCTTGTTGTTGAGCTAGAAAAGCTTTCCATCCAAATTGACATGATCCACGTGAAATCAAAACAATTTTTCCATTGTAGTTGTTTCCACTCCAGTAGACTCCAGCGGAGTCACACCCCTGGTAGCCTGCATAAAATGGTACCGGTGGTGTGCCATATGTGTTGTTTACGCCGGATGTTGTATCATCCATTACTGCTAAAGTATCAATCACTGCGTCAGCTGGATCTGTTAGGTCTGCTAATCCCCAACCAGAGCCATCGCCTTGATTAGAATGTGTATATGTTCCGCCAATGGTAGATGGCTCCAAAACATTTAGAATTACTGTCTGGGAATAACTAGTGAGTCCAGAGATCATAATTAATAAGAGTAGGGTTTTTTTCATCTGATTGAGATATATGATTATGTGAAGTTGTTATTATGATTAAGATGGTTAATTTACATAAATGTGTTCAATTATAAGGTTTTAATAGAAAATGTATTTTGGAATATTATTGTAAATTTGACTATAACTAAGTGTTTTGAACAAAAATGTTTCGGCTAGTTTTATTGATTTTTTTGAATTTAACTTTTTTCCAATGCTATTCTCAAAATGCTCCTGTAGACTTTGAAAGTACCGGATTTGGTGCATTTTGGAATTGGAAAGTATTTGAAAATGGTCAAAATCCCTTGCTTGAGATCGTTACTAATCCCGACACTTCGGGAATAAATAAAAGTCCAACAGTAGCAAAATTTAAGGCTCAGCAATCGGGAGCTCCATTTGCGGGCTGCGAGACTCTCCATGGAGCAGGAATAGGTAGTTTTACTGTAGATCAAAGCAATATGATTATCAGGATCATGGTCTATAAACCTGTTATTAGCGAAGTAGGAATAAAGTTAGTACGATTTGATAATTGGTCATTAGGTGAAGTAAAAGTTTCTAATACAAAAGTTAATGAATGGGAGCAACTAACTTTTGATTTTAGTTCTCATTTTGGATTAACATATGATCAGTTAGTTGTTTTTCCAGACTTCACAGGCCGTTCAGGCGAAAATATTATTTATTTTGACAATATTTTTGATGTTGAGTATGTTGCTCCTCCAGAAGAGCCTCTCACTCCTGAAGATGCTGAATTAAACCTTCCTAATTTATTCACCCCAAACAATGATGGGGTAAATGATTTTTATTTCCCTCTTTTCATAAACGCAGACTGGGCAAAATGGACTGTATATTCAAGGTATGGTCAAAAATTATTTTATTCTGAGTCAATGATTGACCAATGGGATGGTAAACATCTTGGTAAAAATGTTCCAGAAGGAGTATATTTTATAGTTGCCAAATGTGGAAGTGACGGGACAGGGAATATTGTTGAAAAGAAATCATTTATTCACCTATCGAGATAAGTCACCTATCTTACAAAAACCCACTTGTCATTATTTGATAGACTATCCTCATATCTATAGCCTCCACCAGTGAATTTTTTTAGATTTTCAATGTTTTTTCTCCCTTCTAAATTGTTACATATATACCTTGCAGCTAAACCTCTTGCTTGCTTGCTAAATATTGAGACCGTTTTTAGATCATTATTTTTTCTTTCGTAAAAATCCATATCTATCCACCGATGAGGCACTGCGGCTTTGTCAATTGCATTGCTGTATTCTTTAGAAGCAAGATTTATAATAATGTTGCTCTCATACTCTATATTTAAACTCTTGGTTATTTTTCTTTTCCAATAATTAGTCAATATTTCACCATCTATTTTTTGTGCCATGTCAAGTCTGTAAGGTTGGATGCTGTCCATTGGTTTTAGAATACCATACAGTCCAGAAAGAATCCGTATCCTTTTTTGAGCATTGCTTTTCCCTTTTTGAGTTAAGCTTTCGGGATCTAGTTTTGTAAAGGCATCACCACTAAATGAATACAGTGCAGCTTGGTTTTTTTTGTCATGGAATTCTTTATCCCAAGATTGAATATTAGCATAAATTTTTTCAGTTAAACTCTCTGAGCTTTTAAAGAATTCAAGAACATTCTTTTTTCTTAGTTCTTTTAATTTTTGATTTAATTGATGTGCTTCATTCAAGAAAAATGGCGTCTGAAGAGCTCGGATGTCACTCAGCTTCATCGACTTTGAACTAGAAAGTAGTATGGTCATATTTGAGATTTCTTATATGCTTTAACAATCTTAAAAATCGAGAATGGCATGACAATTGAGCCTTCCACAAAACATTCTTACAAATGACGAAATTACGAATATTGTTTTTAGCTGTTTTCATGGGCTTCTCTTTATTTCTGAGGGCCCAAGAAGAGGTGGCGCCTGTATCCCAAAAATACGTCACCCTAGCTGATTCTAAAGTGACTACTGTTTCCGAACTTAAAAAAATAAATCCTCGAAATAACAAGTCTAACAATGCAAAAGATACTAATTTCTATAATCCTTTAGAGGAAGTTGTGGTCTCAGCATATAGAACTGCTGAATCAAAAAGGAACATAACCCAAGAGATTTCCGTTATTCGAAGTAAAGAAATTCAAAATTCATTAGAAAGAACAACTGTTGATGTTTTGTCAAGCCAGAATTCAGTAGCAATTCAAAAAAGTCAGCAGGGTGGAGGTTCAATCATATTAAGAGGGATGGAAGCAAGTAGAGTTCTACTTGTTGTGGATGGTATAAGAATGAATAATCTTATTTACCGGTCAGGCCACCTTCAAAATGCAATTACTGTCGATCCAAATGTTTTAGAGAGAATCGAAGTTTCTTTCGGCCCTACTTCCAATGCTTATGGAAGTGATGCTTTGGGCGGTGTAGTACATTTTATAACAGAAACTCCCGAATTTTCTGTCAAAAGGAAGTATTCTTGGAGTGAAAAAGTCCAATACAGTTCGGTCAATAATAGTTCGATTACTAATTTAAAATTCAACTTTTCGGATAAGAGATTTGCATCTTTAACTTCACTCACATCTTCTGTTTATGGAGATTTAAAGAGTGGGAAAAGAATAAACCCTTATTATGGGGAAAGCCACGGAGATAGAAACTATTATGTGCATGTTGGAATGTATGGAGATACTATTTTACAAAATAAAAATCCTCATCTTCAAATAGGTAGTAGTTATTCCCAAGTTGACTTATTGCAAAAGTTTGTCTACAAAACAAAGAAGAATAGAACTTCAACTTTTAATATTCAATATTCAAATTCTTCAGATGTTCCTAGGTATGATCGTTTGACAGACTTAAAGCCAGGAGCTGGACCGGGGAGTAATAAGTTAAAATATTCTTCTTGGCATTATGGTCCTCAAAAAAGGTTTTTAAGCAGTTATCAATGGAAAGCTCTAAGGGTTTTTGGTTTTGATGGGGTTAGGGTGTCTGTTTATCATCAAAACATTGAGGAGAGCAGAATGACGAGAAGGTTTGGATCATCGATTTTAAAGTCGAGAAAAGAAGAAGTAGTCATAAATGGCTTTAACTCGGATGCGACAAAGCGTTTGGGAACAAATGTTTTTAGAATAGGTATTGATGGATCTCATCAGAGGGTATATTCTTCTGCCACTGGGGAAAATGTTTTTGATCCAAGTATTGTCTTTGATACCAGTCTTCCAGGAAACTTTATCAATACCCGTTATCCCGGAGGTAAAAATGTCATGATCAACTTGGCGGCATTTGCTACACATGTCAATAATATTTCAGATAAGTTAAAAGTTTCAGAAGGATTTAGAATAGGGATGACACAGTTGAGTTCCGCATTCACTAACTCAGATTTTTTTCCAATGCTAACTGGAGCCACCGAAGTTCATATTTATCAAAGAAATCCGGTGGCTTCCGGAAGCATAGGTCTTATTTATCAAAAATCAAAGCAATCAAAATTCTCATCTTCTATTTCTACAGCATACCGTGTTCCTAATATAGATGATCTAGCGAAGGTTTTTGACTCCCGACCTGGGGTTTTAATAATACCTAATCCTAATCTTAGACCAGAACAGGCTTTCACTGCAGAAATTGGAAATGTTCAATTATTTAAAGGTGGTCATAGTTTAGAGTGGAATTTATATTCCACATCCTTAAGAGACGCTTTAGTGGTTATTCCAAGTCAATATAACGGAAGTGACTCTATTATTTTTGAAGGAGTAGAGTCTGCTATTTTAAGTCAGTCCAATGCCAGAAATGCTAGAATTGCAGGTTATTCGATAAGATGTTTAGTTGTTTTACCCTTTTCGTTCAGTTTGAAAGGTCAATTCCAGGGAGTTGCAGGCGGTGTAACACGATCTGGGGTTCAATTACAAGGTGATCAAGGAACACATATGCCTCTTGATCATATACCTCCAAGGATTTCTCGTGTTGGATTACAATTTAATCCGACTAACTCTTTTTCTGCAGATTTATATGTAGTCTCTAATGCGAAAAAATCCCTAGACAAATATTGTCCCAATGGAGAAGATAATCAAAGATATGCAACACCAATGGGGACTCCGAGGTGGGTGACTTGGAATGCAGTAATGTCTTATGATCTAAATAGCCAATGGATATTTCAATTTGGAGTTCATAACATTTTAGATACGCAGTACAGAACTTTTGCATCAGGTATTAATGCACCTGGAAGAAATATCACAGCATCTATTAAAAACTCTTTTTAAATTAGAGGGTTAAATTTTATTACTTTGAATAGAAAGGATTTTATAAGAATAATTACTGGGGTAACTGCTGCAATCCCTTTTCTTTCATTTACAAGAAGAGAATTTAACGTTTCTTCAGAGTCTATTGATCCTGTTTCTATTGCAACATGGCGTTTCGGATTAAAGACCACTTCTAAAGCGATGGATTTATTAGAAAAAGGCTCTTCAGCCATGGACGCTACTGAAGCGGGAGTCAAGATTTGTGAAGCAGACCCCAAGGAAAGAAGCGTTGGTCTAGGCGGAAGACCGGATAGAGATGGAAAAGTAACATTAGATGCTTGTTGTATGGACCATCTTGGAAATATTGGAAGTGTTGCTGCGGTAGAAGATATTGTTCATGTGAGTTCACTAGCAAGGGCTGTTATGGAAAAGACACCCCATGTGATGCTTGTGGGTGCAGGCGCTCGTCAATTTGCCATGGAAATGGGTTTTCCTAAAGAGAAACTTTTAGTTGAAGATTCAAAAAGAGAATGGGAAAATTGGATGAAATCATCGAAATATAATCCTATCATTAATGTTGAAAATCATGATACTATAGGTCAGTTATCACTCGATAAATATGGTCATTTAGCTGGTATTTGTACAACAAGTGGGATGAGTTATAAAATGCATGGAAGAGTTGGTGATAGTCCAATAATTGGTGCAGGTCTCTATGTTGATGGTGATATCGGTGCGGCTACTGCTACTGGCCACGGTGAAGAAGTAATACGAGTTGTTGGATCTTACCGGGTCGTTGCGGAAATGGAAAAGGGCCTAAGTCCTCAGATGGCTTGTGAGGAAGCTGTTCGTAAGATTTATAATTTCTTTAAAAGGAGAAAAGCAAGTTTGAAAGACACTCAAATTGGTTTTATAGCAATGAACAAAAGAGGAGAAGTAGGGGGGTATTCACTGCGCTCAGGATTTCAGTTTGCCATTAGCAGACCGGGAAATAAATCAGAATTAATTGATGCTAACTTCTTAATTTCCTAGATCTTATACTTTTAGTTTAATTAGAGCGATTTCTCCAGGGTCCATTTTATTTTTTACCCCAGTTATTGCAGATGAGTGAATAGTGGAAAAGCCCGAGTTTAGATATTCATCAATATTTGCAGACCTTATACCGCCTCCCGGGAGTATTTCAATTTTGTTATTTGCATGTATTTTGAGTTCTTGAAGTAATTTTATATTTTCTGATCCTTTGGAAGTTAGTATTCTAGAAAACCCTGATTTAATACTCTCGTCAATTGTTTTAAAAGGGTCTATACATTCATCAAATGCGCGATGAAGAACTGCAGGGAGTCCCCAATCTTTGATTAAAAATTTACAGGTATTCATATCTAACATAGAATCTTTATTTAAACATCCAAAGACTAATGCTTGTGCTCCAGCAGATTTGAGGGAATGCCCTTGGTTTTGTATCTCCAAAACTTCTTCATCGGAATAGTGAAAACCTCCTTTTCTTGGCCTTACAATAGCTATTACAGGTATCTGAACTGTTTGTCTTAGAGCAAAAACCCATTCTGAAGGTGGTGTTAACCCTCCTTCACTGTAGTTTTGGCAAACTTCTATCCTGTCAGCCCCAGCTTCAGCTGCAGCAAATGCATCTTCAAGGGTAAAGGTCGCAATTTCAAGCATTTGTTAATATTGAATAAAATAATTATCTCTCTAGTGTGAATGATAGGGGTAATAAATCATCTGCATTATTTACAACCAACGTTTTGCCATGCTTCGTAGTTAATATGATCTTCATCGTTTTCTTTTGTCTAAAAGTTTGCTCTCTTATCGCCTGCCTGCACATTCCACAAGGCGCAAGAGGTAGGGAGTGATTGCCTTTCGGGTCGGAGTAAACTACTACCATAGTATCTATAGATTGACCTTTGGATTGAGTAGATGCTACACTGAGAACTACTCGTTCTGCACAGATTCCGACCGGATAAGAAGAATTTTCTTGGTTGCTGCCTCCCCATGTTTTGTCATTTTCTAATCTTACAGAAGCTCCAACACTAAAATTACTGTACGGAGAATGACTTGTTTTAAGCTGGCTTATAGCAATAGCTATGAGTTCTTGGTCTTTGGATGAAAGTTCTTCATGAGAAGAGTATTCAGTGATTTCAATATTTATTTTCATTGTTTAAGTCAATAGGTTCTAATCTAATGAAGAATTATGAATATTCAATTAATAATGTTACCCTCAATGGATAATGGTATTTTTGAAAAATGAAAGCTGAAATAATAACTATTGGAACAGAAATTTTACTTGGCCATACTGTTGATACAAATTCGGCATGGCTTGGAAAATCTCTTTCCGAAGTTGGAGTAGAAGTTCAAAGAGTCACCTCTATATCTGATAACGCAGACGCTATCATAAAAACTTTAGATGAGATTTTACCAAGTACTAATTGGGTAATTATTACGGGAGGACTCGGGCCGACAAAGGACGATATAACAAAAAAAGTATTGGTAAAATATTTTAACGATGAATTAATTTACCGTCCAGAGATATTTGAACATATCAAAGATTTATTTTCCCGAATGGGAAGGGTTCCAAACTTACTGAATAAAGAACAGGCATATTTCCCCAAAAAAGCAAAGGTTTTCCCTAATAAACGTGGCACTGCACAATGCATGCTATGGGAGTATAATGAAGTGAAATATATCAGTTTACCTGGAGTTCCTTTTGAAATGGAGGGTATCGTTGAAGATTATATCCTTCCAAGAATGATAAAGGAACAAGATCACTTTATTGAGAATAGGTATTTTCTTGTTCAAGGGATTCCTGAATCAGATTTAGCCCTCAAATTAACGAATTGGGAGGCCGCCTTAACAGAAACATTCTCTTTAGCTTATTTACCCTCGCCTGGGCTAGTTAAGCTTAGGTTAACATGCAGAGGTCGGATTGAAGATTCTGATAGTCTTTTTAAAGAATTAGATTCACAATCAATTCAAATTAGAGAGATACTCGGAAAAGACATTTTTACTGAAAGTCTTAGAAGTCTTGAATATGTAATTTCTGATCTCTTCAAAAAATCTGGCCAAACATTAGCTACTGCCGAAAGTTTTACTGGTGGAAACATTGCCGCAAAAATAACATCTGTACCGGGATCTTCCGAATTTTTTAAAGGCTCTGTAGTTGCCTACTCAAACGAAATAAAAATAAAAGAACTTGGGGTAGATGACAATGAAATAATTCTGAATGGCCCAGTTTCAGAGATAGTAGCTCTACAAATGGCAAATGGAATAAAGTCAAAATACGAAGTGGATTGGTCAATTTCAACTACTGGCTATGCTGGCCCGATAGGAGGTCAAGGCGTTACTGCAGGCACAGTGTGGTTAGCGATTGTAGGTCCGGATGTTAGTTGGGTAAAAAAGTTCTCTATGGGATCTAATCGAGAGAGGACAATATCAAAATCATGTCTAGTTATATTCAATCAATTAAGATTGCTGATAGACAAGTAAACATCAAAATTGATAAACTCCTTTAAATAGAATCAAAAAGGATGTTTTTTTACTGCTGTAGAATAAGTAAAGTTCATTATCTTTGCACACCCGTTGTAAAGCGGTTCTTCTAATAATTAAGAGTCATGTCACGAGTTTGTGAAATTACAGGAAAGAAAGCCATGGTTGGAAACCATGTTTCTTTTTCGAATAAAAAGAATAAACGCAAGTTTAATGTCAACTTGATGCGAAAAAGGTTCTTCGTCCCAAGTAAAAACGAATGGATAACCCTCCGACTATCTGCTTCAGCATTGAAGACAATAGATAAAAAAGGAATAGAAGTTGTTCTAAACGAAGCTCGTGCTAACGGTAATGTTCTTATTTGATAAATAATGGCTAGAAAAGGAAATAGAATTCAGGTTATTTTAGAATGTGTGGAGCATAAAGAAAGTGGTATGCCCGGAACTTCTCGCTACATAACTACTAAGAATAAAAAAAATACTCCAGATAGAATGGAGATCAAGAAATTTAATCCGGTATTGAAAAAAATGACGGTTCATAAAGAAATCAAATAAGATATGGCAAAGAAAGTAGTAGCATCGCTAAAAAAATCAGGTGGAGTATCTTATACCAAAGCTTTTAAATTGGTGAAAACATCAAAAGGAGCTTACGGATACGAGTCAAAAGTTCTCATGAAAGAACTGGTGGATGATTTTTTTAAATCTTAAAAGTAGACGATCTTTTTTCTGAAAAAAAAAATTAGAGCCGCTCATTAGAGCGGCTTTTTTTTAACTTACACGTTATGGCTTTATTTGGATTAGGAAAAACAAAAAATGCATTCTTAGGAAAGATTAGTCGGGCCATTGCTGGAAAGTCAATAGTTGATGAAGCAACCCTTGATAATCTTGAAGAAGCACTGATAAGCTCGGATGTAGGAGTAGAGACGTCTGTAAAGCTTGTTGGGGCCGTTGAAAGTTTCGTTAAGCAAAATAAATATGTTTCTCAGTCTGAATTACAGGATATAATTAGCAGAACTCTGATCAATATCTTAAAGGATAAGGCATACGGCCCTGCCTCTTTTAGTGATTCTAAACCTCATGTTATTCTTGTAGTTGGTGTCAACGGTGTAGGGAAGACTACGACTATTGGAAAGTTATCTAGTTACTATAAAAACCAAGATAAAAAAGTAATTTTAGGCGCAGCAGATACTTTCAGGGCAGCAGCGGTTGATCAATTAAAGATATGGTCTAGCCGAGTTGGTGTTGACATTGTGGAAAAGGGAATGAACACAGATCCTGCGGCAGTTGCCTATGCCGCAGTAGAATCAGGAAAAAATAAAAATGCAGATGTTGTAATTGTGGATACTGCAGGAAGGCTCCATAATAAGGTTAATTTGATGAACGAACTGTCAAAAATTAAAAGAGTCATGGAAAAGGTTATTCCTGACGCTCCTCATGAAATACTCCTAGTTCTTGACGCATCGACAGGACAAAATGCTTTAAATCAAGCCATAGAGTTCTCAAAAGTAACCAAGGTGACAGGGTTAATTTTAACAAAAATGGATGGTACCGCAAAAGGTGGAATTGCTTTAGCGTTGTCAGACCAAATGAACCTTCCTGTGCGTTTTTTGGGTATCGGTGAGGGAGAAAATGATTTAGTGCCCTTTAATCCTGAAGCATTTATAAAAGCTCTTTTACCATGAAAACAAAAAATGAAATAACAGAAAATTGGCTTCCCAGATATACCGGATTAGAGCTTTCCGAATTTTCCGATTATATAATTTTAACAAATTTTAATGATTACTTATTAAAATTTATTGATATTACCGGCGGTCAATTAATCGGCATAAAAAAATCAATGCCGTGTGCATCTGGTGGTGGAATGACTATGATAAATTTTGGAATGGGAAGCCCAAATGCTGCTACAATTTGTGATTTATTGACGGCTATAAACCCAAAAGCTGTTTTATTTTTAGGCAAGTGCGGAGGGCTTAAGAAGCGGACTGAAATTGGTGATTATATAGTCCCAATTGGAGCAATTCGTGGGGAGGGTACTTCCAATTCCTATTTTCCACCGGAGGTCCCTGCTTTACCGACTTTTTCTTTGCAGAGGGCAGTAAGTCATGTCATTCGGAATAGGGAATGCGATTATTGGACAGGAACTGTTTATACCACAAATAGGCGGGTATGGGAACACGATGAAGTGTTTAAAAATTATCTTGAGGACATAAGAGCGATGGCTATTGATATGGAGACAGCTACGCTTTTTTCTGTGGCATTCAAGAATCATATACCACTAGGAGCGTTATTGTTAGTTTCAGATCAACCGATGGTTCCAGAGGGGGTTAAAACTGAAGAAAGTGATCAAAATGTGAGTTCTAGTTATGTAAAAACTCATATTGAAATAGGAATTGAGACAATAGAAGAAATTAAAAATGAAGGACTTTCTGTTCGTCACCTAAAGTTTTAACTAAATGAGAACAAAGTCTGCTAAAAAGAACAGGATAAATGTGATAACATTGGGCTGTTCAAAAAATATTTATGACAGCGAGGTTCTTATGGGGCAATTGCATGCTTCAGGTAAGGATGTAGTTCACGAAAAAGATGGACAAATAGTCGTGATCAATACTTGCGGATTTATTGATAATGCAAAGGAAGAATCTGTGGATACCATTCTAGATGCCGTAAGGGCGAAAAAAAATGGTCAAGTTGATCAGGTTTTTGTCACCGGTTGTCTTTCTGAGAGATATAAGAAGGACCTTGTAAAGGAGATACCCGATGTCGATGAATACTTCGGAACAAGGGATTTGCCCTTGTTATTAAAAGCCTTGGGAGCTGATTACCGGAAAGAGTTAATTGGAGAAAGACTTACAACAACTCCTCAGCATTTTGCTTATCTGAAAATAAGTGAAGGCTGTGATAGACCATGCTCTTTTTGTGCTATTCCACTTATGCGGGGAAGCCATAAGTCAACTTCAATAGAAGATTTGGTTATTGAGGCCCAAAAGCTTGCAGAAAAGGGAGTTGTTGAATTGATATTAATTGCTCAAGATTTGACATACTATGGTCTTGATATATACGGCAAAAGGAGATTGGCGGATTTAATCACTGCTCTTAGTGGGGTTAAGGGAATATCTTGGATTCGTCTCCATTATTTATTTCCAACAGGCTTTCCAAACGATGTCTTAGATGTTATAAGAGAAAACCCAAAAGTGTGCAACTACATAGATATTCCGCTTCAACATATTTCAGATTCAGTTTTAAAAAGCATGAGAAGAGGTACCACTATGTCAAAAACTAATTTACTTCTTAATGACATGAGGGAAAAGATTCCGGGTGTCGCTATTAGAACAACAATAATAGTTGGTTACCCAGGAGAGACTGATGAAGATTTTAATGTTTTACTTAATTGGGTAAAGGTTCAAAAATTTGAGAGATTGGGTGTGTTTGCCTACAGCCATGAGGAAAATACTCACGCATATAAACTTGAAGATGATGTCCCACAAGAGGTCAAGCAATCAAGGTTAAATGAGATTATGGAGATCCAAATGAATATTTCCGCTGAGCGCAACGAGACTTTACTTGGTGCGCGAATTAAATGCATTGTAGATAGGGAAGATGCAAATGAAAACTATATATGTCGAAGCGAGCACGATAGCCCTGATGTAGATAATGAAATTCACTTAAAATCCTCTGGTGTACATTTAAAACAGGGCTCTTTTGTCGAAGTTGAAATTATAGGGGCTTCGGAATATGATTTAGATGCAGTTCTTGTTTAAAAAGTTGAAAACTTCCTTTGATCTTATTAGATAGCAAGTTCATAAGACACTAATTTAGAGAGGAGAATGTATCTAATTTTTGACACTGAGACTACAGGGTTGCCAAGGAATTGGAGTGCTCCAATTAATGACCTAGACAATTGGCCAAGGGTTGTTCAAATCGCATGGCAAATGCATGATTCGAATGGCGCATTAGTTGAAGCTCAAGATTATCTAATTCAACCTAAAGGTTTCAATATTCCTTTTAAAGCCCAGGACATTCATGGAATATCAACCGAACTAGCCATAAGAGATGGTCTTTTATTGGAAGAGGTAATTCGGAAATTCGTAAATGTTTTAAATGGAGCAAAATTTTTAATTGGTCACAATCTAAAATTTGACACTAACGTTTTGGGCGCTGAGTTTATTCGTGCCGGGATTAATCCTAAGCTTCTACAATTACCTGTTCTTGATACTTGCACTCTCCGTTCGGCTAAGGTTACGGAGATAAAAGGGAGAGGTAACTCATTTAAAATCCCTAAACTAAGTGAATTACATTTCAAGCTATTCGGAGAAGAATTTAAAGAGGCACACAATGCAACTGCAGATGTTGAGGCCTCTGCGCGTTGTTTTTGGGAACTGGTTAGGCTGGATCACTGGAGTCATGACGAGCTAGGTTGGGATGAATCATCTTTGAAGAAATTTAAAGAGGCAAATAAGGGCTCAATAAAGTCAATAGGTCTTGTTCATATAAATTTTAAGAAGGAAAGTGCTCTTATTTATAAATCGAAAAATAAAGTTTCTGAAGTTTCTGAAGTTTCTGAAGAAGTGAATCCCATAGGGAATATTCAGATCAAGGAATCGGAAAACTTCTTTCATTTACACACCCATAGTCAGTTTAGTGTTTTACAAGCTACGGCTAAGGTTTCAGCTATAGTTCAAAGAGTTGTGGATGATGGCCAACCCGCTATTGGTATTACCGACATCGGCAATATGATGGGCGCATTTCAATTTATAAAAGCGGTGAGCGATTATAATCGAACAAGACTTGATGGGGTAAAAGAGCTCAAGGCAATTATAGGATATGAAGCATACTTATGTCGAAACAGAGGTGATAAGAATCAAAAAGATGATGGGTATCAAATCCCTCTTTTAGCCAAGAATAAAGTCGGTTATCATAATCTAGCTAGGCTCAGTTCAGCGGCATATATTGAAGGTTTTTATTATGTTCCTAGAATTGATAGAAATGTTCTACTTGAAAATAAAGAAGGTCTGATGGTTACTACTGGGGGATTAAGTGGGGAGATACCCCAATTAATACTTCAAGTTGGCGAAAAACAAGCAGAAGAAGCTTTTTTATGGTATAAAAAGGCATTTGGACAAGACTTTTATGCCGAAATTAACAGACATGGCTTGCCTGAAGAAGATATTGTTAATGAAACTCTTTTGAGATTTTGTTCTAATCATAATGTCAAGCCCATAGCAGCAAATAATGCTTTTTATCTGGATCAGAGTGAAGCAGAGGCCCATGATATATTATTATGTGTGAAAGACAATGAGAAAAGGTCTACTCCTATAGGTCGAGGTAAAGGTTTTAGATATGGTTTTCCAAATGACCAATTTTACCTTACCACAAAAGCCGAAATGTCCGTAAAGTTTTCAGATATTCCATTTACTCTATCGAATCTTCAAGGTGTTCTCGATAAAGTTGATAATTATCCTCTAGCTCGGGAAGTTCTCCTACCAAATTTTGAAATCCCTCCAGAATTTTTAGCAACTTCAAATAATAAGGATGATCAGAAAAACGGAGAAAATCAATATTTAAGGCATCTTACATATCTAGGTGCTAAGAAAAGATATGGAAAGCTAACAGATGAAATTAAGGAGCGAATAGACTTTGAGCTTGAGACGATTAAAAAAACGGGATACCCAGGTTATTTTTTAATAGTACAAGATTTTTGTAATGCGGCAAGAGAGATGAATGTAACTGTAGGGCCGGGAAGAGGTTCTGCAGCAGGCTCTGCAGTTGCCTATTGTATAGGAATAACAAATGTGGATCCAATTGCATATAATCTTCTATTTGAAAGATTTTTGAATCCTGATCGTGTAAGTCTCCCAGATATAGATATAGATTTTGATGATAGGGGAAGAGACCGTGTTATTCAATATGTGATTAAAAAGTATGGATCAAGCCAGGTTGCTCAAATTATTACTTACGGAAAAATGGCTGCCAAGTCCTCCATTAAGGATGCGGCGAGGGCCCTGGACCTATCATTTGACCAAGCTGATAAATTAACCAAAACAGTTCCGGATAATCAGAGTTTGGCAACCGTTCTTGGTTTTGACGATAAAAAAATTCGTGAGCAATTAAATGGAGAAGATTATCAAAATGCGAAAAATTTAAGAGCATTTTATAAAGCTGACGATATTAGTGGCGAAACATTAAGACAGGCCAAGGTTCTTGAAGGCTCCTTAAGAAACACAGGAATCCATGCTTGTGGGGTTATTATTACGCCATCTGATATTCGTGATTTGATACCAGTGGCAGTAGCTAAAGACAGTGAAATGTGGTGTACGCAATTTGATAATGCTGTGGTTGAGTCAGCGGGTCTATTAAAAATGGATTTTCTCGGTCTAAAAACCCTAACAATTATAAAAGATGCAGTTCTTTTAGTCAAAAAGCGACAGGGTATTGTTTTAGATATGGAAGATATTCCAATAGATGATGAGACTACTTATAAGTTATTTCAAAGAGGAGAGACTGTCGGTATTTTCCAATATGAATCACCTGGAATGCAAAAACATTTAAAAGACTTGAAGCCAACGGTATTTGCTGATTTGATCGCGATGAATGCCTTATATAGACCAGGTCCAATTGAATACATCCCAAGTTTTATCAAAAGAAAACATGGAATAGAGCCAATCACATATGATGTGCCGGATATGGAGGGTTTTTTGAAAGAGACTTACGGTATTACTGTTTATCAAGAGCAAGTGATGTTATTGTCTCAAAAGTTAGCTGGTTTTTCAAAAGGTGAAGCTGACGTCTTAAGAAAAGCAATGGGTAAAAAAATCAAATCCGTTCTTGACCAAATGAAACCGCAATTTATAAATGGAGGAGCTCAACGAGGACACCCTGGTGAAATTCTTGAAAAAATATGGAAAGATTGGGAGGCATTTGCATCCTATGCGTTCAATAAATCGCACTCAACATGCTATGCATGGATAGCTTATCAAACGGCATATTTAAAGGCGAATTATCCGGCAGAATATATGGCTGCTGTTCTATCAAACAATATGAATGACATCAAACAGGTTACTTTTTTTATGGAAGAGTGTAAACGGATGAAATTAGACGTTTTGGGCCCTGATCTTAATGAGTCAGAAGATGTTTTCACAGTTAATGAAAAGGGTGCACTAAGGTTTGGATTACTCGGAATGCGCGGTGTGGGTTCTGCTGCAGTAGACTTTTTAATTGAGAATCGTTTAGAAAAAGGTTTTTACAAAACTATTTTTGAATTCGCACGGCGTGTAGATCTGCGTATTGTCAATAAGGGGACATGGGAAGCTTTAGCATTAGGTGGAGGTTTTGACAGTTTTGAAGGACTGCATCGGGCAATGCTGTTTTCGGAAATATCTGATGGTAAGACTTTTCTGGAGAAAATACGTCGATATGGACAAAGACTACAAGATCAGGAAAGTTCAACTCAGGTTTCTTTATTTGGTGGCGATTCAGGTGTGGATATTCCAGAGCCAGAGCTTCCTGTAGTGGATGAGTGGAATAATTTAGAGCTATTGAAGCGTGAGCGCGATGTGAATGGCATTTTCTTAAGTGCACATCCATTGGATAATTATAAGTTCGAAATTCAGACGTTTGTCAAGAATTCTATTGCTCAAATGGAGAATCTTGAGACTTTTACTGGAGGTTCTTCTTATCGAGATTATGCTATTGCAGGAATAATCTCTAATGTAGAGGTTAAGACAAGCAGAAATGGAAAAGAAATGGGTGTATTTACTCTTGAAGATCATGAGGGAACACGCGAGTTTGTTCTTTTTGGAAAGCAATTTTTGAATTTCAGGGAGTTTCTGGTTGACGATATTATGGTTTTAATTCGAGGTAGAGTCCATAGACCTAACTGGGCTAAAAATGACTCTTCTGCTCGACTCTATGCTGATATAACTAAGATCATATTATTATCTGAAGTTTTTGAGCGTGAGGCTAGGAGTTTAGATATAATGTCGGATGTGAATGATGTCATAGTTCATAGATGGAACGAGTTGGGAGATATTTTAAGAAAATATCCCGGTGATTGTAAAGTAACCTTTCATGTTAAGGATCCGATAACCAACGTTTCTGTAGCTATGCCATCAAGGAATCTTACGACCAACATAAGCCAGTCTTTATTAGGAGAAATTGACTCATTAGATTTTGTTCATGCTTTTGTTAAGACAGGTCAATCATGAAATATTATCTAATATTTTTTATATATATCATTTTTGGTAATTGCATATATGCTCAAAGCCAAAATGAAACGCTTAGATATCAAAATCCTTCTAGTAACGGATTAAAGGATGGATTGTGGCGGGTAAAGTATAAAGGAACGGCTATTGACAGATATATCGGTGAGTTCGAAATGGGGGTACCAAAGGGTATTTTTAATCACTACTATCCTAATGGGATATTAAGGTCTGTAATGACCTTTAAAGAACTTTCGGGAGAATGTTATGTAAAGAATTACAGTAGGAAAGAAAAACTCATTTCTGAAGGTATGTACTTATCGAAAAATGTAAAAGATAGTATTTGGAAAATATATGATGAGAATGATAGGATAATTATTTTAGAAACCTGGAAAAAAGGCAATTTAGAAGGTTTGTATAAAACGTATTATCCTAATGGAAATGTTGTTGAGTCTGGAATCATGAATAATGCTAAAAAACAAGGCCAATGGATTAGATGGTCTGAAAATGGTGAAAAAATCCGGGTAAGTAATTATTCAGATAACGTTTTAAATGGCAAATGGATTGACTATGATGTTGACGGTCGCGTTAAAATGATAGGCGTCTACTTAAATGGTTATCGTGATGGTAAATGGGTCATTTATAATCTTGGAAAACCTGAGAAATCTATAACTTTTCAAAAAGGGAGAGAGATAAATACTACTGAATACTAATGGCAGTAATTGTTGTAGGTCTTTCTGGTGGAGTAGATTCATCCGTAGCAGCTCACCTTTTAAAAAAACAAGGGCATGAAGTTATCGGCTTATTCATGCGCAATTGGACGGATGAGTCGGTTACTTTGGAAGATGAGTGCCCTTGGATAGAGGATTCTAATGATGCTCTATTGGTTGCGGAAAAACTAGAAATACCTTTTCAGGTTTTGGACTTAAGTGATCAATACAAGAAACGAATTGTTGATTATATGTTTTCAGAGTACCAGTCAGGACGAACTCCAAATCCAGACATTCTATGCAACAGAGAAATAAAATTTGATATTTTTTTAAAAGCAGCTCTTGCTTTAGGTGCTGATTTTGTTTCAACTGGTCACTATGTCCAGAAAAGCACAACACTAGATGGTGTGCACCATCTTTTGACTGGGGCGGACAAATCTAAAGATCAAAGTTATTTCCTTTGTCAATTGAATCAAGAACAACTTTCAAAATCTATGTTTCCAATTGGTCACCTTGAAAAGTCTGAAGTACGTAAAATTGCAAAAACTATTGGATTGGGTACTGCCGATAAAAAAGATTCGCAAGGCCTATGTTTTATTGGCAAGGTGAGTCTTCCTGATTTTTTGCAGCAAAAATTAAAACCACAAAGGGGGGAAATCATCGAAGTTGAAGCTTCATGGAAAGGTTTTGAATCTCCGAAGTGGGGTATGCAATGGCCACTAGAGTTTGATTTTGGAAAAGTCGTTGGATCTCACAATGGAGCATACTATTTCACTATTGGGCAAAGAAAAGGATTGCTTGTCGGAGGGAAAACCTTACCTCTTTTTGTTATAGCTCTGGATGTAGAAAAAAATATTGTTTATGTTGGACAAGGCGAAAATCATCCGGGTTTATACAGACCATTTTTAAAAATTAATAATTCAGACATTCATTGGGTTAATACTGAAAAGAAAATGAAGTGGGGAGAATCACGCGATTATATGGTTAGAATTCGATATCGACAGAAACTTTTTGGCGCGAAAATTGAATCATATCCTGAGGGCCTGAAAATTCAAAGTAATGAACCCATGAAGTCAGTCGCTCCAGGGCAATTTGCATCTTGGTATGATGGAGATGAATTGGTGGGGTCTGGAATAATTCAAAGTTAATAGATATACAATATGTTCAAAAAAATTATCTTATGCCTACTATGGGTTCTTTGTTATTCCAATTTCTCTTATGCTCAAGAGATTACGAGATATTGGGTATATCTGGATGAGCCAATTCTAGAAAGTTTAGGTGTAAATTCATTGCAGACACCGGCTCTCTCTCAGCGTTCGTTAGATCGAAGATCAAGACAAAATATTCCTCTTCGTTCATTTGATTATTCAATGCCGAATTCCTTGTACGATATGGTTAAATCAACCGGAGCAAATGTTAGATTTTTCTCCCGTTGGTTGAGAGCATTCTCTGTAGAGGCATCAAATGATGAATATGAATTGCTGAGAAAAAAGCAATGGATTAAAAAAATAACACCAGTGCGAAAAGTGTTAAGGAAAAAACTTCAAGAAGGAGATATTTCATACGGTTATTCTTACGGACAGAGTTTAGGACAAACCGATCAGATAAATCTCGCTCCAATTCATGATTTAGGCTTCGCTGGGCAAGGGATATTTATTGCTTTAATGGATGGAGGATTTTCAGGAGTTGAGACTCATAGTGTTTTTCAAGGAGCGTGGAATCAAGGCCGTATTTTACTGACCAAGGATTTTGTTGATGGCGACACAAATGTTTTTCATGTTGGAAGTCACGGAATGAGTGTTTTGAGTACTATTTGCGCAGATATAAATGGAACTTTTGTTGGAACCGCTCCGGAGGCTTCTTATGCCTTGTTTAGAACGGAAAATGAGCTTTCAGAAACAATCGCAGAGGAAGATAATTGGGTTTGGGCATCTGAATGGGCTGATAGTATAGGAGTGGATATTACAAATACTTCGTTAGGTTACACAACTTTTGATAATGGAATTGGTGATCATACTTACTCGGATCTTGATGGAAGGACAAGTGTTATTTCCCTCGCTGCAAATATTTCAGCCCGAGTTGGAATAATTGTAGTGGCTGCTGCAGGTAATGAAGGGGCAAGTAGTTGGAAATATATAAGCTGCCCTGCAGATGCAGATTCAATTTTTTCAATTGGCTCTGTTGATTATCAGGGGATTCGTTCGGCTTTCTCATCACAAGGACCAACTAGTGATGGGCGTATTAAGCCAGATTTAATGGCAAGAGGCTCAGGAGCCACTGTAATGACATCAAATGGGACTATTGGAACGAGTAGCGGAACCTCTTTTGCTTCTCCTATTATTTGTGGGGCTACTGCGAGTCTTCTTCAATTAGCAAAATCTGCCGGTTCTAACTATGATATTCAAGTTTTGATGAATATGATTAGAAACAGCGCTAATAATTCATTTAACCCCGATTCTCTTATGGGTTATGGAATTCCTAATTATGGCAGTTTGATTCAACACATAGGATCTAATGAGAAAAATGTTGAAGATCTGTTTAAACTGTCTTATTCAGAAGATGGATGGCGTATTGGCTGGAGTCATTCCCTAAGTATTCAAAAAATTGAAGTATTAGATTACACTGGTCGAATTCTTTTTGAAAAAAAATGCTATTCAGGATGCATGGATTTCACAGTGCCAAAGTATTCTTTCGGAACCATTGTTAATGTTCTTGCTGAATCCCAACATTCGTTAAAAATACCTCCTTTTAAATTTTAACTGTCTTCAGATTATATAGACGAAGCTTTATTTCATGATTCGATTGTCATAGGTTTCACCCATGCTAGCGTTTTCAGGCATTAAAACTGACATAACCTCTTTTTTTACCATATTGAAAACGGCCATGTGAACATCCTCAGCTATCTCCATGTCCATAGCAGGGGAGTGAATAGATAGATCACAAACTTTTTTTAATTCCCCTCCATCAAATCCAGTCATTCCAATAGATTTAGCTCCAATTTCTTTTGTAAAATTAATTGCTTTTAGGATATTTTTCGAATTACCAGAACCACTAATTCCAATGACAACATCATCCGGCTTAAGGAAGTTTCTCAACGGTTCAATAAAAATATCATCCCAACCAATATCGTTCGCAATGGCCATAAGACTTGGTATATTATCATTTAAACAAATAATGTTAAACCTTTTTTCCAATCCAAAAGAGGCTCCTTTTAAGAAATCTCCTGCGGCATGACTGGCATTTGCAGCTGAACCCCCATTTCCCATAGTATATATTCTAGAACCATTTTCGCGGGCTTGTAAAAATATTTCTGTCATCAGACCAACAGAGTCTAAATCGATATCATTTAATGTTTGTTGTAGTAATTTACGGTATTCAAGTCTTGTCATGATGCTAAGGTACTATTCAGGATTAACCATTAAAAATAACTTGTGATCCAGCGGTTTCTAACTCAAACGGAAAGTTTGAAAGACCGAGAGCTTGATCAATTGATAAATGCTTTTCAGGAGGTGCGAAAAAAAGCATAAATCCACCACCACCGGCACCAAGGAGTTTTGCTCCCCATGCACCATTTTTTTTGCCTAAAGAGTATATTTGATCTATTGTAGGATTGCTGATACCATCTGTTAGAGATTGCTTAAGAGACCAATTTTCATCAATTATATCTCCACAACGTTTCCAATTATTTGATGCGATTGATTTTGCGAAGTCATCAACAAAGGAAACCATTGTTTTTAATGATTTGATTTTATCGATTTTTAAAGATTCTTTGCTTTGCTTAGATAAAATATTGGATGCGCTTCGCTGATTACCTATGTAATAAAGACGCATGTGTTTACTAAATTGTATCAATGCATCCTTATCAAGATGGATCGGTTCAACATCAACTGTGTTATCTTGATTAAATCTAAATATATTTAATCCTCCAAAAGCTGCAGCATATTGATCCTGTTTACCAATTGGTTCATTGAGATCATTTATTTCAACTTCGCATGCTTTTTCTCCAAGCCAAGCTTTATTTACTTGATCGATTTTTCCTTCTCTGGCCATCATGTTATGAAGAGTTCCAACTGTAAAGCTTGAGGAGCTTCCCATCCCGGTTCCTGCAGGAACATCAGCGATAGATGAGATCTCTAGTCCCCTATTGACATTAAGTTTTTTCATTATTATCCTAAGAATAGGATGTTTTATATCGTCTACAGAATTCACTGTTTCTGTTGCTGAGTATTTCGTTCTTATTTTTTCTTTTTCAAAAAAGTCATGAGAAGATATGTACATATATTTATCTATCGTACTTGAGATTACAGCTCCTCCGTATTCTTTAAAAAAGACGGGGAGATCACTTCCGCCTCCAACAAAGCTTATTCTAAATGGGGTTCGAGTTATGATCATTTTGTTGGGAGAGTTTTAATTTTCATTGTTTAATATAAGATCCACGGCATAAAATAGGTTTTTAACATTAAAATCTGGTTTTATGTTACTTTCAATATCACCATGTCCAGTTTTAACCCGAATGGTTTTAACTCCAGCAGATAATCCGGATTGAATATCTCTGGGAGAGTCACCGATCATCCAGCTATTCGATAAGTCGATATTAAATCTTTTTGAAGCCTCTAAAATCATTCCAGGCTTTGGTTTTCGGCATTCACATTTAATTTTAAACTCCTTAATCTCTTCTGGGAAGCCTCCTTCTGGATGATGAGGACAATAGTATAAATAATCGATATATGCACCCATATCTCCAAGCTGCTTGTCCATTCTAGAGTGAATTAAATTCAAAGTATTTTCATCACAGAGTCCTCTTGCAATTACACTTTGATTTGTTATTACTATGGATATGTATTCACTTTTGTTTATTCTACGAATTGCTGGTCCGGCAAATTCATAGACACTCATTTCGTCTTGATGTTTTATCAGATCGGTATCGTGGTTTATAACTCCATCTCGATCAATAAAAATCGCTTTTTGTTTTTTAGATAGGTTTCTTGAGTCAACTTTTCCACTTAGATAGGAATCTTCTACTTCTTTTCTTCTTTCACTCTTGCCCATATCTTTAATGTATTCTGTGCTATTGTATGCATACATTTCAAACATACTTGTCCAATTTGGAAATAAATCTCTACCAAAATCTGAACTGGTATTTTGTGGTATTTTATTTATTATTTCTGGATTCATAAGATAGAAAGCGGCATTGACGCAATTTGAAAATTCAAGACCAGGTGGGTGAGGCTTGCTGTGAACTTTGGTAATTTTGTTAATAGAGTCATAGCTAATTAGATCGCTATCATAGGGATGATCATTGGGATGAACTAACAAAGTGAGTTGAGCATTTTTCTCTAAATGAAAATCTCTCATTTTTTTTAAGCTAATATTACTTATTGTGTCTCCATATATAACCCAAAAAGGATTTGATAATTCACTTTGTAAAATACTTAGAGCTCCTGCTGTGCCAAGCGGTTGCTTCTCAATAACATAATGAATATCAATATTCCATTTTGACCCGTCGCCAAAAAAATCTTGAATTTGACTTCCTAAATGACCGATTGTAATAAAAAAGCGCTCAATTCCTTGAGCGCTGTAGGTTTCTATGATATGTTGCAAAACAGGCTTATCTGCCACAGGTACCATTGGTTTTGCAATACCGGGAAAAGATTTTTGAATTCTAGTCCCTCTTCCGCCAGCCAGTATGACTGCAGTAGAAAACATCTTATAGTGCTGCTTCCAATTTATCAGCAAGAACACTTTTTGCTGATACACCAACTTGCTTATCTACAACCTCACCATTTTTAAAAATTAAAAGAGTTGGGATGTTTCTAATACCAAATTGAGCTGCAATTTCATTTTGGGTATCGACATCAACTTTTCCTACAATTGCACGTCCTTCAAAATCTGTAGCTAATTCATCGACCATTGGCCCTACCATTCTGCATGGCCCGCACCATTCCGCCCAGAAGTCAACCAGAACTGGCTTATCAGACTTCATTACTAGATCCTGAAAATTGCTATTCGTAAGTTCTATTGCCATAATTTTTTTCTTAATAGTTATTGTTGTCAAAGGTAAACCCGGTATTGTTAACTTACATTAATTCCTTTTTGAAGTTTTGAAAATTAAATAAAAAATATAACCTGTTCCGCCAATCAAAGTTAATGTTGAGCCTATATAATATATTGTTCTTGAGCCCTGCAATTGTTGCATAAATAATATATCTGCAACCACATCAAGACAACATCCCAGAACAAATAATATTAAGAAAGATGATTTTCCCATATTGTCTTTCTGAGAAAGATACTAATTGTAAATAAAAAAATCCCCCGAATTGGAGGATAATTTTGCGGTGCGGACGGGACTCGAACCCGCGACCCTCGGCGTGACAGGCCGATATTCTAACCAACTGAACTACCGCACCAATATTTTCTATTGGGTGTGCAAATATAAACCCCTTATTGCGACTGCAAAACACGACTAGGGTTAATTTTAGATAAAATCATAGAAGTTATCCATGTTGTCCCTATTAGAACGATAAAAATTAAAATATTGGCGTACAAAAATTTTATCCATTCCCAGGAAACGGGTACAGCGGAAATGTAGTAAGTGATTGGGTCTAGCGGTATCAATTTCCAATTCGACTGAACAAATAAGAGTAGGTATGCAAGAATATTCCCAATGGCTAATCCTATTAATATACTTGGAGAAAAAAGAGTAATAAAGCTTTTGTAGAGCGACTTTTTAGGCATCCCAATAGCTCTAAGTATTGCTAATGAAGATTTTTTTTCTATGATTCTAATAAAAATAACAACCACAGCATTGAAACTTGCTACAATAGCAAGTATCACTCCCAAGAGATATGTATTATTGTCAAATAAATTTATCCATTGATATAATTTGGGGAAATCATCTTGACTGGTAAAAACTTCAAAATCTATAGGTATGATAGTATTCAATAGCTCTGCTTGTTTACTTGATGTTTTATTTTCAGTAAATAGTAAAACGGCTTGAGAGTTGTCAAAATCCCACTTGTTTAACTTTTGGATTGTATTCAAAGAGCAAATTATTAAAGGATCTTCCCATTCACTGATTCCGCTATTAAAAATTCCAACAATATTAAAGTACCTAATTGATGGAGTTTGACGATCTTCTCTACTAAAATACATTTGAACTTGGTCATTTAGAGATGCTCCTAACTTTCGTGCCATTTCTTTTGATATCCATACAGCATTGGGATCACTGGACCAGTTCGGAATTATTCCTTCATAATCTACTGAAGAGATTGATTTAGGAATTTTATCAAAACCAAAAAGTCTTGCTCCCTCCATTTGATTGGAAAAAGTAATGATCCCCGACTTCCAAGCAACAAAATGATAGCTTAATATTGAGCTGTATCTTTGAAAAAAATCATTTGAATCAATATACAATTGGGATTTTGAAAAAGCATAAAGATCTCCTTCTAAGGCAGTTTGATATGGTCGGATTTGATAAGAACCGTGAAATCTTTCAATCTTTTTCTCGATCTCAAATTGGAGACCTTTTCCAGTACTTAAACCAATAATAATGGTCATTATCCCAACTCCAATAACGGAGATAGCCAAAATATTAGCTTTTTTTTGACGTTGGATGTTTTTTGCCCAACGCCAACCTAGCCATATCGAGAAAAATCGCCATCTTGGAACCATGTTATGTAAATATACGTGGGGACTGCACTTTGGTCTTATTTTTTTAATTTTTCCATCTGTTTTATTCAGTCAGATAGATCTTGACAAGAATAGCTATTTTGAAAGGACAGGAGCTGTTCGATTAGAATCGTACAATTATCTGTTAAAAGGAAAGAGAATAGGTGTGGTGGCTCATGCACCTTCCTTGAGCCAGGGTAAATGGGATGATGCTAATCATACTGTCGTTAATTATTCAAATTATTTAAAACCCATTCACACGGTAGATAGGTGTTTGAAAAATGGTTGGAATGTTACACAGATATTCTCTCCGGAGCATGGGTTTAGAGGTGCTGCTCCAGCAGGAGAAATTGTTTTAGATGACATAGATCCTGTATCAGGCCTACCAATAACTTCTTTATATGGGTCACATAAAAAGCCTACAAAAAATGATTTAAAGGATTTAGACGTTGTTGTTTTTGATTTACAGGATATTGGGGTACGATTCTACACCTATATATCTACTCTTTCCTATGTAATGGAAGCTTGTGCTGAAAACGAAAAATTGCTCATTGTTCTTGATAGGCCAAATCCGTTTGCTTCAGTTGTTGACGGACCAATATTAGATACTTCTTATTCTTCATTCGTTGGAATGCATCCAGTTCCAATATTATATGGTTTAACTATTGGTGAGTATGCCCTTATGACAAAAGGAGAAGGTTGGATCAATAATGCGTCTAAATTGAATCTAAAGGTTTTGACGATTCCAAATTATAAAAGAGAATCATGGCATTCTCCAATTCCTCCATCACCTAATCTCCCGAATGTCAAATCTGTAAGACTATATCCTTCTTTATGTCTATTTGAGGCTTGTCCCGTATCGGTTGGTAGAGGGACAAATTATCCATTTCAAATAATTGGATCTCCTTGGTGTATTGGAAAGTCGTTTTCTTTTAAACCTATGCCAAACTTAGGCTCAAAGTATCCAAAATTTAATAATCAAATATGCCATGGCGAAGATCTAAGAGATTTAAAACTCTCTGCTACAGGGTTTGACTTAAAATATATTATCGATTATTATAAAGAATGGAAAAATAATAATTCCAATTCAGAAAAATCATTCTTTTCTCCATTTTTTGACAAACTTGCAGGTACAAGTTTATTAAAGAATCAAATTCAAGATGGCATTGAACTTGAGAAGATAGAGGCAAGCTGGAGTATTAAATTAGAGGACTATAAGAAGAATATCAGAAGTAAATATCTTTTGTATTAGAATTCAAAAATGAAGCCGACACTAGGTAAAACAGTGCCACTACTATTCGGTAGTGTTGTCGTTAAATATTGAGATGGGATATTAGGGTTTCTAACAGGGTTACCTGCATCGTCTCTTACTACATCAATAAATGCAGGTCCTGCTACTGAATAAGCCAGAGCATTTTGGATATCGAAATATAAATCGATATTGAATTTTTTTAGGAACCATTTTTTGTCAATTCTAATATTTAAGCGATTAAAATTACCATATCTGGATGAATTTAAATTATTGTAATCCGGTATGCCTCGACCCAATACATCCCAGTTCTGAATTGTGGCTGTTGCAGCAAGATCAAAGGGTGTGTAGGGGGCTCCACCAAGCAGTTGATATTGACAACCAATTTCATAATTCTTCCCAAACTTTTTCCCAAACGTAAATGTTGCAATGATTCCATTATCCCAGGAACTTGCTATATATTTTTTGTCTATATCTTGAAATTCACTCCTAACTAAAGTTATCGCTGCAATCCCGAAAAACCCCTTGAATAGTTTCTGCTGGTAAGTTAATTCAAGACCGTATGCTCGGCCTTCAGAGGTTGCTGTAGCTAGCTGATTACCGATTACACCAAAATCTCCGCCTGCTGTTCCTAATGAAATGGAGTCTCTGAGTAAAAAAGGATAATTACTATATCGCTTTAAGAAACCTTCGATACTTGTCTTAGCATTCCATGGCCAGAATTGGCTTGAGCCAAAAACAAAGTGTTCTGCTCCAATAAACGTGAGTTCCGAATTGTTTCCATCTGTTCCTGTATATCCAAGAGCCGTGTAAGGTGGAATTTGATAGTACATACCGTAGTTTCCGTCTAAGGTGATGTTTTCATTAATATTATATGACAGGGCGATTCTTGGTGAAAGCTGATTTAATGGATTAATGGTACTTTCATTAAAATCCATGATGTCTGTTCTTATTCCTAAAGAAACTTTGAGTCTATCATCTGCAAATCTTCCAATTATATTAGCAAATACGTTAGCCTTATAAAAAACTCTATCTGCAGAGTAGTTCAGTTCAAAGATCCCAGGAAATCTTTTATCTAAAGTGGTGGTGTTGTACTTGGCTTGTTCAAGTCCAAATCCAACCATAGACTCCCATCGACTGCTCTTTCGTTCATGTTCCAATCTAAATTTATTTTCAATCTCTTGAGAATTGTAATTCAGCAATTGAACAGAGTCTCTATTGTTGTTTTTAAACTTTTCCGATGTGTTATCCAGCATGAATCGGCTTAAAACAATATTAGTTCTTCCTTTTTCCCCGAAATGTGTGTATTTCGCCCCAATTGAATAGTTCCATTGAATATCTTCCGGTAAATAGTTCAGTATGTACTTTTGATCCGCTGAGTCATTTTCACCTAAATTTAATCTATTAACATCATAAGCACCTAGGCTTAAGATAGTTAATTGATTATTTCGGTTAAATTTATGTTTAATTTTAAATTGGTAATCATTATAAGTTGGTAAAAAAGGGAGTCCAATTACTTTGAATAAAAACTGGAGATAGCTGCGCCTAATAGAAGCTAAATAGGTTGTTTTTTTATTGATAGGGCCATCAAGAGTAAGTCCGACCTCTGACGCTCCCACTTGGAATATCCCACCTGTTTTATCTGTTCTTCCATCTTTAAGGTTTAATTCCATTACCGAACTCAAGCTATTGCCTCTTTGTGCAGGGAATGCTGAAGTATAAAAGTCTACATCTCTTATGAAATTGACATTTATCATTCCGACAGGCCCACCGCTTGCCCCTTGCGATGCAAAATGGTTAATTGCTGGTATTTCGATTCCATCCAAATAAAATCTATTTTCATTCGGACCTCCGCCTCGGATGATTAAATCATTTCTGAATGCGCCCCCAACACCACCTACTCCAGGAAGGGATTGAATTACTTTTGAAATATCTTGGTTTCCGCCAGGATTCCTCTGAATTTCGTTTATACCAATACTCTGAACAGAAACTGGAGATTGTGCATCTCTAGTGAATTTCATCTGAGCGCTAACTTCAACTTCTTCTAGTTTTTGAGTAGCCTCTCTCAATTTGAAGTTTATTACAGCAGGCTTCACCAATGTTAACTGAACTTCAAATTGTGTTTTAGCATTATAGCCGATAGTCTCAACGGTAACGTTAACAAGAGACACGGGTAGGTCTTGAAAAGAAAATATTCCATTTATGTCAGTATAGGTTATCGACTCAAGACCCTGTATTTGAATAATAGCTCCTGGTATTGGATCATTATTTGCTTCGTCAACAACAGATCCGGAAAGGATAGCTTGAGCATTAGAAAGGAGGGGAAAAAATAGTGTCAGGAATAATACTCTAAGTAGTCTCATCATTTAGCAAATTTTATAAAAAAACCAGCTCTTGGCTGGTTTTTTTGGTATTCTTAAAGAATTATTATTATTAATTTTTTTTACAAGCTTTTAACAAAGGATTTAATCTCACTTTCGTAATTAAATTTCTCGTCATTTGCTTTGGCACTTTCTCGTCCAAGTTTCAAAGCTTTTTTTGCAGAGTCCTTGGCACCGTTGTAATCCCCTTGATCTGCCAAAATTTGGGCATATAAATAATTGTTATACCAATTGTTAGGATCGTTTTTAAGTACTTGATGAATCAATTCTAAAGTCTCGTTGGGATTCATGTTATTTTGGACATAGAATCTTGCACTATTCCTCTTAATTCGGAAGTCATCTGGGTTCTCATCGATAGCCTCCATTATGTTTTCTTGCGCCTGCATCAGAGTTTCAACTGCTATAGGAGTTTTTACATATGAATTCTTCCATGAAATCACCAAGTTTACCCCTTCCATGGTTACATCTTCAAACCCTATATAGAGTGTTTCTACGGAGCTTTCATTTTTCGATACTAGTAGATCAACTCTGGCAACATCTAAGCGAGAATTGTAACCATCTACTCCCCACATGTCAGAGTCGGAGTTCAAGATTATAGTCCATTTGTTCTCGCTAACTATAGCGGATAAACTATACGTCCCTGCAGGAACTTTAGTTTTGCCTATGTAAACATCTTTTGAAAATGAGATAGTTGAATTTTTATTTGCTCCAAGACGCCAATGCTTACCAAATGGTATTAAATCACCGAAAATATCTCGATTTTTAACCGAAGGTCTACTGTAACTGATAGAAAAATCAGTTAACCCAACTTGTTGAGATGTAGTAGCTTTTGGAGATGCCTCCGGAAGATCCTGCGCTAAAGCTTGGAATGAAATTGCAATAGCAATTGTAAAAAGTAATTTTTTCATAACTTTCGAAGTTAAAGCTTTTCCATGGCTTTGTTAATAAATGAAGTCAGTGCCTCCCCCTGAAGAAGATTTTGCTGCAATAAAGCTAGGTCTTTAGCATGATTTATAATCTCACCTTTTTTTGCTCCCTTAGCTTTAAGTATTTTTCCGGAAAGCGGATGGTTCACATTTATAACCAAATCATAGGTTTCAGGGAAATCATTCATTCCCATAAACCCTCCACCTCCTCCGGTAGCGCTCATTTCTTTCATTCGCCGCATAAATTCAGGAATTGTAATTAACATTGGCACGTCATCACTACCTAAAGCTTCCATCCTTACCGAGTATGTTTTACTATCTAGAACGGTTTCAACGCTCTCCTTAAGTTTTTCCTTTTCGCTATCTGTAAGAATCGATGTTCGATCTTCCCCTTTTGGGATAAGCTTATCTAATAGATCTGAATCAACTCTTGCAAAACGAATTTTTTCTTGAGATGATTCATGCTTTTGAATTGAGTGACCTGCGATTGGAGACTCAAGAAGAATAACGTCGTAACCTTCAGCTTTTGCTTTTTGACAATAGCTGTGCTGGGCATCTTTATTCGATGTGTAAAGAATTACTTTTGTTCCGTCTTTGTCAGTTTGAAGAGCCGATATCTTTTCAAGATATTCATCCATTGTGTAATGTTTTTCATCAATGGTTGATTTGAATAGATTGAATTTTAAAGCGCGATCATAGAATTTTTCTTCTGTAACCATACCATATTCTACGATTACCTGAATGTCTTTCCATTTGGATTCAAAATCTTCTCGATTGCTCTTGAACATTTCCTCCAGTTTATCGGAAACTTTTTTGGATATATGTCCACTAATTTTTTTTACGTTAGCGTCGGCTTGCAGGTAAGAGCGACTAACATTTAATGGAATGTCTTTTGAGTCAATCACACCATGCAAAAGAGTTAAGAAGTCAGGAACGATACCTTCTACATTATCAGTTACAAAAACTTGGCTTTGGTAAAGTTGAATTTTATTCTTTTGCAATTCCATATTTGGCTTGATCCTTGGGAAAAATAATATTCCCGTCAGGTCAAAAGGATAGTCGACATTCATATGAATATGAAATAAGGGATCCTCAAATGTCATTGGGTAGAGAGCCTTGTAAAATTTGTTGTAGTCATCATCGGATAAATCACTTGGGCTTTTAGTCCAAGCAGGTTCATCTTCGTTGATAATATCTGGGATCATACTCTTTTCTAGTTTTGGATCCTCTCCTTCTTTTGAAACATCAATCTCTAGCTCTTTTTCTCCAAATTGGATAGGCACACTCATGAATCGAGCATACTTTTTCAAGAGTTCACGAATTTTAAAATCCTCTAAGAAATCTGTACTGTCTTCGCTGATGTTTAAAATAATTTCAGTTCCTCTATCTTTTCTTTTAGCAGCAACCAGCTTAAATTCAGGTGAGCCATCACAACTCCAGTGCGCTCCTGCTTCAATGTCTTTCCAGGATGAAGTCTTTATTTCAACTTTACTGGAGACCATAAAACTGGAATAGAAACCCAAACCAAAATGACCGATCATTGCTCCCTTGTCAACTTTTCCTTCGTATTGTTTGACAAACTCTTCAGCTCCCGAAAACGCTACGTCATTTATGTATTTTTGAACATCATCTTTTGACATTCCAATACCTCGATCAATTATCCGAATTTGTTTCTTTTTCTTGTCAAGAACAACTTTTATTGTAAGCTCGCCAAGGTCACCCTTAAATTCGCTTAGGTTAGCTAGGGTTTTGATTTTATTCGTTGCATCTACTGCATTTGAAATTAATTCTCTTAGAAATATTTCTTGATCGCTATAGAGAAATTTCTTAATAATTGGAAAAATATTATCCGCAGAAACATTTATTTTACCTGTTGCCATTTTTTCTGAATTAGTTTCGTTTCCGCTTCCAGAACAAGTGTTATGCCATTTTGTTACAAAGGAACTATAATAGAGAATAACTGACAATTTGACCGAATGAAATATTCACAACGCTACATTGCCGTAAGATTCATGACATTTTCGGGCTTTCGTTCTCGATGGAGAGCTTTTGTTGGGATGGGGCTAAATCTTCGTCACAAAATATCAGGGGAAGGTTTGGTCTTTGGTAAGATGCTTGGAAGTGGCGCAGGGGAGGGGTTTTCAGTTTGGCCGGATTGGGGCACTTATGCTTGGTTTACGGTTTTTGATTCAGAAGATCATGCCAAAAGTTTTTTTGCTTCGGATAATATATTTAATGACCTAAAGACTTGTTCATCTTCTGTTTTTGGTTGGGATGCAATTCCTTTAAAATGTCATGGGACATGGAACGGTGTAAATCCTTTTGGAGAACTTTCGGAAATAGAGCATTCCGGCCAGCTTGCAGTTTTAACAAGAGCGAGTATTAAAAAGTCTCAAGCTCTTCGTTTTTGGTGGAACGTTCCGGCTGCAAGTAGAAATATATCAAATCATTCTGGCCTTATCTTTTCGAAAGGAGTGGGGGAATATCCCCTGCTAGAGCAAGCTACCCTTAGTTTATGGAACTCCACAGAAGAGCTAAATGAGTTTGCTTACAAAAGCAGACAGCATGCACCAGTGGTTAAAAAAACAAGAAGATTTAATTGGTATTCGGAAGAGCTTTTCCTAAGAATGATGGTTATCAAGAAATATGGTAAAATCATGGATAAATAATGATCTCTTTTAAAGATTAAGCTTTTTTCTATATATGATTTTCAATAATTCTTTTTTCTATTTCAATTGGATTTATTGAATCTAATTTGAGATATTCTACAGCTTGTCGAGAAGTATTAAAATCTCGAAATCCAATCTTTGGCAACATTCCAATAATTTCGGAGCCATAGGTTTTTATTCCTATATTTTCTGCTTCAAAAAGAACCCGGTCATAGATCATCTTAAGTGTGCATATTTCAATATCTACAATATTGCAACTAACTTGCGAAAAGCTTAGATTATCGCAATACCAGCCTATAGATTTTACTCCGGAAATTCCTGTAGGAGAACTTTCACGAATAATTCCTGCAATTTTTTTTGCTTCAAATACTTTATTTTTTCCAAGGTTTATATTGTAAGCGATTAAGAAATTTCTTACGCCTAATGCCATTGCTCCAAAACGTGGATTAAAGTATCCAAAATCATATTTTTTTCTCGATCTAGCGAGCATTTCATATTGACCCTTTCTCACATTGCTTAGTTCATAATTTTCAGGACTTATAGAGCTTTCTCTGTAAAGCCATCCGCCCACTTTTATTTTTTGGATTTCTATTTCTTTTAATATGTTTTGGACGCATTTATTTGCATCATCAATTGTTGATGGATATATTGGTACTATTGGACAAACATCTAAGGATCCAATTCTTGGATGATTCCCCGAATGCTTTCTCATGTCAATTTTAGTGAGACATTTTTTTAATAAACTTATTACAGCTGATGTAATTGCTTTGTTGTTCCCTAAAAAAGTAAAAACTGTTCTGTTGGCGTCATAACCTATATCTATATGGAGTAGCTTGATTTCTGGTACACGAAGCAATGATGATTCAAAATCTTTTATAATATCGACTTGGCGTCCTTCAGAGATATTGGCAACACATTCTAACATGGATTAGAAGCTAGGACTCTCATAGCCTTTTACAAATGCTATTAAACATGCTACCGAGCTTTTTGCGACACTCATCTGCATTAATGGATCAATTAATGGAAGAGCAACCTCCGCTAAATGGATGTAGTTACACCTTCCCGTCTGTCCAGATTGATAAGCGACATTGAAGGCGTCTTCCCATGACCATCCATGCTGAACAGCAGCTGAGCTAGGACAATTTTTAATGCCGTCAGCGCATATTTCAAGCCCAAAAACAGAGGTTTGGCATACATGCTTGAGTGCAATCTCTAATGACTTTAAAAATGTAGAAGTTCCTTTGTATGTCCATGATTCAAAAGGGAAGTAATTCCAATCCGGATTACTGGTAAATTTCTTCAAACTATCTTCATTTAATCCATTTTCATGCATTCCTAGAACTGCATAGTTTTTTAGAAAACCATTTTCTTTAGCATATGAAAAAGAGTTGCCGCTATGTCTGCCTTCAAGGTTTCTACAATCAGGGTGAGGATCTAGATTGAGAGTATGAATTTTTTCTTTGTTCACAGCGCTAAGGGCTTTTAGTAAAGGATATGCGTTATTATGACCTCCCCCAAGGACAAGAGGTGTTTTACCTTTTTTAAGGAGATTATTTATTACCTGAAAAACTCTTTTGTCAACTTGTTCAACTAGGGATCTAAGCTCGTCTTTGTTTTCAGGATAAAGATATTTTTGAGAAAGCTCCTGAAGGTCTGATACAATAACTTCAGACCAACCAAATTTTTCGGCTGGAATAAATTCATTTACTTGAATAGCAGATATCGCATTATAAAACAAAGAAGAATTATCTGCTGCTCCAGGTCTTCCTCCATTTGCTCTAACCCCAATATCTTCAGGTATCAATAGGAATATATAATCCCCGTCAGAATCATTCTTTTGTTTAAGTAGTTCTCCTAAGTGCTTTTCACCTGGTCTAGTCTTGTATGATTTGAAAGGGTTCATTTTCCTGCTATAAATGTATGCTCAATGTTATTTTCTCCAAAAGAATAAGGCATAAATGCCAAGTTTGATATTGGTTTGGTTAAGATTAAATTCGCTTCTATTCCGTTAGAAATGTGTCCCATTTTTTTTTCTGCACCCAAGGCATAAGCGGCATTGGTTGTAATTGCTGCTAAACCTTCTTTTGGGGTTAGTTTCATTTTATGGCACGCGAGACTCCAGCACAAACCTAGGTTGGAACTAGGAGCTGAACCAGGATTACAATCTGAGGCAATTGCTAAGGGTAGATCCGAGTCAATAATTTGTCTGCCCGGCGTATATGGTATATCCAGGAACAATGAACATCCTGGAAGAGCAACCGGAATTGGTTTTCGGTATGAAAGGTTTGATTGAAACGCTTTTTGTAGATCTTGGTGATCCTGTTTTGTCATAAATTCTAAATGATCAACGCTCCAGGCCTTGTTTTTAATAGCTGCTTGCAATCCTCCGATGCTACTAAATTGATTTACATGAGCTTTTAGCGGGACGTTGAATTTGCATGCGGTATTGCATAATATATCAATGTGCCTTGGCGAAAAATAATTGGTTTCGCAGAAGATATCGATGAAATCGATAAGACCTTCATCTGCAAACTGGGGTAACATGTTACTACAGATCTCCTCGATGTAGGCATCGTGATTGCCATTATATGATAATGGAAGAGCATGTGCTCCTAGAAAAGTTGACCAAATTTTTTGCGAGACTTGGGCTTTTGCCCGTTTTATTACACGTAATATTTTTCTTTCTGAATCCGCTGTCAGTCCATATCCACTTTTTATTTCTAATGCTGCGGTACCAGTATTTCTTGATTTTTCTAGCCTGTCAAGAAGCGAGTCCAATAATTGATCTTCGTTACTTGACATAATTTGTTTAGAAGAATTGAGTATGCCTCCTCCCGAAGCAGCGATTTCTTTGTAACTCAATCCGTGCATTCTCATGTTAAACTCCTCAGATCTATCATGGGCATAAACCAAATGCGTATGAGAATCAATGAATGCAGGAAGGATAAATCGCCCAGTTCCATCAATGATTCTAACATTAGAAGTTTCTTGCGGGCAGGCATTCATATAACCAAAGTCATGAATGAGCCCTGAATCCATTTCGATAAAAGCATCATCTATCATCGTCCAATCATCCATAGAATTCCCTGCTAAAAAATCACAATTTTGGTCATTTTTACGAAGAGTCGCTAATCCTTTTAGATTCTCTATTCTTGTACGCATATAACGAAGGTAGTGTATCGCGTATTTTTGATGACATGGCAAGTAACTCATTTGGAGAAATTTTACGTTTAACCACATTTGGAGAATCTCATAATTCTGCTATGGGCGGGGTTTTAGACGGCGTTCCTGCGGGAATTTTAATAAATACTTTGTTAATTCAAAATGAAGTAGATCGTAGAAGACCTGGTCAATCTGAGTTCACAACATCCCGTTCAGAGTTGGATAAAGTAAAAATATTGAGTGGTTTGCATCCTGAAGTTGATGATCTGGGTTGTCAAAAGTCTTTAGGTTCTCCAATAGGTTTTATTGTTGAGAATATGGATAAAAAGAGCTCTGACTATAGTTCTTTGAATGATGTGTTTCGTCCTTCGCATGCTGACTTTACTTATCAAACTAAATATGGCATCAGAGACCATCGAGGAGGAGGTAGGTCTAGTGCCAGGGAAACTATTTGTCGCGTAATTGCGGGAGCAATAGCAAAACAAATTTTGGGAGATGAAATAAATATCAAAGCATACGTGGAAAGAATTGCGGGAATAGGTATCCCCAAGAATGCCATATATGAAATTTCAAATGTAAATCAGTCGCCTTTGCTATGTCCTCATATTGAAACATCAAAGAGTATGGAGAAGAAATTAAGGGACCTTTCTATAAAAGGAGATACAGCTGGTGGTGTTATAGCTTGTCAAATTCAAGGAGTTCCAGCTGGTTGGGGTGAGCCGGTATTTAATAAAATGAATGCACGTTTGGCATTTGGCATTATGGGTATAAATGCCACTAAGGGAATAGAGTTCGGTTCTGGATTTCTTGGCGCTGAACATACAGGCTCTCAAGAGAATGATTCTTTTGAGTCAAAAGAAAAAACTAGATCAAACAATAGTGGTGGAATACAAGGGGGTATTAGTAATGGCCAAAACATATTTTTTCGAACAGCATTTAAGCCAGTTTCAAGTATAAAGATGAAGCAAAAAACCATCAATGAAAATGGTGACTCCATTAATATAAATATTGAAGGGAGACATGACCCCGTGGTGCTGCCAAGAGCAGTTCCTATTATAGAGGCAATGGCCTCATTGGTGCTTGCTGATTTTTATTTGTATCAGCAAATACAATCTATAAAATAGCTTTAAAACAGAATGGGTCACTTATGTCGATTTCTGCTATTGATACTCATATTTCAGGCTTATTCTTTGTTTGGGCAAATTGATGTAAATAATTGTCCTGAATATTTAGGCTTCTCAAAGCAGGCAACATTAGCACAAAGAGCTTTAATCGATGGGGATTTAATTATGGCCAAGGTTTATTTATCAGCAATTGATAGAAAACCAAAGGGACAAGAATTAAATTCTTTATACCTGAGGTCTGAACTAGATTTATTAGAAGGCCGTTTATCAGAGTCCTTGTCGGGGTATGCTGAAATTTATTCGAGATGTCCGCTGTATTCTCCAATGATTCTTTATAAATGGGGTTCTGTTTTAGAAGAATTGGGTTTTTTAGAAGAATCAAAATCAAAATTTGAGGAGTACTTAAAACTTGATAATAGAGTGTTGTCGTACAAAAACGAGGTGAAGAAAAAAATATCTACATGGGATTTTAGAGACTCTTTAATTAACAACCCTGTTTCTTTTGAGCCCGAGAGAATAGAGGGTTTGTCGACAGATGCAGATGAGTTTCTTGGAATTCTATCACCTGATGAGTCTTCGTGGTATTTTACAAGGAGATATAAATATCTTGATTTCAAAATGGGGCCGGCGCCGGTAAAACGTTTTAGAGAAGAATTCTGTCAATTATCAACAAATAAAAACTCTAAATTTTATTCTTTACCATATCCATTTAACCAAGGATTTAATGAAGGGGGTCCAACTTTGACAGCCGACAACCGCAGTATGGCAATAACATCATGTGAATTACTGACAAATGGATATAGGAATTGCGACATATTCATAATTGATAAATATGATGACCAGTGGTCTGAATTTCAATCATTAGATATTATTAACAAAAAGAATACTTGGGAAGCCCAGCCTTCATTCTCAGCAAATGGTGACCGAATTATTTTTTCTTCAGATAGGGAAGGGGGCTATGGTGGATTAGATCTATATTCTGTCAATATAGATTCCAATGGTGTTTGGGGCGAATTAGTTAATCTTGGCCCAAGAATAAACACGTCTGGCGATGAGAAATCTCCATTTATTCATGCTGACAATGAGCATTTATTCTTTTCATCAAATGGCCATTTGGGCCTTGGAGATTTTGATGTATTTGTTGTAAGTCTTTACAAGGGAGATTTGCCAATGAATTTGGGATATCCTATTAATAATTCAAATGCTCAAGTCGGCTTTGCAGTCTCTGCTCGAAGACCGATTGCATATTTTTCTAGTAATGAAGAAATAGGAGACTTATCAGTTTCTTCTAGTTATGATTTTTTTCAATTTTCAATTCCCGAAAAACATTTACCTGATAATGTGGCCTTTGTTCAGGGGCAGATTAATGGGGCACATAATTTTTCAAAAGACTTCCAACTTCGTATTGAGAATTTGTCAACTAAAAAAGTGTCTAGGGTTAGGGTGGATAGAAAAACCGGAAAATACACTGCAGTATTAAGTAATGGAGACGCTCAAGATTATTTATTCTCAATTGAGAGTCAAGATATTGGTTATACATCAACTCGTGTCCGATTAGACAAAAGTCAGAATGACTATGTCATTCCCGATCTTTCAGCAAAGAAATTAGAGATTGGTGAATCTTTTAATCTTTATTCTGTTCTTTTTGAGTCAAATAGTTATGTCTTGTCCAAGAAAGATGAGCAAGCCCTAAAATCATTTGCAAGATATTTTAAGAGCCACCCCGCATTGATTGTTGAATTGCAAGGCCACACAGATAATATTGGATACTCTGAAGATAATTTACTTTTATCCGAGAACAGGTCTAAAGCTGTTTTTGATTTTTTAATTAACTCTGGAGT
>TARA_B110000858_G_scaffold123333_1_pt1 | contig 43535 bp, 44 predicted proteins | sample TARA_B110000858 | Tara Oceans TARA_B110000858 (sample SAMEA4398247) | marine metagenome | biome: Polar Biome; feature: [SRF] surface water layer (ENVO:00010504); material: water (ENVO:00002006), including particulate matter (ENVO:01000060) such as... | depth 5 m | reverse complement strand
TCCACTGCCCTTCAGAGTCAGTGAAAGATTCAAACTGAGACACTACCCTTCTGGCTGTTTCTAGCTGATTTCTCCATAAAAGTGTATAATTCCGCGCTTTTCCGAGCCGTAGCCCTCAGAGGCTCCCTTGCAATGGTCATCTTCGAAGACACAGGTCACTTCTCTCAGCTTCAGGAAAGTTGCGTTGCCACTATTGGTAAATTCGATGGTGTGCATCTTGGGCACCAGCTAATACTTGATCAGCTAAAACAAAAAGCAGAGCAGTTTGATCTGCCCTCCCTGGTTATATTGGTCGAGCCTCATCCAGAAGAGTTTTTTGCCTTGGATGCCGATAGCTGTCCGGCGAGACTGACAATCTTGCAAGAGAAAATAGAGCTATTGGAAAGCTTCGGAATAGATTTTGTGTTTCAGATGAAATTCGATAAACAGCTTAGTGAGTTGAGCGCTGAAGATTACATCGCAGATATCTTGGTAAGGGGGTTGGGGGTAAAGAGCTTTATCGTCGGTAACGATTTTCGTTTCGGTCACCAGCGCAAGGGTAACTTCGACCTGTTAAGAGAGGCTGGAAAGCAGTTTGACTTCGAAGTTGTTGAAACGATTGCCTATGAGCGTAATGGGCATCGCATCAGCAGCACCTATATAAGAGAGCAGTTAGCAAAGGCCGATTTCACTCTGGTTGAGCAGTTGCTAGGCAGGCCTTATTCCATCAAGGGCGAAGTGGTGCGGGGTAAGCAGCTGGGCAGCGACATGGGTTTTCCTACTTGCAATATCAACCCGCAGCGTCTGCGTATTCCCTTGCATGGTGTCTACGCCTGTGAAGTTCGTTTAGTCGGTCAGTATCGACCGGCTGCAGTTAATATTGGCTATCGCCCCACGGTAACGGAATCGGGTGAGGCATTGTTAGAGGCCCATATATTGGATTTCAATGAGGATCTGTACGGGAAGACCATAGAGGTTGTTTTTCGCCAGAAAATACGGGAAGAGACGAAGTTTTCTGGTCTTGAAGAGCTAAAGCAACAGATCAGTGCCGATGTTGAGCAGGTAAGAGAAATATTTGGAGTTACTAGCTAAGAATATTCGGCTATTAACAGATACATAACAGAAGAAACCAACACAGCGTGCAGTTCAGCCATGAGTGATTACAAAGATACGTTAAACCTACCGTCTACCGAGTTCCCGATGAAGGCCAACTTGGCTCAGCGGGAGCCTGCTATGTTGCAGAATTGGCAGAAGCTCGATCTCTATAAGCGCATTGCTGAAAAAAACAGCGGCAAGCCCAAATTCGTATTACACGATGGCCCTCCCTATGCAAACGGCGAGTTGCACCTAGGCCACGCGATCAATAAGTCGCTTAAAGACTTCGTCGTGAAGGCCAAGTCCCTGAATGGTTTTGATGCGCCTTATATACCAGGCTGGGATTGTCATGGCTTACCCATTGAGCACAACGTAGAAAAGAAGAAAGGCAAGGCCGGTCAAAAGATATCCCATGCCGAATTTCGTAAAGCCTGCAGAGACTATGCAGCGAAGCAGGTAGATATTCAGCGTAAGGGTTTTATTCGTCTGGGCGTACTGGGCGACTGGGAAAACCCCTACCTGACGATGGACTTCGAGACAGAGGCAGACATCGTGCGCTCGCTGGGTAAGATCGTGGAGAAGGACCACCTGATTAAAGGCTATAAGCCTGTGTATTGGAGTGTTGTCGGAGCCTCTGCGCTGGCCGAGGCCGAGGTTGAATATCAGGATAAGGATTCCTTCGCGATCGATGTGCGTTTCGCGCCATCTGATAGGGGAGCTTTCTTGGCAGCGTTCTCAAATGCTGGCGCAGCTGTTGTCGGCAACGAACCTATCTCTGTTGTTATATGGACGACCACACCATGGACGTTACCCTCGAATCAGGCGGTTAGTCTACACGCCGAGTTGAGTTACGCTCTGGTTCGTTGCGAGCTTGGTCAAGGCACAGAGTTGATCGTTGTAGCGGAAGATATGCTGGAACAGATAATGACTCGCTACGAGTGTGAGTCATTCGAGGTAGTAGCCCAGACGACCGGAGAACAGCTAGAAAACCAGATTCTTGAACACCCCTTCGTCGACAGAAAAGTGCCGCTGATTCTCGGTGAACACGTAACCACCGAAGCAGGTACCGGCGCGGTACACACTGCGCCTGATCATGGCGTCGACGATTTCGCTGTCGGCGCGCTCTATGACATCGGCACCTTGAATCTTGTTGACGAGAATGGTGTGTTTACTCAAGCGGCTGGCGAGTTCGCTGGCGCTCACGTGTACAAGGTCGATGAAGACATAATCGCCAAGCTGCGTGAAGTGAAGGCCTTGGTCGCCTTAGATAAGATCACGCACAGCTACGCGCACTGTTGGCGCACGAAGACTCCGCTAATCTATCGCGCCACGCCGCAGTGGTTTATCAGCATGAGCGAGCAAGACCTGCTAGGTAAATCATTGTCCGCTGTTGAAAATGTGAAGTGGATTCCCGATTGGGGCAAGGCGCGCATCGAACTGATGTTGAAGGGCAGTCCTGACTGGTGTATCTCACGCCAGCGCACTTGGGGTGTACCGATTACATTGTTTGTTAACAAGGAAACGCAGTCTCTGCATCCTCGGACTAGTGAGTTGATCGAGCAGGTAGCGCAGCGCATCGAGAAGAAGGGCATAGAGGCATGGTTCGAGTTGGAGTCTCAGGAATTGCTCGGTGATGATGCGGAAAATTATGAGAAAGTAACTGACACGCTCGACGTCTGGTTCGATTCTGGAGTTAGTCATTATTCTGTGATGGCAAAAAGAGACGAATTGACCTATCCGGCAGACCTCTATTTGGAAGGTTCAGACCAGCATCGCGGATGGTTTCAGTCCTCTTTGAAAACGGCCGTGGCAATGAACGATACGGCCCCGTATAAGGAAGTATTAACTCACGGTTTCTTCGTTGATGCAGACGGCAAGAAGATGTCGAAGTCCTTGGGCAATACCGTTGCGCCAGATCTAATCTTTAAACAGTATGGCGCCGATATTCTGCGCCTCTGGGTAGCCGCGACGGACTATCGTGGTGAGATGACTGTATCGGATGAAATATTTAAGAGAGTTGCGGATTCTTATCGCAGAATTCGAAACACCTCGAGATTTATGCTCTCGAATCTTAACGGCTTCGATCCGGAGAAAGATCAGGTAGAGGCGCAGCAGATGATAGCCGTCGATTATTGGATAACTCGACAGTGTCAGCAACTGCAGGTAGAAATTATCGAACACTACGATAATTACAATTTTTTGAACATCTATCAGAAGATTCATAATTTCTGTGTGGTTGAGCTTGGTGGGTTTTATCTAGACGTTATTAAAGATAGGCAGTACACCACTCAAGCAGATAGTTTGGCTAGGCGCTCGACGCAAACGGCTCTATTTCACATTCTTGAGATGTTTAGCCGCTTGATTGCGCCGATACTGAGTTTTACTGCAGATGAAATATGGCAGAACATTCCGGGGAATAGAGAAGAGTCAGTGTTTCTCTCCAACTTCGCCGATGGGGTTGCGGATTACCCAGAATTGAGCGATTTCCCTGATGCATTCTGGCAGCAGTTACTGGTGGTAAAGACGGCGGTGAATAAAGAGCTAGAAGCGAAGCGGGCGGCCAAGGAGGTCGGCGCGAGTCTGAGCGCGGAAGTCGATATCTTTTGCGACGATGCGCTCGTGCAGTCGTTGGCCAAGCTAGAGTCCGAGCTGAAGTTCGCATTTATCGTTAGCAGAGTGACTGTACGGCCACTGGCAGACGCGCCAGCCGGCGCAAGTTCTACCGAGCTAGACAATGTGAAGCTGGCAGTTTCGGCATCGTCCCATGAGAAGTGTGAGCGCTGCTGGCATCATACCGAAGATATAGGCGAGAGTGCGGAGCATCCAACGCTGTGCCAGCGCTGCGTCGTCAATGTCGATGGAGCGGGCGAGCCGCGCGCTTTCGTTTAGGGCTCCCAGCTCTGAAAATTATAATTCGGGTGAAGTAATGACAATTGAGCCAAAACAATGCATAGCAGCGGGTTCGCTCGTTAGCCTAAATTTTTCTCTAGCGCTCACTACTGGTGAGTTGATAGACAGTAATTTTGAGCAGCCGGCGGCGAGCTTTCGCCTCGGCGATGGCACCATGTTGCCTGGCTTCGAGCAAGAGCTTCTAGGGCTGAGTAAGGGTGATGAAATCGAGGCTACGTTGGCAGCACAGCAGGCCTTCGGAGCAATTAACCCCGCAAACAGACACCGCTTCCCCATTGCCAAATTCCGGAATTTGCTGGAAGATGACTTGATCCCTACTGAAGTGGGCGCCGTTGTCTCATTTAAGGATGCTGGGGGAGGCGATCTTCCTGGCGTCATAGCAGAGCTTACAGAATCGATGGTGGTGGTTGATTTTAATCATCCTTTGGCGGGCAAGGAAATAGTTTTTAAGGCGCGAATCAATTCGGTAATCGATGCCGACGTTGAAGCTGTAGAAATTAAAGTATAGCCATCATCAGTATTCTCGTCTCGAGGCACTAGTGAATATTCAAGCAGCAAACAAGGAAACGATTGCAACATCCATACGTCTGGCTAATCCCAGAGGTTTTTGCGCGGGCGTGGATAGGGCTATTGATATTGTGAATCGAGCCCTGGATATATTCGGCGCACCAATCTATGTTCGTCACGAAGTGGTTCACAATAAGTTCGTTGTGGATACGTTGCGTAAACGCGGTGCAATCTTCGTTGATGAGCTTGCAGATATTCCAGTTAAAGATGAGAGTGGCAGACCATCGATCGTCATATTTAGTGCTCACGGCGTGTCGATCGCAGTGAAAGACGAGGCGCGCAACAAAGGCTATAAGGTATTTGATGCAACCTGCCCGCTAGTGACTAAGGTACACCTCGAAGTGATGAAGTTTAGCCAGGAAGGTAGGGAATGCGTATTGATTGGCCATCAGTTTCATCCAGAGGTTGAAGGTACGATGGGTCAATACGATAAGTCCGCTGGTGGGCAAATCTATTTGGTGGAATCTGTCGATGATGCGCGGCGACTTGAGGTGAATAATCCAGATAACTTGAGTTATGTCACTCAGACCACATTGTCCATGGACGATACCTCCAAAGTTATCGATGCGCTGCGCGATAGATTTCCATCGATTAAGGGGCCGCGTAAGAAAGATATTTGTTACGCGACGCAGAATAGACAGGATGCAGTTAAACAGCTTGCTCTGGAGAGCGAATTACTTCTCGTGGTGGGTTCGCCGAATAGCTCGAACTCAAATCGATTAAAGGAATTGGCGGAGAGGCTGGGCTGCGAATCTTATCTTATCGATAGTGTCGACGACATCAATCCTGAGTGGCTCGATGGCAAGTCGAAGTTTGGTATTACCGCGGGGGCTTCGGCGCCGGAGGTTCTGGTGCAGCAGGTGGTAGAACGATTGCGGGAGATCTGTCATCAGGAGCCAGAAGAATTAAAAGGAGTTGAGGAGAACATCGTCTTCAGCATGCCTCGCGATCTGCGCGGCTAAACCCGCATTCCCCAAATCAACCCAATCTTACATTTTCACTATCTCTTCAAGCTTTTCCTGTAGCGCTGTCAATGCGGCTGACATCTGCTCTGCTTTTGCACGCTCTTTAGCGACCACCGCTTCAGGTGCATTATCCATAAACTTTTTGTTATTCAGCTTTCCAGATACGGCCTTCATGCCTGTATCTAGCTTCGCTATCTCCTTCTCTAAGCGAGCGCGTTCAGCATCAACATCGATAAGTCCAGCCATCGGCACGAGGATTTCGATATCACCATACAATTGAGTGGCTGCAGCAGGCACTTCTTCATCGGGATTAAGCCATTGGATGCTTTCTAGTTTTGCTAGCTTCTCAAGATAAAGACGGTATTCTTCGAGCTTCACCCGGTCGCTATTGGCTCCCTTGTTGAGGAAAACTGGAATGGCCTTAGCGGGTGAGATATCCATCTCGCCACGGATATTTCGAATTGCCACGATGATGCCTTTAATCCACTCGATGCTCTGCTCGGCATTCTGATCGATATTCGTCTCATCCGGTTGCGGATAGGGCTGCAGCATGATGCTCTCGCCCTGAATATCCAAGAGGGGGGCAATACGCTGCCAGACTTCTTCTGTGATATACGGCATGAATGGGTGCAATAAGCGAAGACTCTTCTCCATGATGTTCAGCAACATCCATCGTGTCGCCCGAGCCTCATTCGGGTTATTTTCTTCATCCCAGAGCACTGGTTTAGAAAGTTCAACATACCAATCGCAGTATTCGTTCCAGATAAATTCCTGCAAAGACTGAGCGGCAAGATCGAAGCGGTAGCTTTCCATGTATTCTTCGATATTTTTTGCAGTCTGTTCGAAGCGGCTACTAATCCATTTGTCGGCAATGGATAGATGCTCAGGCGATATGCTGGAGCTATCCGTAATCTCTTTATCCTCGCAGTTCATGAGTACGTAGCGAGCGGCATTCCAAATCTTGTTGCAGAAGTTTCGGTAGCCTTCGGTACGACCTAGATCGAACTTAATGTCTCTGCCGGTTGAGGCTAGGGAATAGAAGGTGAATCGCAGCGCGTCGGTACCATAACCTGTGATGCCTTCGGGAAATGCGTCACGCGTAGCCTTCTCGATCTTCTGCTTTAGCTGCGGCTGCATCATGTCGGCGGTACGCTTTTCTACCAGCTCATCTAATTCGATACCATCTATCAAGTCTATTGGGTCAAGTATGTTGCCCTTGGACTTGGACATCTTCTGGCCCTGTTCATCTTTGACGAGGCCGGTGATATAAACCTTCTTGAAGGGAATCTCGCCGGTAAACTTCAGGGTCATCATGATCATGCGGGCGACCCAGAAGAATATGATGTCGAAGCCTGTTACCAAAACGTTTGTTGGATGGAAGCGGTCGAAGAATTCACGCTCATTCGGCCATCCTAGAGTCGAGAAGGTCCACAGGGCGGATGAGAACCAAGTGTCTAATACGTCTTCATCCTGGCGCAGTGAAACATCGGCACCGAGCTTGTGTTTCTCGCGAACGTCAGTCTCCGTTTTGCCTACGTAGACTTTGCCGTCTTCGTCATACCAGGCTGGAATGCGGTGCCCCCACCAGAGTTGTCTGCTGATGCACCAGTCTTGTATGTTGCGCATCCACGCGAAGTAGGTGTTCTCCCAATTTTTGGGTATGAACTCAATATCGCCATCCTCGACTGCTTTGATTGCTGGGTCGGCTAGTGACTGTACAGCGACATACCATTGATGGGTTAGATAAGGCTCGATGATTACGCCGCTGCGATCACCCCTGGGGACCTTTAGCTTGTGGGGTTCGATCTTGTCGACCAGCCCAAGCGCTTCCATGTCTGCAACAATTTTCTTGCGTGCTTCAAAGCGGTCTAGGCCCTGATAGTTTTCCGGAGCATTTTCGTTAATGCAGGCTTTGTCGGTGAGTATGTTGATAATCTCAAGATTATTGCGTTTACCCACTTCGTAGTCGTTGAAGTCATGCGCGGGTGTGATCTTCACGCAGCCGGTTCCGAATTCGGGATCGGCATAGTCATCTGCGATTATTGGAATCTGCCGATTACATAGAGGCAGCTCGACAAACTTTCCGATTAGGTCTTTATAACGCTCATCATTTGGATGAACGGCGATAGCGCTGTCGCCTAATAGTGTTTCTGGTCTGGTTGTTGCGATAACAACATGGCGGCTAGCATCGTCGGCGAGCGGATAGCGGAAGTGCCACAGCGAACCATTTTCTTCTTCGGAGATAACCTCCAGGTCGGAAACCGCTGTAAGTAGTTTGGGATCCCAGTTGACGAGGCGGTTGCCGCGATAGATTAAACCCTCTTCATAGAGTTCGATGAAAACTTTTTCCACCACAGCGGAGAGCTGCTCGTCCATGGTGAAGCGCTCGCGGGTCCAATCTAGGGAAGACCCGAGGCGACGAATCTGCTCGGTGATTATGCCGCCAGATTCTTCTTTCCAATCCCATACTTTCTTAATGAAATTTTCACGGCCAACTTCTTGGCGCGTTGATCCCGCCGCGTTCAACTTTCTTTCTACAACCATCTGGGTGGCGATACCGGCATGGTCTGTACCCATCTGCCAGAGTGCCGAGCGACCGAGCATACGGTGATAACGTATAAGCGCATCCATGATCGCATTCTGGAAGCCATGGCCCATGTGTAGGCGGCCAGTAACGTTAGGCGGAGGAATGACTATGCAATAGGGGTCGCCGTCGTCTTGCGGAGCGAAATATCCGCGCTCTTCCCAGGTCTTATACCACTGATTTTCCAGCTGATTTGGTTGGTAAGTCTTGTCCATGCTAATGAGTATTCGCCATGCTTAAAAAAGGCGCAATTATACATGAACAAAGGGCGCTTTGCCGGATTAAGCAGCCTGCCAGAGACTCAAAGCTTGAAGGTTTCGATCTGCAGCGCCTTGGCCGCATAATCGCGGTATCTGTTGCGGCCCTGCTCCAGACTCTCGGGATCGGCGCTAATGACCTCATTGATGCGGCTGAACTGAGTTTCAGCCTGACAGGACTGCTGGCCGAGGTTGATTAATACGTCCGCATGCTTGGCAGCCGCCAAGTCTGTTCCTAGAGAGATGGGGTCACCGCTCTCGCTGTGGGGAATGAAACTGCTGGCCGAATATTGCCAGAGTAGATCGTCTAGCAGTTTCGATTGCTGCTGCGAGTCTGTCTGGATATGGATGCGATGACCGAGTGAGTAGGCTTTCTCAGTTAGCTTACACACGAACAGAAGCCGAGACTGTGTCTCGCTACTTGGAAGTGTGTAGAAATTGACCTGAGTCACAGTGATTCTGCTCCGCGGCTTTACGCTTTCTGTTGACGTAGATATTCAATCAAAAGTGCGACAGGACGTCCGGTGGCACCTTTTTGTGCGCCAGAGTGCCAAGCACTGCCAGCAATATCGAGATGGGCCCATTTGAACTTCTCGGCGAATCGAGAAAGAAAGCACGCCGCGGTAATGGTTCCGGCTCGAGGGCCGCCAATGTTGGCGATATCTGCAAAATTGCTGTTTAGCAGGGGCTGGTATTCCTCCCACAGCGGCAGTGGCCAGACGCGGTCGAGGCTGCTCTTGCCGCAGTCGATCAAGGCTTCGGATAGCTTGTCATCGTTGCTGAGTAGGGCGCTCACATGTGATCCGAAGGTCGCCACGGCGGCTCCGGTGAGTGTCGCAATATCGATAACGCTGCGTGGCTTGTAGCGCTCTGCGTAGGTGAGTACATCGCATAGTACGAGGCGGCCCTCTGCATCGGTATTCAGCACTTCGATGGTCTTGCCGGACATGGAGGTCACTATGTCGCCGGGCTTGGTTGCGGTGCTGCTAGGCATGTTCTCAACAGCCCCTACAAGGCCGACTATGTTGATGGGTAGCTTCAATTGAGCGACTGCAGCCATGGCGCCAATGACGCTCGCCGCGCCACACATATCGAATTTCATCTCATCCATTGCGCCTCCCCCTTTCAAGCTAATGCCGCCGGTGTCGAAGGTCACGCCTTTACCGACCAGCACATGGGGTTTGCTATCTGCCTTTGCTCCCTTGTACTCCATTACGATCAGCTTCGCTTCTTCAGCTGAGCCTGCAGAGACGGAGAGTAGCGAGCCCATTTTCAGTCGAGCCATCTGCTTCTCGCCAAGAATTTTTACCTTCATAGAGCTATGCTTGTTGCCGATCGCTATGGCTTCGTCTGCAAGGTAGCTTGGCGTGCAGATATTTCCAGGTAGATTGCCGAGATGACGCGCACGATTGATTCCGGCGCCGATAGCGCTGCCGGACTTAAGAGCCACTTCCAATGACTTTCTGCGCTCGCCCTTGATTGCTGAGACACTGACCAGCTTCGCGCTGATGGCCTTGCTCTTCTTACTCTTAGTTTCGTTGTATCTGTAACTTGTTGATTCGGCTAACTGTGCGAGTTGCTGGCAAATCCACGAGGCAGCCTCGTCTTTCACAGTAAGGCTGGCTACGGCGAAATGCACACTGACGGCATTCGATGCAAAGACGGCCTTGAGCCCAGCGGTGAGCGTAGCCGCAGCGTGCTTGGCGTTGAATTTCTTGCTCTCGCCGCCGCCTATGAGTAGCAGGCGCTTACTCTTGAGACCTAAGGGGTTGTAGATGATGTGTGTCTGGCCCAGCGTGCCGGTGAAATCTTCGGAGCGAACAATCTTGCTGATGCCTTTATTGCTGAGTTTATCGGCGAGTTGTGCTTCCTCGCTTAAGCGGCCTTTGTTCCAAACTACGACAGCGATGCAATCGGAACTAATCTTGTCTATGGCGCCGGTCTTGATTGAATACTTCATGTTTTGATGAGCTCCTAGCTCGACCGAATAGGGTCTGAAATCTATTGAAAGATAATCCTAAAGATATTCAGACACTTAAGCAACAACGGCGACTCTGGAGGCAAAGTGGAGGAAATTTAAAGGCAAAAAATTTCACTTTTCCAAGGAAAATTGACTACAATCTTGAACCAAACCTACCTATGCCGGTCCTAGTAGTGTTGTCGAAGTAACTTGTGAAGTATCTTGTAAAGGAGTGCTTATGCCAAGAGTAAAGGTCATCCCGCCTGATCAATTTTTGTTCAGCATGGAGCGCCGTATTGGTATCAGTGATGTAAATTACGCAAAACACCTCGATAGTATAGCGATGGTGAAAATCCTGCACGAGGCCAGGTTGCAGTTTCTTGCGAATCTTGGCTTTACCGAAAGCAATATCTTTGGCTTGGGCATGGTGCTCACCGACCTCGCGGTCGAATATCGCTCCGAATCCTTCGCTAATGATATGCTCGTCATCGAAGTGGGTGTTAGCGGCTTTAATCGTTACGGCTTCGACATTGGACTACAGGTCACCAACAGTGCGCTAGAGACTGTGGCCTGTAATGCCAAGATGGGTGTCGTCTTCTTCGACTTCGATAAGCATCAGATCACAGATGTGCCAGCTGCATTTAAGGCATTGCTTGGAGGGCGGGAATCTCAAGTTGCTTGATTTGCGGCTCCGAGTTTTTCAGCCTAACGTTACGTCCTTATTTCGAGTAAACTGTGTGCTCTTTCAAGTAACGGACGCGTCCCAGTTTGATCATATTCCGCTACCTCAGTAAGCAAATTCTACAAGTAATGGCGGCAGTCACACTAATCCTACTAGTCGTGGCGCTAACCAGCCGCTTCATCAAATACCTCTCTCAGGCGGTGGCTGGGGAGCTGGCATCGGACGTCCTGTTCCTACTTATGTTTTATCGATTGCCCGATTTCCTGTTGATTATTCTGCCTCTTGCACTCTTTCTTGGAATCCTCTTAGCCTATGGCCGGATGTACGCAGATAATGAGATGGTGATATTGATCGGCAGTGGTTTTAGTCCCAAAAGGCTCCTATTGGCTACGCTTGGGACTTCATCGATTGTGATGATAGCTGTGGCGGTGCTCAGTCTGCAGTTGGCGCCTTGGGGAGTGCGGAACACTGAGCAGTTGAAACAGAATCAGGACCAGCTTACCGAGCTAGATCTTATCGTTGCAGGGCAATTTCAAAGCTTCGGAGATGGCAATCGCGTGACCTATGCTGAGCGTATCGATACCTCAGCGGAGGGCGACCGTGCGCTGCAGAATGTTTTCGTTGCAGTTAGTGGTGCCGAGGATGGGGCGGGGCAGAGCAGCCCTCGAATCATAGTCGCTGAATCGGCGCGGCCTGAGATCAATCCTGAAACTGGTGCTCGCTTTATGCGCCTAGAGAATGTAATGCAGTACGATGGTGCGCCCGGCGCCTTAAACTTCAGCATAGGCCAGTTCGATGTGCAGTCTATCGTCTTGCCCGATTCGACTAGCATCGAACCCATCTTAGAAGAAGAGTCGCTCACCACGAAGCAGCTTATCGGATCTGATCTTCCCGAGCACCAAGCCGAATTGCAGTGGCGAATTTCCACGCTGCTACTCATTCCGATTATTACTCTTATTGCCGTTCCCTTAAGCAAGGTCGATCCGCGGCAGGGCCGCTACAGCAAGTTGGTGCCAGCGGCTTGTTTATATGCCGCCTACTTCGTCCTGCTGCAATTTTCCAGAGATATGATCGCGACAGAGAAGCTGCCTGCTTTGCTGGGCATGTGGTGGGTGCATGTTCTCTTCATCGGCTTAGCATTGCTCTGCTATCGATTCCCCAGCCTTGGCAGGTCGTTTGCCCTAGGCGGCTCTAGTTGAGCGCGCTAGCCTATGAGTCGCTTTTTCATAAGTCATTGTCTTCTAAGTTAAGGAAAGGCTAGTCTCGTATCATGGTGACGATTGATAAGCATATTCGTAACACAGTGCTGCTCGCAATGCTGGTTGTCGTGTCGCTTATTATCTCGGTCGATCTGGTGTTCACGCTAGCCGAAGAGATTGCTGATACCGATGATAATTATTCACTGCTGAATGCCCTCAGCTTTATTCTCCTAACACTTCCCACGAGCATTTATGAGTTGTTACCTTTTATCGCTCTAGGCGGAGCTCTAATTGGGCTTGGAATACTAGCAGGCAATAATGAGTTGCTAGTGTTGCAGGCCGCCGGTGTTAGTGTATGGCGAATTGTCTGGTCTGTTCTGAAGCCGACGATGTTAATTATGTTGCTGAGTCTAGTGCTGGGAGAGTACATCGCGCCTCAGCTGGAGCAAATAGCGCAGAGTAACAAGGCGGTGCAGCAGAGCGGAAATGACTCAATCGCATCCGAGCGAGGGACGTGGCGCAAAGTCGGCAATGAGTATATTCATATCAATGCCATCGCGCCCGGTGGTGAACAGCTCTATGGTGTGACGCGTTATGAGGTAGCTAACAATCGACGTATCGTGTCTAGCAGCTTCGCAGAATCTGCTAAATATATAGCTAGAGGAGACGCGAGTTACTGGCAGCTTAGTAAGGTGAGAGAGAGTAATTTTGAGACAGCTGCGATATCCGCTCAGGAATACCTTCAGGAAGACTGGCAGGTAGACCTGTCACCTGAACTGCTTTCAGTTTTGCTGGTGGAGCCAGACCGGCAATCGATCTCGGGCCTATTTCGATTTGCGAAATTCTTCGATTCCGAGGGTCTGGATTCAGCTACGTATTTCCTCGCGTTCTGGAAGAAATTATTGCAACCGCTTGCGACGCTCGTATTGGTAGTGCTTGCCATATCATTTGTCTTCGGGCCGCTGCGAGAATCGACGATGGGCTTCAGAGTGTTTGTGTCGATAGGTATTGGTCTTGTGTTTACTATCATGCAGCGGCTTATGGAGCCGGCGAGTTTGTTGTATGGATTCAACCCTTTGCTTGCTGTGCTGATACCTATTTTCTTGTGCGCCTTACTGGGGGGCTTTCTGATGAGGCGTGTGCGCTGATCGCTCCGTCGGGAAAAGAGCGAATAAAAGCTGTGTTCTAATCGAAAGGGCGATGGGACTTAGGTAATACGACTACCTTGCTGCCAGATACTTTATCGTGCGCAGCATCGCCGTTACTTTCAAAGTAAAGCAACAGGTAGCCGAGTCCGAAGAGGAAGAACGCGGGCCACGCAGCGATGTAGCGAATCACGCCCTGCCTGAAATCGATCAGACCGCCATCGAGAGATTCGAGTTTGATCCGCCATGCGATCATGCCGAGAGTCTGACCGCTGCGAGTCCAGAACCAGATATAGAAACCGCTGCCACTCGCTAACATGATGGTGAACAGTATCGCGTCGAGTAGGGGGTCGGTTTGTACTACGCCATCGACTAGCTGATTCGACTCCGTGCCGACGATGACTTGCATTATAAATCCGAGCACCATCCAAATGGCGGCCACAAGGAAGCCGTCATAGAGAAGTGCGGCTAGGCGCCGCATCAGACCCGCCCTTGGAAAGGGGGCTGATGCTTCGTTTGCTTGTTCTGCTTCAATCAAGGCTTGGGGCTCTAGAGGTTTTAAAGCTCTTTTGCAGCTTGAATCAATTCGCTAGCTGCCTTCTGTCCATCGCCAAAAAGCATCTTCGTGTTGTCTGCAAAGAACAGCGGGTTTTCCACGCCGGAGAATCCAGTGCCGCGTCCGCGCTTGATAACGATTACGTTCTCGGCGTTGATGGCGTCGAGAATTGGCATGCCGAATAGTGGGCTGCTGCTGTCGTTCTTCGCCGAAGGGTTCACGACATCGTTCGCGCCGATAACCAGTGCTACGGTTGTGTTCTTAAAGTCAGCATTAATGTCTTCCATGTCATAAATCATGTCATAGGGTACGCCGGCTTCGGCGAGCAACACGTTCATATGGCCGGGCATGCGACCGGCAACAGGGTGAATGGCGAACTTCACGCTGACGCCTTTCTCGGTAAGAATTTGCGTGAGTTCCCAGATCTTATGCTGCGCTTGCGCAACCGCCATGCCATATCCAGGAATGATCACAACTTGACTAGCGAAAGACATAAGAATGCCGGCATCTTGAGCCTGAATCTCTTTCATGACGCCTTCGCTGCCGTCTCCGCTTGCTGCGGCGGCATCAGTGCCAACACCAGCAAAGAATACATTCGCTACCGAGCGATTCATCGCCTTCGCCATTAACTGTGTCAGCAGGGATCCGGCCGAGCCGACCACGATGCCGGCGATGATCATCGCCGCGTTGCCCAGCACATAGCCTTCGAAGCCCACCGCGAGTCCAGTTAGCGCATTAAACAGCGAGATGATCACGGGCATATCCGCGCCACCGACGGGAACGGTTATAAAGATGCCCAGCATCAAGGCAAGCAGGTAGAACACGATGATCGTGTCGATGCTATTGCTGAAGTAAATAGCGACAGCAAAGCCCACGGTTACGATTGCGAGCAGGGCGTTGATGATGTGTTGCATCGGCAGCAATTTGCTGCGATTCAACCGGCCATCCAACTTGGCCCAAGCGATGATGCTGCCGCTGAATGAGATGGTGCCGATGATCGCGCCGAGGATGCCGAGAATGGCCACATCGGCACCGAGCATGTCGGCTACTACTGCATTTCCTGTCACATCGTGCGCGGCCTCGTTGCTCGCCTTGATCAATTCGACGGCGGCGATTGCGGCGGCCGCGCCGCCACCCATGCCGTTGTACATGGCAATCATCTGTGGCATGTCGGTCATGGCGACCTTCTTGCCGCTATACCAGGCATAGCCACCGCCTAGAGCGATCGCAATGATGATCAACATGATGTTGATGCTCACCTGATCGCTCTCGAGTATTTGCGGCGACATAAAAGTGGCTAGGGTCGCGAGCACCATGCCTGCGCCAGCCCAGAGTATTCCGCGTCTAGCGGTTACTGGCGAACTCATTTGCTTGAGGCCTAGAATGAACAGAGCGGCTGCTATTAGATAGGCTGCTTGAATTAGAGTTTCCATCTAAGAGCCCTCGCCTTCGGTTTTCTTGTCACTAGGCTTAAACATCTCTAGCATGCGTTCGGTGACTACATAGCCGCCTACCGCGTTGCCCGCGCCTAATAGGACGGCGATAAAACCGATGACCTGTTCTGCAGTTGTTTCGGCGATGCCTAGCGCGACCATAGCGCCAACGAGAACGATGCCATGAACGAAGTTCGATCCAGACATAAGAGGCGTGTGTAGAATAACCGGCACCTTGCTGATGATTTCGTAGCCGGTAAAGCCGGCTAGCATGAATATGTAAATTGCCGCGAGACCTTCGATCATGAGGATGCTCCTTCTAGCTGTTCTTTGATGCCGGCATGATGAATCTCGCCGCCATGGGTAATCAGGCTCTGGCTAAGGACCTCGTCCTCGAGATCGATATTGATGGCGTCGTCTTGTATCAGTAGTTCCAGAAAGTTCAGCAGGTTCTTCGCATATAATTCGCTGGCATGGTTGCCAACCATGCTCGGTACGTTGACTGGGCCGTAGACCTTCACGCCGTTATGCAGAACAGTTTCGTCAATCTTGGTGAGTTCGCAGTTGCCACCGCCCTCGGCTGCAAGGTCGACAATGACAGAGCCGCCACGCATTCCCTCAACCATCTCAGTGCTGATGATTACGGGAGAAGGGCGCCCTGGTATCGCGGCCGTGCTCACTACGACATCGGCTGCAGCTACATGCTTGGCTAGAATTGCCTGCTGCTGCTGACGTTCTTCGTCGGTAAGTTCTCTCGCATAACCGCCGCTGCCTTCCGCTTTTATCTCGATATCGACAAATTTTGCGCCTAGGGATTCGACCTGCTCCTTAACAGCGGCTCGCACATCGTAGCCTTCTACAATCGCGCCGAGACGTCGGGCTGTAGCGATAGCCTGCAAGCCTGCAACGCCAGCACCGATAACTAATACCTTCGATGGTCTGATGGTGCCTGCGGCAGTCGTTAGCATGGGAAAGAATTTACCTAGTAAATTGCTTGCCAGAAGTACCGCCTTATAGCCTGCTATCGAGGCCTGCGAGGAGAGTGCATCCATAGCCTGGGCTCTAGATATACGAGGAATGAGCTCCATAGAGAAGGCGCTGATATTCTTTGCCTTGAGCTTGTTGAAGCGTTCCAGGTCTGAGTGCGGGTTGAGGTATCCAATTAGAATTGACCCTTCCTTAAGCTGGTCGATCTGCTCGACAGTGGCGGGGTTCACAGTCAGGCAAATGTCCGCCTTGCTGAGAATATCGGTCGACGAGGCGACGATTTCAGCATTCTCATAGTAGCTATCGCTATAGCCCGCAAGCTCCCCGGCACCGGTTTCCAACGATACTTGGATGTCCTGCTTCACCAATCGATTTACGCTATCTGGCACTAATGCGACCCGCTGTTCGCCTTCGCGAACTTCTTTAGGGACGCCGATTTTGATTGTCATACTGAGCCTCAGATGTTCAATTTCTTATGAAGAGCGCAGTATATAACGATACATTTTATGTGCAAGTTAGTGATAGTTGTTGCGAGTTTGCATAATTAGGAGTTGTAGGCGTATTTCTGCCTGCAAATTTTGCTAGAATCTGAGTCTCCATCAGAATCTCTGGCCTACACGGTAGCTATTTCAGGGTACTTTGTTACTAAATTGTATAAGGACATCAGCATGACTACTCCAGCGAATACGCGCCATATCAGTTTGCTAGATACAACGCTGCGAGATGGAGAGCAAACTCAGGGTGTTTCCTTTTCCGTGAGTGAGAAGGTGAATATTGCCCGGGCACTTCTGCAATCCCTGAAGGTGGATCGCATCGAAGTTGCTTCCGCCTGTGTGTCAGAGGGTGAAAAGCTTGCTGTGTCACAGATTACCGAGTGGGCCGCTTCGGTCGGCAAACTCGACTGTGTTGAGGTATTGGGATTCGTCGATCATAAGCGTAGCGTAGACTGGATCGTGAGTGCGGGTGGAAAGGTCATCAATCTCCTCGCGAAGGGCAGTGAGAAGCATTGCCGCGAACAGTTGGGTAAGACGCTTGAGGAGCATGTAGCGGACATTAAGAAAACGGTGAGCTACGCGATCGAGCAGGGCCTGAGCGTCAATATGTATTTGGAAGACTGGTCCAATGGCTATGCGAATAGCAGGGACTATGTGATGGGATTGGTGGATGGCACCAAGCAATGCGGCATTGGGCATTATCTGTTGCCAGATACCCTAGGTTTAATGTCGCCTGATGAGGTGGCCGCCTCTCTGCAAGACATGGTCGAGAGCTTTCCAGAATTGGAGTTCGATTTTCATCCTCACAATGACTACGGCCTAGCTACTGCGAATGTAATGGCCGCAGTGAATGCGGGGATTAACACCATTCACTGCACCATAAATTGCTTGGGTGAGCGCGCCGGGAACGCATCGCTTGCCGAAGTGTCTGTTGTCTTGAGAGACAAGATGGGCATGCAGTTATCTATTGATGAGACTCAAATCGGTTTGCTGAGCCGCATGGTCGAAAATTTTTCTGGCAAGTGGATAGCGGCAAACGCGCCTGTCGTTGGAGCTGATGTGTTTACTCAGACTGCAGGTATTCACGCTGATGGCGATCTGAAAGGAGACCTCTACGTAACCGAACTCAGCCCAGAGCGCTTTGCACGGAAAAGGGTCTATGCACTGGGCAAGATGAGTGGCAAGGCTTCCTTAATCAACAATCTAGATGAATTAGGCATAAGTCTCTCTGCGGATGATCAGGCGAAGGTGTTGAAGAAGATCGTTAAGTTGGGTGATTCGAAGCACATCATTAGCTCCGAAGATTTGCCGTTCATCATCGCCGATGTCATGCAGAGTAGAGACTTCCATAACATCACGCTTCTCAACTGCTATATCAGCAGTGGCTTGAATGTCGAGAGTACGGCGAGTATTCGCGTCGAGCTGGAGGGCAAAGAATTGCAGGGCTCGGGCTCTGGGAACGGTGGCTTCGCGGCCTTTTTCGATGCTATCGAAAAACTATTGAAGGAAAGTAACTTCCAGATGCCTACGTTATTGGATTATGAGGTGCACATTCCCCGCGGTGGAAACATCGATGCACTAACGGAATGTATTATCACCTGGAAAGGGCAGGAGCAGGAATTCAAAACACGAGGAGTCGACTCGAATCAGGTTCTTGCAGGCGTTAGGGCTGCAATGCGTATGATTAATTTACGCATGCAGGCAGAAAAGCACTAGCTAAGCCTGTTCCTGCTTTCCGTTTCCTTATTTTCTATGCAGGAATAGGGGTCTTGTTCAGCTCGTCTACGACTAAGTCCCCGAACGCCTGAGTGCTTATCATCTTTACACCCGCTCCTGGTTTGGAAAGGTCGGGAGTGGAATTTCCCTGAGCGAAAACACTCTCCATCGCATGCCAGACATTTCTCGCTTCGGCCTCTAGGCCAAAGCTCATTTCTAGCATCATGGCGACAGAGCCGATCATGGAATAAGGGTTTGCTATGTTCTGGCCAGCAATATCGGGGGCAGATCCGTGCGATGGCTCGTAGTAGGCTTTGTCAGGTCCGAGACAGGCCGATGGCATGAGGCCTAGTGAGCCAAGAATTCCGCCAGCCTGATCACTCAGTATATCGCCGAACATGTTCTCCATGACCATTACATCGAACTGACCAGGATTTAGGCAGAGATAGGTTGCCGCAGCGTCTACTAAAATGTGATGCACTTCTACTTCCGGATAGTCCTGACCAACTTCTTCGAGAACTTCGTTCCATAGAACGCTAGATTTAAGAACATTAGATTTGTGGATATTGTGAAGTACCTTCTTGCGCTTCATCGAGTTCTCGAAGGCCACCTTCGCGATAGCCGCTATCTGGTCTTCGTCGTATTCAAGCGTCTCGTTGACGTAGCGCTTTCCCTGCTCGTTGATGCCGGTTTCTTTCTTGCCGAAATACAAGCCGCCGACAAGCTCGCGAATAATGATGATGTCGATTCCGTCGCCGATGATTTCTGGCTTGAGAGGAGAGAAATGCGCGAGGTTCTTCGGCAGATAGACGGGTCTGATATTAGCGAAGGTATTGTAGCGGCGCCTGAGGGGAAGTAGCGCACCGCGTTCAGGTTGCATGTCCACAGGGATCTTTTTCGATTCCTCGTGATTGAGCCCAATCGGCCCTTTTAGAATCGCATCGGCAGAATCGCATAGCGCCTTCGTGGCTTCGGGAAACGAATGGCCATGGTCGAAGTAGGCATTGGCGCCGAAGGCGCCGTGTTGTAAGTCTAGTTCGAGCTTATTGCGGGAAGCGACGAGCTTTAGAATCTTTACCGCCTCAGCAGTAATTTCAGGGCCGATTCCGTCTCCATCTAGCAGTGCGATTTTGTATGCAGTCATGTTCTGTCCTTGTCGAAAAGTGCGGGCTATAGCCCTAAAAGTAAGAGTGTTAACTTAAGGCGACAGGCAGTTGATGACAGCCGACTTTAAAAGAGACGCGTAATTTACCACGCCGCCCATTTGCGGAACAAGTGAAAGACTTGGCGGAGGGGGGAGTGAAACTAATTTAAGTGGATACCGCAGCTTAAGGACGGACGGCTTGAGGATTGATATTCGTCGGCGCTAGTTTAATGCGTTGAGTAGTACAGAAACCTGACGGATAAAAATCAAAGTGAGAATGACAACAACCCCGTAGACTAGGCCATCACCCAGTTCTAGGCCGAAAAAAGTCTTGGGTTTGTCTGCTTCAGGCCCGGTTTCAGTCTCATTGTTTTCTTCATCGAAGCTCATGGTGCCTCCCTTCTCTAGAGAAGAACCCAAGTGGGTCTTCGGTTATTTCTTTTGCAACGTTCTCGCTCCAGACCTATATCGGCAAACTGCGCCTCTACTTCACTCAGGGTCTAATTTGAAGCAAGTCGATTGGTACCAGTGGGCGGACTTGAACCGCCACTCCCGTGAAGGAACCGGATTTTGAATCCGGCGTGTCTACCAATTTCACCACACTGGCAATAATCGAAATCTGCTGACATAGAGTGTTAAGTATGGCGCCTCTGAATGTCGAATCAGAAATGCCTTCTAGCCAGACCAGCCGGGCATTATACCAATTGCGCTTGAACCTGCAATTGCTCTCTGGCTTGCTTGGGTTTGTGGTAATTGACGAAAACCCGGCTCATTCGCTAGCTCTTTCCTTAGCGAGGATTATTCTATAGGCTTGCGATCCTTCCAAATTGATCAGAATAGTTGCTTAAAGTGATGCAAATCAGTGATTTCAAATACGAGCTTCCAGAGGAGTTAATCGCCAATTACCCGGCAGAGAAGCGCAGCGCGAGTCGGCTATTGTCTCTGAATGCATCTACAGGGGAAATCTTACACCGGAAGTTCGCACAATTATTGGATTTCATTCAGCCTGAGGACCTTCTGGTCTTTAATAACACCCGAGTTATCCCTGCTCGCCTGTTCGCGCAGAAGGAATCTGGCGGTAAGGTGGAGATTCTCATTGAGCGCATGCTTGATGGAAATAAGGCCATAGCGCAGCTGCGCGCCAGTAAGTCTCCCAAGTCAGGCACTCGGTTGGTCTTCAAGTCTGAGCGAGGCGTGATTCCGGGAGCGACGGTCGAGGGCCGGGAGAATGAATTCTTTCTCTTGAGCTTTGATGCGGAAGTCGATGTCCCGGCACTTCTCGTGCGCGAAGGACATATGCCGCTGCCACCTTATATAAAGCGCAGCGATGAAGAGGTGGATGCCGAGCGCTATCAGACTATCTACGCCGAAAAAGAAGGAGCGGTGGCTGCACCTACCGCAGGACTGCATTTCGACGAGGAATTATTTGCCGCGATACGCGCCAAGGGTGTAGATATGGCGTATTTGACCCTGCATGTTGGGGCTGGGACCTTCCAGCCTATACGGGTCGATAATGTCCTCGAACACAAGATGCACAAAGAATTAGTCGATGTCGACGAGCAGGTTTGTAGCCAGGTTGCGGCTTGCAAGCAGCGAGGAGGTCGCGTCATTGCCGTTGGCACCACGACGGTGCGCAGTCTCGAGAGTGCTGCCAAAGATTCGCAATTGCTGCCGTTTCATGGTGAAACCGATATTTTTATCTACCCAGGCTATGACTTCCAGATAGTCGATGCCATGGTGACGAATTTTCATCTATCGGAATCCACTTTGCTGATGTTGGTTAGTGCATTTTCCGATAAAGACATGTTGTTCGATGCCTATAAGGAAGCGGTAGAGCAGAAATACCGCTTTTACAGCTACGGAGATGCGATGTTTATCCATCACTCCGGTGACCGCGCCTAGACATGGGGCAAACGCCGCTGCCTGTCCGCAGCCCATCACTGCACTTCAAAGTGAGTGATCGATATTTAATCTGAGCCACTATTCACCGGTGGTTTTTTCTCATTTTTTGGCAGATTCTGCTATACTGCGCGGCCCTAAGAATTTGAAATATACAGCTATTCATTTGGTTAGTAATTGAATAGTAACTAAAATTTTACTGTTAACTAGAAGGATTGGATCGAAAAATGAAAGCACCCGTGCGAGTCGCTGTTACAGGAGCAGCAGGACAAATTAGTTATTCTCTCTTATTTCGAATTGCCGCAGGCGAAATGCTAGGCAGTGACCAGCCTGTCATATTGCAGCTGTTGGAGATTACTCCTGCGCTTGAGGCGCTGGCTGGCACTGTGATGGAAATAGAAGATTGTGCATTCCCATTGATTGCTGGAATCATTCAGTCGGATGATCCGAATGTCGCCTTCAAGGATGCCGACTACTGCTTACTCGTCGGTGCGCGGCCTCGCGGTCCAGGGATGGAGCGAAAGGATCTCTTAGAGGCAAACGCCGCGATTTTTTCTGTCCAAGGTAAGGCGATCAATGATAATGCCAGCCCTTCGGTGAAAGTTCTTGTTGTTGGAAATCCGGCCAATACCAACGCTCTCATTGCTTACCGTAATGCGCCTGATCTGCAGCCCGGTCAATTCACTGCGATGATGCGCTTGGATCACAACCGCGCGATCGCGCAGCTAGCGAACAAGGCAGGCAAGCACAATACAGATGTCGACGGTATGATCGTCTGGGGTAACCACTCTGCAACGCAGTACCCTGATATCAACCATGCAACGGTTGCTGGTAGCAAGGCTACAGACCTTGTCGATGAAGCTTGGACTTTGGAAGAGTTTATTCCTACTGTTCAACAGCGCGGCGCAGCCATCATTAAGGCGCGCGGCCTTTCAAGTGCCGCCTCGGCAGCCAATGCTGCTATTGAGCACATTCGTGATTGGGCGCTAGGCACCTCGGGTAAGATTGTTAGTATGGGTATCCATAGCGATGGCAGCTATGGCGTTGAAAAGGGACTCATCTATTCCTTCCCGGTAATCTGCGAAGGCGGTAACTACGAAATCGTGCAAGGACTAGAAATTAGTGAGCTTAGTCAGACTCTGATGAATAAGTCAGAGACAGAGCTAAAGGAGGAGCGTGACGGTGTAGCGAGCTTGCTGCCTTAGGTTTCTGCTTTGCTGAAAACAGCGTAGACCCTGATGGGGCGAGCGCTGTTTTCACCGCTTTTTTCTGCAATTGGGTCAGAATTTCTCCCTATCTAGGACGTTTGCAATGGGCAGCAATACTCTAGGCCTTACTCGAAGCGAACAGTTCTGGGTTTTCCAGCTGCTAGGCTGGTCTACCTGGGTATTGCTGTTGGTTTTGCGCGACATCGTCAGTGTACCTCCTGAATATATTCTTTCTCGAGCTCTCGTTGCTGGCGCCAGCGCTCTTGCTGTGCTGCCATTGACCGCAGGCCTAAGGGCTTTGTATAAGCTGGTCTGGGAGCGCGGGTTTATAGTACGCTTCCTGGTGGCTTGGTTCGGCTCAGTCGGAGTCGCGTTCATTTGGCAGCCGATTCGAAACTACATATCTTTCTTGCCCTACGGTGAAGTGCTTAGTCTCGGTGATACGAGTGCCGAGGTTTTATTCGATGGTGCGTGGAGCAGTTCCTTTCCGCTGATTTTTGTGTGGAGTACGTTGTACTTCATCATCAAGTACTACTTATTATTGCAGGCTGAGAAAGAAAAAAGTTTGCGTTCTGAATCTCTAGCACATGAGGCGCAGCTGTTGATGTTGCGCTATCAGCTAAATCCTCACTTTCTGTTTAATACCTTAAATGCCATCTCTACTCTTGTCCTATCATCGGAAAACAGTAGGGCGAATGCGATGTTGATCAAGTTGAGTAAGTTTCTGCGTTATTCTCTTGATCACTCGCCGTTAGATCAGGTGAGTCTCGCGCATGAGTTGGAGACGTCTAAGTTGTATCTAGATATTGAGAAGGCGCGATTTGCTGAACGCCTGCGTCTCGAGATAGATATTGAAGCCAAGGCAGAGAGTGCGATGGTGCCCACCATGCTGCTGCAGCCACTGATTGAAAATTCGATAAAGTATGCTATCGCGCAGTCGGAAACCGGCGGAACGATCCGCATCAGTGCTCTGGTAAGAGAGGAGACTTTAGTGCTTCAGCTTGCCGACGATGGTCCCGGCTTGCCGGAGCTCGATGGAGAAAATGATGGTTCGGCATTCACTCAGGGGGTAGGAATTAGTAATATTAGAAACCGTTTGCAAGAGATCTATGCTGACAAACACAAATTGATATTTAGTAATGCCGATTTAGGCGGGCTAATGGTAACGGTTGAGATTCCCTATGACAGACAATGAAATCGATGTATTGAAGGCGATTATCGTCGATGATGAAGAGCTGGCAAGGCAGGGCTTGGAAATGCGTCTTAGCAATTTCGAAAATGTGGAGATCGTTAAAAGCTGTACCAATGCAAAGGAAGCACTGAAGGCGATAGCTGAGCTAGAGCCAGATCTGGTATTTCTCGATATTCAGATGCCGGGTAAGACCGGTATCGAAATGATCCGGGAGATTCAGTCCGATATCTTGCCAATGATTATTTTTGTAACTGCCTATGATTCGTTCGCTGTCGAAGCTTTCGAGATACATGCGATCGATTATCTATTGAAGCCGGTTGAGCATGAGCGTCTGCTGGAGGCTGTAGATAAGGCGTGCCAACATAAATCTCAGGTCGGTGACGCAGGCGAGAAGCAGCGGCTTTTGAATCTATTGGTAAGTCTTACTGGCAAGTCCCAGACTGCGATTGGCGAAATGTTAGATGCCGAAGATCAGTCGACAGAACACGCCGACCGCCTAGCCATTAAGGATGGCTCTTCTATAACCTTCGTGCCAATCAAGGATATCGACTGGATAGACGCGGCGGGAGACTACATGTGTGTGCACGTTGCTGGGGCTACGCATATCATGCGTACAACCATGAAGGAGTTAGAGTCGAAGCTCGATCCTTCGATATTTCAGCGGGTGCATAGATCTACAATCGTTAATCTTCGTAGAGTTGAGAAAGTTTCATCGCACATTAACGGGGAATTTCATCTAACTCTTAGTGATGGTTCCTTTTTGAAGATGAGTCGGTCTTACAAAGAGAAGGTTAAGCATTTCTTTTAGCGCACAGATTAATTTTATTAATTCTCAAGCGCTCTTTCCAGAAACTCTAGCCTGTCTTGCCCCCAAAATAATTGTTCCTCGAAGCGATAGCTTGGTGCGCCGAACACGCCAAGCTCTACTGCCTTGGTGCTGTCCTGTGCAATACTCTCGAGTGCTGTATCACTATTAGCAAGCAGCGCACTTCCGTCTAAATTATTTTCTGCGGCAATAGATAGCAGCGTATCTTCATCGCTGATGTCGCGTTCCTCCAGCCAGCATGCCCTCAAAAAAGCCCCCGCGAGATCAACTGCAGCCTCAGAGTCTTGCTTGCGAAGATTAACAACCATAGTTGCGGCTAGTTTGTCGCTCACTGGGAAGTGCTTAGGCTGCAGATTGAGCTCTAGCTGCAAATACTCGCACCAACGACGTAACTCCTGTATTCGATATGCCTTTCTCTGCTCCGATCTCTTGGGTAGTGGGGTGCCGCCAGTTATGGGAAAGATGACCGAGAAATCCACCGGCCATATTGAGATTGCAGCGTCGTGTTGTTTTGCCATTTTTACAAGCCTCTCATGCCCTAGACAGGTCCATGGTGAGATTAGTGAGACGTAGTAGTCGATGGATTTTTGCAAGAGGATATCTCCAGATAATTGAAAGGCGTAGCTGCCGTTAACTCTTAATATGGTTAAGTGGGAGGGCGGTTGTGCTATGAACTTCTCGCAATATGAAGCTCGAGTGCACGTCGGTTACTCCTGCTATCTTTGTGATCTTGTTGAGTAAGAATTCTTGATAGTACTCCATGTTGGGTATTACCACCTTCAGTTGATAGTCTGCCGACTGGCCGGTGATTAATAGACACTCTATCACTTCGGGAAAGTTGCGCACATTCTCTTCGAAGACCTCGAAGCGGTCGGGAGTATGACGATCCATGCTTATCTGAATAAGGGCGATGAGCTTCAGCTCTAATTTCGAGGCGTCGAGCAGAGTGACCTGTCCTTTGATTATCCCGCTATCTTCCAGCTGCTTTACTCGCCGCGCACAGGGAGAGGGGGAGAGGCCGATCTTTTCGGCGAGCTGCAGATTGGTGATTGCTCCATCTCGCTGTAGTTCCTGCAGGATTTTCTTGTCTAACTTATCCATCTGCATGCTGGCGCACCATTTTCTAGCCAATTTAAGTGAAGATTGTGATGTTATTCCATATATTGGCATTAATAAACAAAATATTTGGTAAATTTGGTGATAAAAACTAATATTTGTCTATTTTGAGGTAATTTAGGAGTAGAAATGCTGCGGCTCTTTCCCTATCCTAGATTGCCTCGAACTTAGATTGTTTCGAACTATACGGGTGCTTAGTTAAACAGACTAAACACTTGGATCCAGAGTCTCAAAAGGACAAAGTGAGCAGAGTTTGAGAGAAGTACCAAGTCAGCTATTCACCAATTGAATTTAAATGAGGATTTACCGTGTTCGATCATACTAAGTACCAGCCTTTCCAGACTATCGATATTAAAGATAGAACCTGGCCGAATCAGGTCATCAGCGAAGCGCCTAGATGGTGTAGCGTTGATCTCCGTGACGGAAACCAGGCATTGATCGAGCCGATGTCAGTAGCGCAAAAGAAGAAGATGTTCGAACTGCTAGTGTCCGTAGGATTCAAGGAGATCGAGGTGGGTTTTCCTGCTGCCTCGCAGCCGGACTTCGATTTTGTACGCAGCCTAATCGAAGAGGGCAAGGTGCCTGACGATGTAACGATTCAGGTTCTCACTCAGGCGAGGCCTGCATTAATTCAACGAACGTTTGAGTCTTTAAAAGGCGCAAAGAAGGCGATCTTGCACGTTTATAATTCCACCTCTGTGGTGCAGCGAGAAAAAGTTTTCAAGACAGACAAGGCGGGTATCGTTGACATCGCCGTGGCCGGCGCGCAGGAAGTTAAGCGTTGTGCCGAGCTTGCTCCAGAAACCGAATGGACTTTCCAATATTCTCCAGAGAGTTTTACCGGTACCGAGATCGACTTTGCTGTTGAGGTTTGCGATGCCGTCTCTAGTGTATGGAAACCTACTGCCGAGAGGCCCGCTATCTTCAATCTTCCCTCCACGGTTGAAGTATCTACACCGAACGTCTATGCGGACCAGATCGAATGGTTCTGCCGCAATATCAAAAATAGAGATGCGATTATCGTTAGCCTGCACACGCATAACGATCGTGGTTGTGCCGTCGCCTCTGCCGAGTTGGCAGTAATGGGTGGCGCGCAGAGAGTAGAGGGCACGCTTCTTGGAAACGGTGAGCGTACCGGTAATATGGACATCGTTGTGATGGCGATGAATCTATACAGCCAGGGTGTCGATCCGCAGCTGGATCTACAAGATATGGACAAGATCGTTTCTGTCGTGCGCGAGTGCACGCAGATTGATGTACATCCGCGCCAACCTTATTCGGGCGATCTAGTATTCACCGCCTTCTCAGGGTCACACCAAGATGCGATTAAGAAATGCCTCGATATCTATGAAGAAGGTGAGACCTGGGAAATCGCCTACCTACCAATCGATCCGCGTGATTTGGGCCGCAGCTATCAAGATGTTATTCGGGTGAATAGCCAGTCTGGCAAGGGCGGCATTGCCTATGTGCTCGCTAATAAATTTGGCTTCGAACTGCCGCGCTGGCTGCAGATAGAATTCAGTCGTGTCGTGCAGCAGCTTGCTGAGGTAAGTGGGCAGGAAATTCAACCAGAAGAAATTTTGGATCTGTTCAATCAGCACTATTTAAATAGCGACAAGGTGATTAGCCTTGAAGATTTTAATATTCAGAAAGCAGAAGGGCGCGAGACCTTCAATGCAAAGATCAATTACTTCGGCAAGGAGATTGCGATTAGTGGTGAAGGCGATGGCGTATTGAATGCTTTCGTGACCGGCCTGAAAGAAGCCATCAAGATCGATTTTGAAATCATGGAATACGGCGAGCATGCACTCGGTCAAGGCGCCGATGCTGAAGCGGTGACTTATATTCAATTGAAGTGTGAGGGACAGCGTTATAGTGGCGTTGCAATAAGCAAAGATATTATTGCCTCTTCACTCAACGCTTTGATGGGCGCGGCGAGCCATCTGCTCAGCGAGCAGCGCGCAGCCGCCTAACGGTCTCTCAAGAACAAGCAGCCAATTCTCTAGCAGTGTCCATAAGGTAGTCTATGGTTGCTCTGAGAGAGTTGGCGCGGCCTGCCCAAGCAAGTAATTCCTACTCCAGACAAACTATTCTTCCATAGCTTGCGACTTACTCTCTAAAGCCAGTATCCTGTTTTCGATGCAAGCAGCTGCGGTGCAGTGAACACTGGGGAAATCATGAGTCTGATAGGCGAAGACGAAGCGCTAATAGCGGCGGCTCTTAAAGGGTCGGCCTATGCATGGGAAAAATTGGTCAAGCGCTACGAATCGAAGATATATAACCATGGCTTGCGTCTGACGGGAAATTCCAGCGATGCGATGGACCTGATGCAGGAGGTCTTTTTGGGTGTATATAGAAATTTGCATCGATTCAGAGGCGATGCGAAGTTCAGTAGTTGGATCTTCCGTATAGCGCACAACAAGGCGGTAGACATGAATCGCCGCAAGCGACTGATGACCGCGCCGCCAAAATTTTCCACGGAAGATGATGCAGACGAATTCGCAAAGTTTCCCGGTAAGACGGAATTAGAGCCAGAAAACAGATTAGGCAATCAAGAGCAGAATGTTCGCGTTCTCAAAATGTTAAGCGAGCTAAGCTCGGATCAGCGATCGATAGTGGAACTTAAGATTTTTCAATCTTTAACGTTTGATGAAATCGCTGCGCTTCAAGATATATCGGCCAATACAGTCAAGACGCGTTTCTACAGCGCACTGAAGAAATTGAAAGTAGTATCGGAGGAACAAAATGTCCTGTCCTAAGACACACTATTTATTGCAAGAGTACTTTTCTGAAGACTTGTCGGCAGTCGCCCGCAATGAGTTGGATAGGCATCTGACTGATTGTGTTCACTGTAACGCCGAGCTCGAGTCTGTCTTGCTAGCACAGCAGGATCTGCAGCAGTGGCGGGAACAAAGAGTTCCGCATTGGGATCGCGGGCTTGAACTATTCCGGCAGGAGCATCGAGTTGATCGCCCAGTGTCGCGATTCTGGTTGAGTTGGCAGTGGCTGCCAACGGCTGCATCACTAGCGATGCTCTGCGTGCTGCTATTCAACGTGAGCGTAGTTAATGATGATTCTGGTTTTTCTATTTCCTTCGCCGGGACTGCCGCTTCGGACACTAATCTAACTGCGCAACTGGCCGAGTTTGAGCAAGCACAGCGTTTGGAGATGCAGCAGCTTGTAATGCGAGTAGAGAGCCGGCAGGACAGCAACAACGTACAGCTATTGCAGGCAGTGATGGAGCAGACGCAGCAATCGACTGCAGATAGTTTCGATCAGATGTATGCGTACTTCGAGCAGCAGCGACTCTTGGATCTACAAGATATGCGAGTAGGCTATGAGCAATTGGTGGACAGCGACTATGAGACGATTAGGTCTTTGCAGCAGTTAGTCACTTATGTCGGTTATCAGAGTGATGTTCGATAAGGGGGCATAGACTATGGGAAAACTTATAAGACAAACCTTGGCATGCGCCATAGCGGCAATTAGCGCCGTGTCAGTGACTGCTCAAGCCCCGCAGCTAGCAGATCTGCAAAGGAATATTGAGATATTTTCGGGTGTGCTGGAAGATGCCCTAGGTTTCGAGGAGTCGAAGGGCCTGTTCGGATTGAGTCTCGGAGGCATCGAGAGTACTTACCTGATAGGACAGGGTGTGGTGCTGGAAGTGAGGACGCCTCTGGCCAATAGCCGCAATCGATTGAGCCTCGCATCCTTGAATTCTGCTATGCAGTCATTGCAGGTACGTAGCAACCCCTTCGAATCGATAGCCTTATCGCAATCTCGGGCTCAATCGCTATTATCACCGACACAGGCCTCATCGACACAGGCATCCCCTGTGATGGCCCTGAGGAGCCAGTCTGCGGAGTCCGCTAACTTCTATACCGAGATGATGGAGCGGGTCGCGAATGTTGACTATTCGCTCGCTGTAAACAATGCCATTCAACAGGCGACTGAATCAGCACGATCTCTGCGTTCACTTGGTTCTGTCGATGAGGGTGATTATGCAGAGCTGCGTGCTGATATAGAAGGGCTGCGCGTAGAAATGGGAGAAAAGATGCAGGGCTTACGAGAGCTCGAGGCGCAGATCAGAGAATCGACCGCTACGGCTATCGCAGATTCGGATATAGAGGAAGAGATGCGTCTCAAGTTCGATACGCTTATGGCACAGATTGAGCCGCTGCGTGAGCAGGCTGTCACTAAGGCTGCGGAATTGCGGCTGCGTAGTGAGCAGGCTGAACAGGCTTACACACAGCAGTGGCAACAAGACGTTGTGGTGTTTGAGGACAAGCTCTATCGGGCGATGTGTGACTATGGACCGACATTGCGTGAGCTGCCCGGCGACGAGCGCGTCTCAATAATTCTTACAGGTCTTGGAGAGCAGAGAGAAGATCGGCCTCGTGCCGACAAGATTCATGTCTTCAGCAAAGCTGATTTGCAGGAATGTCAGTCTGGTGAAATTTCTCTCGAGGACTTGCGAGGACGATCCGCTCAGTACAGCTACTAGCTCGTGTCTTTCTTTGGTTTCTTGTGTGGTTTGCTTTCTACGCTAGTTGTTTCGTAGTTTATCAAATACTGTTGGCCAGAATATGAGCGCCGATTTAATACTCGCGACGCTTTGAGTTATATCAGTAAAAGAGGGTTTTGGCTTTCTCTGAGCTAAAATTCCTTATAATATACGCTCTCTACCTAGGGCTGTTGAAGCCTTATATTGGGTGTTGGTCGCTGCACGGCAAATGGCTTAGTGATCTAGCTCTTGGTGTGACTAGGCCCCAAAAATAAAAGCTGTATCTAAGGAGAACCAAATGGACTGTCCGAAATGCAATTCCGAGATGCAAGAGCTCAAGATTGAGACACTGCATGGTCAAGTGGTGATAGATCAATGCAATAGCTGCAAGGGTTTGTGGTTCGACAATGGCGAAGCGGAGCAGCTGAAGGGTGACTGGATGGCGGACTTTGCCGACAGTGGCGATCGAGAGGTAGGCAAGACTTACAATGCCGTGCGTGATATTGATTGTCCTCGCTGCGGGAAGGCGATGGTTAAGTTAAATGATCCCAAGCAATCACACCTAGAATATGAAGCCTGTGAGGAGCACGGTGTGTTCATGGACGCTGGTGAATTTACCGATTACAAGCACGAAACTTTAATGGATGTTTTTCGTGACGTGGTGGCAAAGATAACGCGAAGACAAAAGTGAATTAGTTCAAGCTATGGATTGGTAGCTAGCTGAGTAAGTTTTTCCTATCACATCCTTGCATTATAATTCCGAGAAAGTTAAGCCAATTACGAATGCCATTTGGGGTGCAACCAAATGGCATTTTTTATTGCCTGCTGATCTAGGGCGGGGAACTTCCCGATATCGGTCCAAGTAGCAGCGGCATCATGGAAGTCGGAGCCGACTGAGAGATACAGAGATTTTTCTTCAGCTAGTTTGCTCAGATAGGCTTTCGTAGTTGGGTCTATATTCGAGTAGCTTCCCTCGATGGCTTCTCCACCACATGCTTTGAAGTCGTCGAGTAGCGAGCCTAGTTTGGTTTTGCTTAGTGAGTAGCGACCTGGGTGCGCGACTACGGCTATGCCTGAGGCTTTAAGAATCGCAGTTACTCCCTCGTTCAGGCTGCAGCAGCTCGCTGCGGCATAGACTCTGCCGCGTTTTCCGAGATGTGTTTTAAAGGCCTTCTGTTTATTCTTGCAGACTTTTTCTTGCACTAGGAAGTCTGCGATGTGACTGCGTGTAAAGGCAGTACAGGGTAGCGATTGCAGGTAGGGCATTAGTCCGTGTATGCCTAGTTTCTGCAAGTTTTTATCGATGGCCTGCGCGCGTTTTTCGCGCTGGGCCTGCTGCGATACTAACAGATCTTCTATGTGTCTATTACTGGGATCGATGAACAGCCCGACGATGTGAATCTCCATAGTGTTCCATAGGCAGGAGAGTTCTACGCCATTGATGATAGTTATATCTCCCGCATCACGCTGCAGGGATTCTAAGCCATCGATACAGTCGTGATCGGTAAGTGCTAAATGGGTAAGCTGATTTTCTGTTGCACGCTGCAACAGGAAAGAGGGGGATTGCTTGCCGTCTGAGAAATGGCTATGGCAGTGTAAGTCGGCTTTCATTGTTGATTACTTTGATCTCTGTCAATGCATTGGTAAGGGCTGTTCAGTCTATTCGAAGCCAGCTGAGGTATTCTATAGGAATACCGATAAAGAGATCAGATTAATGCAATAAAAAGTCAGCCAACATGGTCTTAGGGGGTGTGATCAAAGGATTCACACAAGCCGGCATTCCAGTCGGCTTCATAGTAGCTAATTGGCTGCTATGTTATATTCACGAAGCTACTGTTTTGCAGTTTTGGTCAGCAGCCTCTCATTAAGCGGTAATAATGAACTAATGACGTACACAGATATAGAGCGGCGAGTCGCGGGACTCGAAGATCAAAATTCTAAGTCACTTTTGATCGATGCTTGCATTAATTGCATTGCACAATGTGATCAAATACTAGACATCGTATCTCAAGAAAACTTCACCGATACCTCCGAGGGGGGTTCTTCGATTGGTGCGCATATTCGACATATCCTAGACAGGTTTCATTGTTTCTTTGCTGGGCTGGCCGATACCTCAATCGATTACGATGCACGAAAACGCGATCCAGAGATTGAGCAGAACCTAGAGGCGGCAATGTTCGCGCTGACGTCTATTGCTCGGCGGATAGAGCGGCTACAGCAGCTGCCATTCTGCAATGAGCTCATTACTGTCAAGGAATCCGTGCTGCCAACCAGTCCCGCTATTGGAATCACCAGCACCGTGGAGCGTGAATTGATGGGCCTGATCACCCACAGCATCCACCACCTCGCAATAATTGCCCTGTTAGCTAGGTCTTTCGGCCATCAGATGGATAGCGATTTCGGCAAGGCACCTTCCACAATCGCCTACGAGCGAACCTAAGCTAGTACATCAGACCAATTAGCTGTGATAAGGCCCTAGCTGCCCCGTAAATACTGGGTCTTAGCTTAGATCAATAGCGCGCTCATATACTTGACTAATTTACTTAGGTATTCGATAATTGCCAGTGTTTACTAGGCATCGAGAAGGCTTCACATGCGCTTGACGACAAAGGGCAGGTACGCGGTAACGGCAATGCTGGACTTGGCTCTGCATAAGCATCAGGGGCCGGTGAGTCTTGCGGATATATCTCGGCGGCAGGCAATTTCACTCTCCTATTTAGAGCAATTGTTTGCCAAATTACGTCGCGGCTCATTGGTGAGCAGTGTGCGTGGTCCGGGTGGGGGCTATGAACTACAGCGTGGCTCCGAGGCGATCTATATCGCTGAGATCGTGGATGCCGTGAATGAGTCAGTCGATACGACAAAGTGCAAGGGAGCAGGTGACTGCCAAGGCGGCGAAACCTGTTTAACCCACTATCTTTGGGAAGATCTTAGTGAACAGATTCATGCTTTTCTGGAGGGTATTAGCCTTGCAGATCTGGTGGCGAAGAACGAAGTAAAACGAATTTCGGATAAGCAGGACCGAAACACCTCATTGTCAGCGAGAACCTCGAAGACAGTCGAGTTTCGGTCCCGAGCTTGTAAAGCAGTGGCAGTGGTGTAGCAATAGTAGTGGTGGAGCAATAAATGCAATTTCCAATTTATCTAGATTATTCAGCAACTACTCCGGTAGACCCGCGAGTGGCAGCAAAAATGGCAGAGTGCCTGACGCTGGAGGCAAACTTCGGCAACCCCGCTTCGCGTTCACATATGTTTGGTTGGAAGGCGGAGGAGGCGGTAGAAACGGCGCGTCGCCAAGTAGCTGACTTGATTAACTGTGACCCCCGCGAGATCGTATGGACTTCGGGTGCAACCGAAGCTGACAATCTAGCTATCAAGGGCGCCGCTCATTTTTATGTAAAGAAAGGCAAGCACATAATCACCTCCAAGATCGAACACAAGGCGGTACTGGATAGCTGCCGTCAGTTGGAGCGTGAAGGTTTCGAGGTGACGTACTTGGATCCGACCGCAGCAGGCTTAATCTCACCCGAAGCGGTCGCTGCCGCGATTCGACCTGATACGACCCTTGTTTCACTCATGCACGTGAACAATGAGATCGGAGTAATTAACGACATCGCAGCTATCGGTAAGGTAACTCGCGAGAACAAGGTTATTTTTCATGTCGATGCAGCCCAGAGTACGGGTAAACTTGCTATCGATATGGAGGCGATGCAGGTAGATCTAATGTCCTTAACGGCACATAAGATTTATGGCCCTAAGGGCATCGGCGCTTTGTTTGTTCGTCGCAAGCCGCGCGTACGTATTGAGCCGCAGATGCACGGTGGCGGTCATGAGCGCGGCATGCGCTCAGGTACGCTAGCTACGCATCAAATCGTAGGCATGGGCGAGGCCTATCGTCTTGCGAAAGAAGAGATGCTTGATGAGAATGCACGCGTATTGGCCCTGCGTACTCGTCTACTAAACGGCTTTGATGACATGGAAGAAGTGTTCGTCAACGGCGATGTAGATACTCGTGTTGCTGGCAACCTAAATATTAGTTTTAATTTTGTCGAAGGTGAGTCACTGATGATGGCTCTTCGAGACTTGGCAGTCTCTTCAGGATCGGCCTGTACTTCGGCAAGCCTCGAGCCATCTTACGTGCTCCGCGCTATTGGTTTGAATGATGAATTAGCTCACAGCTCACTGAGAATTTCTATCGGTCGTTTCACTACAGAAGAAGAGATCGATTACTCGATTGAGAAGATTCGCGAGGCTGTAGGCAAGTTAAGAGAACTATCGCCTCTATGGGACATGTACAAAGACGGTGTTGATATAAGTCAAGTTAAATGGGCGGCTCACTAAAAGAGCAAGTCAGGAGAATTAATAATGGCATATTCAGAAAAAGTATTGGATCACTACGAAAATCCCCGCAACGTGGGCAAGATGGATGACGACGATGTGAATGTCGGCACCGGAATGGTTGGTGCGCCAGCGTGTGGTGACGTGATGCGTCTGCAAATCAAGGTAGATGCTAACGGTATCATCGAAGATGCAAAGTTTAAGACTTACGGCTGTGGCTCAGCCATCGCCTCAAGCTCGCTACTAACGGAATGGGTAAAGGGCCGCTCGCTGGATGAGGCAACGCAGATAAAGAACAAAGATATTGCTGATGAATTAGGCCTTCCACCAGTAAAGATTCACTGCTCTGTATTGGCCGAAGATGCGATTAAAGCGGCGATCGAAGATGTGAAGAAGAAGCGCGAAGCTTAAGTAGGGATTAACAGGAAAGCAGTACTCATGGCAATTTCAATTTCAAATACAGCTGCAGAGCATGTGGCTGGTCAGCTAGCAGACCGCGGTCATGGCATAGGGATTCGCGTTGGCGTAAAGACGACCGGCTGTTCCGGAATGGCTTATGTTCTCGAATTTGTCGACAAGATTGAAGTGGGTGATCAAGTATTCGAAGAGCAGGGTGTAAAGATCATCGTAGACCCGAAGAGTCTTGCCTATATCGATGGCACGGAAATGGACTTCGTGAAGCAGGGTGTGAATGAAGGCTTCGAGTTTAAGAATCCAAATGCGAAGGGCGAGTGTGGATGCGGCGAGAGCTTTAGTATCTAACACAACTCTATTCGATGTGGTCCATATTGTTTTAACCCCGCAAGCGTAGTCTACCCAAAGTGCAGTCACTCAAAAGTAACTTCTTCGAACTATTCAATCTTGCTCAATCCTGTGAGCTCGATCAGGAGGCGCTCGCCGACGAGTATCGGAAGCAGCAGAGCGAAGTTCATCCTGACCGTTTTGCCAACGCCGAAGAACCCGAGAAGCTTTATGCTTTGCAGCTCAGCAGTTATCTGAATGAAGCCTATGAGACGCTTAAGTCTCCCTTAAGGCGGGCTGCCTATTTGTTGTCCATGCATGATATCGATGTAGAGCAAGTAGACCAGAATGATCTAAGCATGGATCTTTTGCTGGAGCAGATTCAGCTGCGGGAAAAATTGGATGAGCTGCCGAAGGACGAGTCGGCTCTGGCTGAATTGGATAAGCTGCGCGCTGAGGTAGCAGAAAAATTAGCAAGACAAATAGATAACTTCGCGGATTTTTATAACGCAGAAAAATACGATGAGGCGAAGAAGGTCTACCATGAACTACAATTCCTCAATAAGCTGAATACGGAAATTGACGCTGGCGAAGAACTGCGTCTGGATTATTGATTTGGAATACGCATGGGCGCCTAACTGGGCGTTAAGAAGTGCATTTAACTACAGAGACAGTAAACGACAATGGCATTACTCCAGATTCAAGAACCAGGCGGAAAGCAGGCGAAGCCTCTGCATCGTCTCGCCGTGGGAATCGATCTGGGAACGACCAATTCGCTAGTAGCTGCAAGTTGCGGGGCTAGCGTGGAAACTCTGCCCGACAGTATGGGCCGGCACTTGCTTCCCTCCGTGGTGCACTACCGTAAAGACGAGACACCCCTGATTGGCTTTGAGGCAAAGTCCTTGCTTGTCGAAGACCCCCTGAACACGATTGCCTCTGTTAAGCGTCTACTTGGAAAGAGTTTGCTTGAGCTGAAATCACAACAGGGCTATCTGCCATTTGAATTTGACGAAGCGCGCGACGATGGTGCGCCTGCAATAGTGACAGCCGCTGGCAGCAAGGATGCGATTCAAGTCTCGTCCGACATCTTGAGCGCGTTAGTGTCACGAGCCGAGGAGAGTCTTAAGGGCTCTCTAGAAGGCGCGGTAATCACCGTGCCGGCGTATTTCAACGACGCTCAAAGACAGCAGACCAAGGATGCGGCTCAACTGGCTGGGCTCAATGTCCTGCGCCTGTTGAATGAGCCAACTGCCGCAGCCGTGGCCTATGGCCTGGATAGTGAAGATCAAGGTAAGGTCATCATCTTCGATCTAGGTGGCGGTACATTCGATGTCTCGCTACTCAGCCTGAAGCGTGGTGTATTCGAGGTATTGGCAACTGGTGGCGATACGAGTCTCGGTGGAGATGACATCGATCATGTTATAGCCGATTGGATCGCCGCACAGATGCATGAGTCTGGCGGCATAGAAATCCCTTCGCGCGCACGCCTGCTGCAGCTCGCCAATGCGGCAAAGCATCAGCTCAGTGATCAGCAGGCGACTGTAATTTCCGTTGAGGCATGGTCTGTTAAGCTTGATGAGAGCACACTCAAAGAACTCACAGCAGATCTGATTCGGAAAACTCTCACGAGCTGTCGCCGAGTGCTACGTGATGCGTCTCTGACTATCTCGGACATAGACAATATCGTTATGGTTGGTGGCTCCACGAGAATGCCGCTAGTGCGCGATGCTGTTGCCGAATTCTTCGGCAAGACACCACTGACCGATATCGATCCCGATAAAGTTGTTGCGATCGGTGCTGGCATTCAGGCCGACGTCTTGATCGGCAATAAATCTGTCGATAGTTTCCTGCTGCTTGATGTGAATCCGCTCTCGCTCGGCATCGAGACGATGGGTGAACTCGTCGAGAAAATAATTCCGCGCAATACGACGATTCCTGTCGCCAAGGCGCAGGAATTCACCACATTCAAAGATGGGCAGACGGTGATGACGCTGCATGTCGTTCAAGGTGAGCGAGAACTGGTTAGCGATTGCCGCTCCCTAGCAAGATTCGAGCTTCGAGAGATTCCAGCGATGGTAGCGGGTGCTGCTAAGATTCGTGTGAGCTTTCAGGTTGACGCGGACGGCCTGCTCAGTGTCTCCGCTGAGGAGCTGAGCACTGGAAGCAAGGCTGAGATTCAGGTGAAGCCGAGTTACGGCCTCGAATCCAGTGTTATAGAGGGTATGTTGCAGGATTCGCATAGCAATGCGCAGATAGATATGGAGACTCGATCCATTAAAGAGGCTCAGCTCGATGCGACGCAGCTGCTTGATGCCATCGAGAATGCCCTGCGGGCCGATGGAGACTTATTGTCGGAAGCAGAGGCGGGCAAGCTCGCCAATTCAATTAAGGAGCTTGAGTCGATCATGACTAGTGGCAGTAGCGTTCAAATTCATGCGGCAACCGAGGAATTGAATCAAGTAAGCAGCGAATTCGCAGCTAAGAGAATGGACCTGCACATTGCGAATGCTCTGCGTGGTGAGTCCATCGATGAAGTTGAGAAACAGGCCGATTAGACACTGGGCCTAAACTAAAGGCTCTAAACTAATGGCGCAAAATTACTAGCTACAGAATGTAGTCTAACTGAATAAATATGTCGGCGATTGCCGAAAGAGGACCAGAATCGCAATGGCTAAGCTAACCATACTTCCACACGAAGTTATCTGTCCCGATGGCGCTACTTTCGAGGCTGATCAGGACGAGACTATTTTGAATGCGGCTCTGCGCAACAAGATATCGATTGAGCATGCCTGTGAAAAATCCTGTGCATGCACGACCTGCCATGTGATCGTGCGCGAAGGCTTTGAATCGCTAGAAGATGCCGAGGAAAACGAAGAAGACTATCTGGACAAGGCCTGGGGTCTAGAGCCGGAATCAAGACTAAGCTGTCAGGCTTTGGTCGGCGATACCGATCTCATCATCGAAATACCCAAATACACTATCAACATGGTTTCAGAAGAGCACTAAGGGGAGATAGAGATGAAGTGGACTGATGTATTCGATATCGCCATAGAGCTCAGTGATCAATGCCCTGATACTGACCCTCAATACGTGCGTTTCGTCGATCTGAGAGAGTGGGTGCTAGCTCTGGATGAGTTCGACGACGACCCCGAGCGCTGTGGCGAGAAAATCCTCGAGGCAATACAGGCTGCTTGGATAGAAGAAGCCGCCGATTAAGCCCCTGAAAAATAGCGTTTTTATCTGTTAAAAGCGTACAAAATCGCAGGTTTACCGCGTATAATGCGCGCTCTCAAGAATTCACCCTATTATTTGGAGTTAAGATGGCGATCGAACGTACTTTATCCATAATCAAGCCTGATGCCGTAGCGAAGAACGTTATTGGCGAAATCTATACCCGCTTCGAGAAAGCAGGTTTAAAGGTTATTGCTGCAAAGATGGTGCAGCTAGACGACGAATCAGCGGGTGGTTTCTATGCTGAGCATAAGGAAAGACCCTTCTATAAAGACCTTATCGCATTCATGACGTCTGGACCGGTCATGGTGACAGCTCTAGAAGGCGAGGGCGCCGTTTTGATGAATCGCGACCTGATGGGTGCAACCAACCCAGCAGAAGCAGCGGCCGGCACGATTCGCGCCGATTATGCGAACTCTATCGATGCCAACGCAGTTCATGGATCCGATTCAACGACATCCGCCGAGCGCGAAGTTGCTTATTTCTTCAGCGATCGCGAAATCTGTTCCTGAGCTAAAACTCCTATTTGGAGATGCTGAGCATGACGGCAACACGCAAACCCAATTTGGCAGGCCTAAGCAGGGCAAAGCTACGGGCGTTGTTCGTCGACATCGGCGAGAAGCCCTTCCGCGCTGAGCAAATTCTGAAATGGATTCATCAGCGCGGAGTGCTTGATATCGATCTCATGACCGATATCAGCAAGGATCTTCGTGAGAAGCTCAAGCAAACTACAGAAATTTCTCTTCCTAAAATTCTAGAAGACTTTAAGTCTGAAGACGGCACCCGTAAATGGATCGTGGAAGTGACTAGTGGCAGTCACGTCGAAATGGTTTTTATTCCCGAGGCGGGTCGTGGCACTCTCTGTATTTCTTCGCAAGCGGGCTGTTCATTAGACTGTTCATTCTGTGCAACCGGCAAGCAAGGCTTCAATAGCAATCTGACAGTGGCGGAAATTGCCGGTCAGCTGTGGTGGGCAAATTACCACCTAGGCGTTTTCGAAGATAAAGCCGAGCAGCGAGTGAGCAACGTGGTGATGATGGGAATGGGCGAGCCGCTGCTGAACTTCGACAATGTTATGGATGCGCTCAGCATCATGATGGAAGATTGCGCCTACGGTTTATCTAAGCGCAAGGTGACCATCAGTACATCGGGCGTAGTCCCTGCAATCGATAAATTGAAGGACCACACGGATGCATCGTTGGCCATCTCCTTGCATGCGCCTAATGATGAGCTGCGTAGTCAGATCATGCCGATCAACAACAAGTACCCCATCAAGGAAGTGCTTCGATCGGTGCAGGCCTATATGGATAGCCTGTCGGATAGGCGTGTTCCGGTAATCGAATATACAATGATCGCGGGTGTGAACGATCATAGGCAGCATGCTCGTGAACTTGCGGTATTGCTGGAACAATTCCCCTGCAAGATAAATATAATACCTTTCAATCCGTTCTCGCTCAGCGACTACCGTCGTCCTAGCTCGTCTTCAGTAACAAACTTCAGGCAGATATTGCAGAAGGCTGGCTACACGGTGACTGTCCGCACCACGCGCGGGGATGATATTGGGGCAGCTTGTGGTCAGTTAGTAGGCGATGTTGAGGACCAGACTCGTCGCAGCGAGAGGCATAAGCGTCGCCACAAAGAGAACGAATTATCCAAAAAAGATGGCTCTAAAGTGTTTGGAAGCACTGATAATCTAGCGGTAACAGCCGACAGACTATAAAGCCCTAAATAAACTAAATGGTTCTGAACGACTAGGTAATGGTTACAAATCATGTTATTTCTCGAGTTTGGTTTTGGAAAGCTACTCAGCAAAAATCTAGCCGGTCTATTGCTGCTATCAAGCATGCTGTTTTCCTGCGTGACTACGACGACAGGGGGCTTCATGGTGGATGCCTCCGAAGACCAAGCTGCTAACGATTATATCCAGCTCGCGCTAGCCTATTTCGACAATAACGACATGCCAGGCGCGCGCCGCCATGTGAGCAATGCGCTCGATATCAATGATCGAATCTCTGATGCCTATATGGTGTTGGCGATGATCTTTCAGCGCGAGGGTGATCTAGATTTGGCTGATTCGAATTTCCGAAGATCTATTAAGCTTGATCAGGATAATTCCAGCGCACGAAATAATTACGCGGCGATGTTGTTTTCACAGGAGCGCTTTCGCGAATCCTATGAGCAATTGGAAAGTGTATCGAATGACACCGATTATCAGGGACGATCGCTTGTCTTCGAAGGGCTAGGACGAAGCGCGTTGCAATTGGGTAGGCAAGATGAAGCAGAGGTCGCGTTTCAACGTGCGCTGAAACTCAACGAAAATCTTTATATTGCGCGACTCGAATTAGCATTGATATATTTTGATCAGCAAGACTACTTGAATGCTCGTCAGTACTATCAAAGTTATTTGACCACTATTCAGTTTCTGCAATTGCCCCATACGCCGCGTGCTTTGTTGGCGGGCATTCAGATTGAAGGCTATTTCCAGAGCGATGAGTTAGTCGAGAATTTTTCTTTGGTTCTTTCCATTCTTTATTCGACTTCACCCGAATATCAGACGTTACAAAGGTTGAGCAATGCCAACTGAACCCCTGACTGAGGTGGCTGCCGATCTTGAGTCCGCCGACGAATCAATTAGCGCCCTAACAGTAGGCGATATTCTCCAGCAGGAGCGGCAACGCCTAGGCCTGAATGAGAAAGAAGTCGCCGATCAACTGCATATCACCATGCACTACGTTAGGGCTTTGGAATCTAATAGCTATGAAAAGCTACCTGGAGCTGTCTTTGCGAAGGGATATCTAAAGAGTTACAGCTTACTGCTTGGTCTGGATGTTGAAGACCTTATGTCTCGCTACGATGAGTTTGCCCATCAGCAAAAAGCTGAGAATGAGGAAGAGAGGCGCGTATTAAAAGCCCGCAAGAAGAAAGATCGCAATAAGCCATTAGTCATTATTTCCCTGATAGTTTTTGTTGTTGGCTTTTTGGGATTATGGCTTGTGAATAGCTATTTTGTTGATGAGTCGGCTTCTGATGTGACTAGTAATGTTGAATCTGTTGCTGGTGCCGAGAACATTAGATCCGCTTTGCCCCAAGTAGATGAGCCGCAAATAACGACACAGCCGCAACTTACTCTTCAGGTTGAGCCTGAAGAATTTTCCGCAGCTACGCGGCTCTCAACAATGCTTCCACCGCGAGTAGCAGAAGTAGAGCTTGCTCCTGAACAGTTGCTCGAAGTAGCTTCGGCATTAATTGTGGATTCCGAGAGCGCAGGGGGGATTGAGAGTGGTGCAGGTAGCGAGTCTGAAGCGAGCCCTAATATAGAGGATTTAACTGCTACTCTACAAACTCTGAGAGCAGAGCAGGCAGTTAATGCAGAATCGATTGCTAATGCCAGTCAGCCTCGACTGATAAGCATAGAAGCGATTGGCAGCGATATTCTACGAATCAACTTTACTGGAGAGAGTTGGATTGAAGTGAATGACAGCGATTCTCAGCAGATCTATCGTGATATCCGCGTAGCTGGCGATGTTCTAGAAATTACTGGCAGTGCGCCATTCAATATCCTGCTCGGTGATGCTCCCTTTGTCCGGATGAGCCTTAACGGAGATGAAATTGATCTTTCCGCTGATATTCGAATCGACAACTCAGCACGCCTCACTGTAGGCTTATAAGCCATGAAGACTAATTCGATGATTAGCCGTCGCAAGACACGTCAGATTATGATCGGCGATGTTGCCGTGGGCGGCGATGCGCCAATTTCCGTGCAGACAATGACTAACACGGAGACCTGCGACGTAGATGCGACGCTGGGCCAGATCAATCGCATGGTGAATGCGGGAGTCGATATCGTCCGTGTCTCCGTCCCGAGCATGGATGCGGCCGAGGCATTTAAGCAGATTCGCTCCCAGGTAGAAGTGCCGCTAGTCGCAGACATTCATTTCGACTACCGCATAGCCTTGAAGGTATTGGAGTATGGGGTGGACTGTCTGCGCATCAATCCGGGCAATATCGGCAGCGAGGAGCGCATCCGTGCTGTCGTCGATAGCGCCAAAGACAAGAATATACCACTTCGTATCGGTGTGAATGCAGGCTCGCTGGGCAAGAACTTGCTGCGAAAATACAAGGAGCCGAACTCCGAGGCGATGGTCGAATCTGCGCTTACGCAAATCGATATACTCGACAAGCTCGACTTTCAAAATTTCAAGATTAGCTTGAAAGCCTCCGAGATATTCATGACTTTGGCGGCTTATCGCAGCCTAGCCACACAGATCGATCAGCCATTCCATCTCGGTATCACCGAGGCGGGCGGTCTTCGCTCCGGCACGGTTAAATCAGCCATCGGGCTCGGCGCACTTCTTATGGACGGGATTGGCGATACGATTCGAGTCTCCCTCGCCGCTGACCCAGTCGAAGAGGTGAAGGTTGGATTCGATATTTTAAAGAGCTTGGGCTTGCGTCATAAGGGCGTCAATTTAGTAGCCTGCCCTAGCTGTAGTCGGCAGAACTTTGATGTGATCTCCGTGGTTAATGAATTAGAGTCCCGATTAGAAGACGTAACAACACCTATTGATGTCGCTGTCATCGGCTGTATCGTGAATGGACCGGGGGAGGCGAAGGTCGCCGAGATCGGATTAACCGGTGCGAGCCCCAGTAATCTCGTCTATAAAGAAGGCGTTCCCGACCACAAGATAGATAATGAAAACCTTGTGAATGAACTAGAGGCGATGGTGCGTCAGCGCGTTGCCGATAAGAAGAAAATGGATGAAAACCTAATCGCCTCAAGCTAGCGATCAGTCACAAACCTATGGCG
>TARA_B110000858_G_scaffold3806_1_pt1 | contig 47465 bp, 40 predicted proteins | sample TARA_B110000858 | Tara Oceans TARA_B110000858 (sample SAMEA4398247) | marine metagenome | biome: Polar Biome; feature: [SRF] surface water layer (ENVO:00010504); material: water (ENVO:00002006), including particulate matter (ENVO:01000060) such as... | depth 5 m | reverse complement strand
AATAAACGCACTGATTTTAAACGGCGAACCAGACCAGACGATATCCTCAAGAGCGTACGCTTTGAGCAACGTCAAAAAGTGGGCATGGGTAGAGGGGTTCATTAACTTTATTTTTTTCTGGGAAGAAAATCACTGCTATAAAAGTTGGCGTTTGGATGTTGAATTTTCAAAGCGAGTCATCGAAAGGTCGACTTCAACGCGATGAGTGATGATCTAACATTGGATGAGCAGGATCATGCCGCTGTGCAGCAGCAGGTAATTCCGGGTGTTACGCCGGGGAACTTGCTAGACGCGATGGATGACCCAGAGGCGTTTGGTGCGATAGCTCGCGCAGATTTATATATTAACATGGCGCGTATGCGTCAGCGGTCGGCGCACCCAGAGTTCTCGGCAACTCACTTACTAGAATATTCCAAGTTCCTTGCTAAGATGGGGAAAGTAGACGCGCCTGACAAATCTCAGTCTGTGTTGGACAACATGCCACGCATCGAGATAATCCTACCAAATTCAGGTGCCTCTGTTAGTATTGGCGGTTACAACCCCAGTGAGCGGGAGGTGTCGGCTAGTTTACTGGATGATTTTGATGACGACGATGTGGGGGCGGACTTTGATGATATGCCACTCGCAGACGATGATTTGGAAGACGACAACGGGTTTGGCTCAGGGAAACCCTCTCAAGCGGTTTTACCTTAAAGGATACTAGTGATGGCTAAGACGATAGCGGAAGCGAAAAAGCAGGGCAAAGACACCTTTACTGGCAAAGATGGTAAAGAGAAAGCGGCGGTAACGCGGGAAGAATTGTCCGCGTGGGAGAAAAAATCTGGTAAGACAGGTTTGCGTGCGTTTTTGAATACACGGAACGCTGCACGTAAAGCGAAGTCGAGTTTTGGCCCAGCAGGTGGTATACCAAGCGCGAAAGCTGAGATGGCTAGCGGTGGTGGTAAGCGAGCTGCGGCGAAAGCCCCGTCTGCGACCAAGAAAGTATCTAACAGTGCCGAGGACTTTAACAACAAGCTCCAAGGCAACGATAAGCTGAGAAAAATCAAAGCGCAGGGTCAAAGGAAACTGACTCCTGCTGTAGCTAGCGGGACTAGGAAACTGACTCCTGCTGTAGCTAGCGGGACTAGGAAACTGACCCCGGCCAAAGTCACAGCCAAGAAAAAATTAACCCCTGTTAAGGCAGGCGGGACTAGGAAACTTACGCCCGTCAAGGCAGGTGGGACTAGGAAACTTACGCCCGTGAAGGCAGGTGGGACTAGGAAACTTACGCCCGTGAAGGCGGGTGGGACTAAGAAACTGACTCCGGCCAAAGTCACTGCTAAGCGTAAAACAAACGGGACAAAAAGCAGGAACGCTCCCGGCGTAAAATCGGCAGTAGGTCAGGCCCGTGAAGTTGCGGCAGCCGCGAAACCAAAAGTGAAAGCTGCGTCTAGTAAGATCGCTAAAGCGTCAGAAAAAGCCAGAAAAGATGCTACGAGCATGGCGCGTTCAACAGTGGAGGGCGTTAAGAAGCGTGTTAAAACCGCAGCTAAAAAATACGGTTACATGTAATGGCTTGTACAGGCTGCGCAGGCCGCAGAGATTGGATAAAAGCGCGTGCTGAGAAAGCGCGTGCCGCGCTGCGTGACAAGTTGCCAGCGAAACGAAACAAAAAGCCGAAGCCGCCGATGGTTGCATGACTCAGTTCATAGCCAGCAACACGATGGAGGACTTCATGCTCTCGCCCAAGTATGTGCGAGTCATTGGCGGCCCCATCGGAAGCGGCAAATCGGTGGCCTGCACGCATGAGTTGATGCGATGGGCGACTGAGCAGGCACCCAATGCGGAAGGTATACGCAAAACACGGTTCCTCATTGTTCGGAACACGGCGGATCAGCTAAAATCTACCACCCTCAAGACCATCATCGACTGGTTTCCTCCAGAGGTGTACGGGCAGTACAAAGCCACAGAGAAAACCCTCTTCTACACACTACGTTTGCCAGACAATACAGTGGTGAAAACAGAGTGGATGCTCATCGCGTTGGATACGCCAGACGATGTGCGGAAAGCCCTGTCACTAGAAGCGACTGGTTTGTGGGGGAATGAGTCTCGTGAGCTGCATCCAGAGGTAGTAGACGGTCTGTTGATGCGGGTCAATCGCTACCCCAGCATGAAAGACGGCGGCGTAACCCGTCCGGGGGCCATTTTTGACACCAACATGCCCAACGAGGACACATGGTGGGAGAATAAAATGGAGGAGCCGCCTAAAAACTGGTCAATTCATGTGCAGCCCCCTGCGATTCTGCCTGTGGAGAACTGGATTGAGAAATATAGGGTCGATCCGCTGGAAAAGGAGGTTTTTGAGTCGGCAGAGGAGATTACCTACGCCATAGACCCCACGCATGACAATTACGACAATTTAGCCAAGGATTACTACCCGAACACAGGCGAAGGTAAGACAGAAGACTTTATTCGTGTGTATTTACGCTGCCAGTACGGCAGGGCACTGGGTGGCAAACCTGTATTTGAGAAGACGTTTAACCCAGAGCGCCACATAGCCGAGGGTCTCTCACCCGTAGCGAGTTTGAACTACCCATTAGTTGTTGGTTTAGATTTTGGTCGGCAGCCGAGCGCCATTATTGGTCAATTAACGCCCATCGGGCAGGTTTTGATTCTTGGTGAAGTGCTGGGCGAGAACATGGGCATGGAAAAATTTATAAAAACGAAATTCGACCCCTATATGTTCGAGGTTTTTCCCGGCCACAGTTTTTACATTGCGCCTGACCCCGCAGGTTTTCAGCAGACACAGCTTGGTGAATTGTCACCCGCGCAGTGGTTGATACGGCAGGGATTTAAGTTGGTCAAACCGCTGACGAATGACCCAGAGATTCGCATACAAGCGGTAGAGAAAATACTGCTGGAAGGCATAGATACCATGCCCCGCTTTTTAGTAGACCCTGACATGGCACCTACGATAACGAAATGCCTGAAAGGCAAGTATCGGTGGAAGACTGACAAACATGGGAATATGACAGCGGCTAAGTCTCCTATTAAAAACGAGTGGTCACACCCCGCTGACGCACTCCAGTACCTCTGCTTAGTTGTAGATGGTGGTCATTTAGGCCGAGCTACTCAGACTTCAGCGCGACCCATAGTTAAGTCCGCAGCAGGTGGTTGGACGTAAAATGGGTGACGATAACATTGCTATCAGTGACTCATCGGCGATAACCATCCCCCTGAGGAATCTTATAGCCCTTGGAATAGGTTTAACGCTGTTTATGGCCCAGTTTTTCCTCATTACTAACAGACTGGACACGCTAGAGGAGGATAACAGGCGGCACACAGAGGGCCGAAAGGTCTTGTCTGAAGAAATAGAGGCAGCCAAGACCTTTCGCTATCAATGGGCTAGAGGTGAGCTGGGCCTAATAGGGATAGATATTGAGCAGAATATACGGTTAGATCATGTAGAGAACGCCCTCATTAGTCTGCGAGCAGCGATTGAGAAGCACGCGGAGCAAGACGACGAGCATAATTAGGGGTTTACAGAGCAAGCCTACCCGTATTAAGATGCTATAGCAGCCTCTCCCCAGACTGTGATAAGACTCTCCCCAAGAGTGTTAGCGGCTCCGTAATACGAGCCGCTTTTTTCTCGGCATTATTGAGATTCCGACTTATGACCCACCCGAAATTTATACTTATTTGTATTGGCATATTTTTCTTTTACTACTACATGGGTCAGCACCATGCTTGGCTAGATTGGGCTGACTCTCTTTAGATTGCCACCACTCCAAGAGCTGTGTATCGTATAGCATTCCTTTGGAGATAAAGACATGGCTTTTTTCACGGACGCTGTATTTGATTCGGGTCTTTTGTATGTAGTTGCCAGCGTAGACCAAATAAACATTTGTAGTCAGCAGCCTACAACATACACAGAAGCTACAAGCACCTACTCTTTAGGTTCCGCAGCAACAACACTAACGCCACCACAAGATGGTTCGCCTTCTGGTCGAGCAGTCATAGTGCCCACTATTACTTCCGCAGAAATAACTGCCAGTGGCACGGTTGCGTTTTGGGTTATAGTGGACACGGCGACATCTACGTTAGTTGCTTCAGGGCCACTGGAAATACCTCAGCCTGTTCTCGCAGGAAACGCATTCGCTACAGACGCAATAACAATAACTATTGTTGATCCTATTGCCATTTAAAGGACAATCTTATGCCTAGCACATACACACCAAACCTTAATCTTGAGCTTATACAAACTGGCGAGCAAGCGTTAACTTGGGGTGAGACAACCAACGAAAACTTAGAGCTTATAGATGCCGCAGTAGCCGCAAAACAAGAACAAGGCGACAAAGGCGATCAGGGCGATCAGGGCGAGCAAGGAATCCAAGGCGAAACTGGAACCGCTGGAACTAACGGCGCAAAGGGCGATGACGGCGATCAGGGCATCCAAGGCGATCAGGGCATCCAAGGCGGCCAAGGCATCCAAGGCGATGACGGCGAGCAAGGAGCCGCTGGAACTAACGGCGCAAAGGGCGATGACGGCGATCAGGGCATCCAAGGCGATCAGGGCGAAACCGGAGCTGCTGGAACCAACGGCGCAAAGGGCGATGACGGCGATCAGGGACTCCAAGGCGATCAGGGACTCCAAGGCGAAACCGGAGCTGCTGGAACCAACGGCGACAAAGGCGATACTGGCGATCAGGGACTCCAAGGCGACCAAGGCTTAGCAGGGCTAAATGGCTCACGCTGGTTCTCAGGCAACGGCGCACCTATAGTAGATGGCGCTACAGGTGACTACTACCTCGATGGCACCTCAGGTAACATCTGGGTGTACGCTGGGGGTCAGTGGCTACCTAGTGGTGAGAACATCATGGGGCCAGCAGGAGCTGATGGATCAGACCTACTCCCCCTATCCAACACATGGACAGCAATCAACACGTTCACTGGTGGCCTACGAAGCGAAGGCGCAGGCGTTAACAGCTTCCGAGCTGGCAGCTTAGCAGGCGAAACCAACCAAGGTGATAACGGCATCATCATCAACTCCTCTGGAGTTGTACTAGATGACACCACTGCTGGTCACATCCATATTGCAAGTAGCCTAGCATCATTAGACTATGACACTGTTGGCGGAAAGTGGACAGCTACCGATAGCGTAGGCACGTTCGACCTCCGAGGCCCGCCCAGCTCCGCCAGCGTAGAGCTACAGTGGCTCTACGATACCAACATGGTGGGTGCAGGTATTGGCCCCAACTACTGGCGTATGGACACAGTAGTACCCTCAGCGATCACAGAGCTGTATCTATCTACGACATCATACCCCAACCGAGAGATTGCCAACATCCTTGGCGTGCTTTCTATGGGCGATAGAGTCTACATCCAGCAGACTAGCAATGACAACTCCTTTATGAACCTTGACATCATAGGCGAGCCTGTTAACAACGGGTCGTACTACACCATACCAGTCTCGGCGTATGATAGCGGTGACGCTTTTGTTGCTGGTCAGTTCTCTGAAGTGCTGATCTACCGAACAACTGGCAGCGGCGGTGGCGGCGGTGGTTCAGACGAGACCGCGCTGGCCTATGCTAAGGGCGCGGGTCTTGCTGTAGAGCAGGGACTGTTGGCGGCAGCGGGTCAGCCTGCTTTAACAGTGCTAGCTGTAGCCGCAACCACTGACGGCAAGGTACAGGGCGTGTCTTTGGGTGCTGGTAACGTAATTGAAGTCTTTGCCACAGGCGCAGACTACAATGCCAACAATGTTCTCTACCGAGAGTTCATGGGCTTAGGAGAGCCGATATGTTTTACGGGCCTAGCGCCGGGAGCCATCATCACATCAAGTGGTGGCTTCTACGGCTGTGGCAATCAGCGGAACGGCAGCTTTGGAAGCCCGATGCCTCTTATGAGCCTCGGCCTAGCTTGGACTAGCACCTTTGTCTACTGCTTCCGTCAGTCAGGGGTGGGTGTCGGAGGGGAGATCATCATTATCTGCGGCGCTCTACCATCATCGGTTAGCCTCAAGAGGAAACAGAACGGTGTTGTATCTGCCGTCGAAGGTCAGGAGAACATCCCGCTAGAGCCATTCGAGCTGTTGTACCTGACGACAAACGGCAACGCCGAGTTCATCCTTGAAGCCACTAACCCAGTGATGGGTGCTGTGCAGGCTGATATGGGAGCCGATCCGCTTGGCACTGGTGCAAACCCAGATACACCTGACCCCACCGAACGCTTCTATGACGCTCGCCTTATCATGCCACTCACTAATGACGGCATCACTTGGCCGCGCTCCGGTTACGTCTCTGCTCCCTACGCCAACACAGTCACCAATTACTTCATTCGAGATGACCTCAAAAGAGGCAGCTTTACAACAAGTCCCGGAATCCCCACCGACTTCGATGGAGAAACTGGCGCTAACGATAGCGACTACGAGCCTAATGGGGCAACACGGGTTAAAGCCGTGGGCCTTATCAGCGCTTACTCCGGAGCTGACTCCGCAGGTTTCGAAGCAACTCCACTGATGCCCACTGCGGCAATGTCCCAAGTAGTGGCCGTGGCATTCCACGTTACGCAGAACGGAGACGGCGGCAACTCCGGCGTAGCCATCTCATCACCGTATCAAGGAACGGCAAAGGTCATGCAGTGGAACCCTCTAACCGCGAAAGCAGAGCTTGCTTACACAGTCCCTCTTAACCGTGGAGTTAACGGTCAGGGCATCGCAATCAACACCCCAGAAGATCAGAATGTTCCCAGCGCTGGGATGGTCGCCCAAGAGCCTACCCTCGCCGCTGACCCTTCCGTAATCCAGATCGTTGGCACCCTGAACCCCGGTTATGTCATTGCAGACGTTCCGATCACAGTGGTCATACAGAACGGTGACGCGGCCTTCACAACGGACATTCGCTCCCAGAACGGAACCACATCTCCAATCATCACAGTCGATGACGATGAGGCGCTTATGCTAGGACACACACCGCCCCAGCAAAAGGCAGAGATCGTAGTAGGCACTGACGACTTTCTGTACAAGCGAGTAGTAGCAGGCCCCGGCCCATCAGGATGGGAACTTGCCTGAGCCAGTGGTAGAATCAACGGAAACTTAATAACGCTGAGAGTACAGGAGTATCTATGGCTGGATTAGTAAATTTTGACGTAGGCAGTTTAGCTGACAGTGTAATGGGCGGTTTAGATGGCTTGTTTACTTCAGATGAAGAACGAGAAGCGGCAGCGTTAAAAATACAGGCGCTTATGATGCAGCCGCACATGATGCAAGCGCAAGCTAACATCGAAGCTGCTAAGAACACTAATTGGTTCGTAGCAGGAGGCAGACCTAGCCTTCTTTGGATTTGTGCTATAGCGTTATTTTACAACTGGATCATCAAAGACTTTATTGTAATAGGCATTGTGACTTTTTCTAATAACGCAGCGGAGATTGTGCCGCTACTTCCCAGTATAGACGGAGCAGAAGTAACTGGTCTTGTTACGGCTTTGCTTGGCCTTGGCGCGTTACGCACTTGGGAAAAAACCAAAGGTGTTAGTAGGTAATGGACGATTACAAAGGGCAGGAGCGCAGGACTAGTGACGACCTAGCAAAATCGCATAGGCGTGTCACCGAGCGCCACACCAGCGAAATAGCCGCGACCCAAGCACAAATATCCGGCCTAGCGGTCGGCATGAAAAATGTCGATAAAAACATCAATGCGTTAATCGCAAAAGTGGATCAGTCAGCACGCCCAAAAGACAAAAACTGGGCGGCAATAGGCAGCCTCATCGTCACCATTATTATTGTTTTTGGGGGCATATACGGATTCTTGTTTAAAACTCAAGCCAAAAGCACCGACGACGCGCTCATGGGTGTCCAACGAGAAAGCGATATGCGCCACATCGTTATCGAAGATCATGCGGCGGCTTTGGCTATCACAGTCGCAAGACTGCAAGACGTACTCTTTGAGAAGCTCACCAGACAAGAAGACCTCAATATGCAATTTATCAGAGCCGCCGAAATGGTTCAGCTCCAAGAGCGTGTCATCAAAAAGCTAGAGAGGCAAGACGACATAAACCTCGAAATGATTAAAGGCATAACAAAAACCGGAGATAAATGATGGGTGATATAAGTAAACACTTTAATAGGCAAGAGTTTAGCTGTAAATGCGGATGCGGTTTTGACACCATAGACGCTAAAACACTAGAGGCTTTAGAGGCGGTTAGAGAACATTTTAACGCCCCTGTGGTAATTAACTCCGCAAACAGATGCCCTTCGCACAACGCTTCTGTTGGAGGCGCAACACGCAGCCAACATCTTTATTCCAGAGCGTGCGATATTGTAGTTAAAGGTGTAGAGGTTCCGGTAGTAGCGGCCTACATTGAAACTCTTGGCCTGTCAGTCGGTATCTACGAGACATTTACACACATGGATACTCGCTCTGGTAGCAAATGGTTAGGTGGCCCAGCTAGATGATACCTAGAGGCAGTTGGGGCTTTGGTGTTTGGGGACGCTCAGCTTGGGGCGGAGACAGTACGGCTGTAATAACCCCTAGAAGCCTACGCGCCGCCACCCTAGTAACTACGCCCGATATACAACGCACATATCGTTTAGTTGGCGCTAACCTACAAACTACCCCTACCGTCACAAAACCCGCTCTTACATTTGAGCGAGTTACAATATTTGACTGCGTAGGCTATACCGTAACGGGGTCTATAAGTTATGCTCTTGTAAACCAGCCACAGCCTGTAGTAGTGGGTTATACTATAGCCGAAACTATAAGCTACTCGCTAACGGGATCGACTGGGTATTCGGTAATCTCAGGGTCGTCTAATGCGTTTATAGAGACTCAGAAAGGGTATGATGTTGTCTCTTGCACCCACAGCTCGTAAGAGGGCTAATAATAGTGTTAGACTTGAGAAAATTTAAGGTGGTTATATGACTCTTTGTAGCGGCTTTTCCGTCAACGAGACAGTTTATTTATTGCGAGACAATCCTGTAAGCATCATACCTTACTCAGATTATAGTAAGCGCATCGTTTGGGACATGTCAGGGACAACTGACGTTCTTGTGACAGTAGACAACGTAGACTCAACTACCCCCGGCGATGCCATAGAAGTCAGTTCTTCAAGTAGCCCATCACTTATACAGATTATTGACGATGGCGAAGGCGGCTGGCAGATTAATATGCTAATCGGCATGTTTCCCGCTCTTACAGTCGGAGAAAAGCGTGTTGGCGTTGTAATATACGATACGCTTAATACTAACGGTATTGTAGTAGTCGATGACCTCCTCGCTACCGTGGTCGGTCTTCAATAGTGACTACACCTGCCGACAAACAGCTACTAAAGATGGATGGATGGCCCGGAGGGGTCAACAACCGCCTACGAGAAACAGAATCAGGTGTTATGCGAGAAGGGGAGTCCATACCCTCAAGCGCTTTTTTAAGGAAAGCACTGAATGTAGACCTGACTTCAGAAGGCCACCCTTTGCGCCGCAGAGGCCAGCAGCCTACAGCATACACAGGCTTTTGCCACAGCGCATGGGCTACTGACAGACTAAACGTCATGTTTCTAGTGGCAGACGGCCTACTAGTGGCAGGAGCAGAAATTGGTGAAGTAGACGACTTTGTTACAGCCAATAAGTATCAAAATATGTCATATTGCGCGGGTTCTAGCAGTGTATATATGTCCAATGGCTCACAACTTTTTGAGTATGAGCCTATGTTTCGAGAGTTTAGACCTTGGGGCGTGCCAGTGCCGCCACAGCCAACGCTATCTGATGGTATAGCTAGAGGGGCTGAAGGGTATGACTCTACTAGGCAAGTAGCTATAACCTATACAGACCAATGGGGCAGGGAGAGCGGGGCTAGCGAGCCTGTAATAGCGAACGGCACAGACTCGTTTGTTGTTAACGTGGTCTGGCCGAACATCCCATTCGCAACATCAATGGGAAATTCTATAGCGGCAATCAATGTCTACGTATCTCAGATAGGTGGCGAGATTCTTTACTTAGTGGAGACAGCCATTACAGCAACAGCCATTACTATTTACCCAGAAAATATAGGTCAAGGCCGGGAATGCGCTACTTTAAACATGAAGCCACCATTAGCTGGCCAACTAGTAGCTCACTTCAACGGTAGAATCTATATCGCACGTAACGATACAGTGAGGTTTACTGAGCCGTTACAACCCCATTTGACTCGCCCATCACAAGGGCTGTACATGTTCCCAGATACAGTGACTTTACTTGCCCCATCAAGCGATGGTGTATATGTAGGCCATAGCCGAGGCGTGGTATTCATAGCAGGTGACGATCCATACGCTGTAGAGCAAATAACTGTTAGTCCTTACGCACCAGTACCCGGAGCTTATACAAGGGTAGCTGGCGAAAAGTTTGGACTACCAGTAGATGAACTGCCGTGCTGGTGGGGAGAAGATGGCGTTATGGTGGTAGGATTACCGGGAGGGCAGTTAAAACAACTGACCAGAGATAGGCTCGCGGTTCCTAAACATACAGGCGGTGCTATGCACTTGCGTGAACTTAACGGCATGTCACACATTGTATCCTCACTCCGAAAGGGGGATGATGCTAACAATATGGGCGCAACTGACACAGTAGTGGCAGAAGTGCGCCGAAATGATATAATTTTGAACTGAGGATACAAAGATGGATACGAGAGAACTGAAAGATGCTTTATCTAAAGGCCGATTTCATAAAACCCCGGATGGCGTTATCTTCCCGGATTCTAAAATACTTGCTCAAGGGGTTTTTAGATACAATATCCGTGGTCAAGAAGAAGAGTCTTCAAACAACCTTGTTGTTAATGAAGGGCTTGATTATCTTCTTGGCGCTGCCATTAGCGGCACTAGCACTATTTCAAATTGGTATATTGCTGTATTTAGCGGGGATGTTACAGTCCAAGCAGCTTGGACTGCGGCGACCTTCGCAGGAACAGCAACAGAGTTCACAGACTACGACTCAGCAACCCGACCTAGTTGGGACAAAGGTGCTGTAGCTAGCGGCGGTGTAGATAGCTTTTCTAGCAAAGCAGCTTTTGTTTCGTCAGTAGATGGCGCTGTATTGCGCGGCGCGGCTTTAATATCCGCATCCACAAAAGGTGCGACTACAGGAACGCTTATAGCTGCTAGTAAGTTTGTCAGCCAGAAAAACCTAGATACCACTGAGATTTTGGATGTAGGCTACGGTTTGCAGCTTACTGCTGTGTAAGTGCGTTACATAGGCGAAGTTAGGTTTCGCCTAGTAGGTGCGCCTACACCAGAAAAGCAGGCGAAAGCCCAAGGTTATTTTTCGTATGGCCGTAAATTACTGGGCCTTATAGAAAATCGAGATATGACCTTAGGGCTGCTACCAAACGCATCCCAGAGAGATGTACTACCAAACGGCACGGTTGTCACAGCGGCTATATCTTATGGCGTTGCTGTAGTTACTATAGATATTACGGGTAGCACATTTACTGAGGAGTCGGATAGGGGTGAGCTTCAGCTTGGGCTTAGATGGGAGCCTGAGGGTCTAATGCTCACACCTACTACAGCCGATCAAAAGACAGGCTGGGGTCTTCCTCGCAGGTCTATGGAGCCAGACGGCGCAAGAATAATAGACGAGTTTCCATTGGGTACTCCCGGTGGAAACTTGCCGCAGGTTTTATTAAACCGCTTTGCAAACAACAAGTATCACGATGACCCTCGTTTGTTATCTGGCGGAGATATTAACTTTCCTGATTTAATCCCAGAAACCCCTTCGGGTGAAGCGGAGTGGGAGCCACCTTTATCTCGTTTTAGCTATGCAACCGAGCTTCCCGGAGCTAATTTTCAGCATATATTCTGGCGCAAGTCCGATCAATTTTGTAGCTATTCGGAACCAGATGAGGCTGGATTTAATGGAACCTATATATTTGCTAACGCTGGATACGTAGCCTACTCGTCCGCAGGGGTGCGAGACACTACTGACTTAGGTTCTGCACCAATCGTAAGTCAAAATCAGGTAGTAGAGACAGAAACAAATGAGTGGTTTGCCCATCGTCCAGAAGAACTACTAGCTACAAGTGAAACGCGAGAGTTAGTTTGGTACAAAAGTAATGTAGAAAGAGAGAAAGTAGGTAAAAACCCTTGCGGTAGGGAACTGCGCGGCGAACAAAATGTATCTGATTTCTCAGTGAAAAATATAGTGGACAGCGCATCTGAAATTTTTACACATTCGTATTATGGTTGGACTCCGGGGCAGCGTACAGCGGCTGGCAGATTGCAGAATGCAACTGGATCGAACGTCTTAGGCTTGTACGGCGATAACTTTTCAGAAAACATACAGATATACGACCCTAATGACGATGGCCTAGAAGGATTTACCCCAGACGAACTATCTGATTATATCGTTCAGTCGTGGGTAAATTCCCCGTCTCACTATGCCGCCATGATAAGCGACCTATGGGATGAGTATTTTCTTCCGTACTGGCAGTACGTTCCGAATGGAACTACTAGCGCTACATTGTCGATTGGCACAGATACTAATCAGGCAACAATATCAAAACTATGGGATAAACAATCAAAGCCTCCGGGGCCATTCATTGTTGCCGATGTAGACCCGCCTATGGTGGGACAGGCTTGGTCGCAAACGTGGTGTATACGCTCAACATGGCTACCTATTTGCTCTACAACAGACTCATACGCTTTAGGTACAACAGGCTTATTTGGCTCTACCTGCCCTTATAACAGAAACCACTATCTGAATACCCGAAGTTTTGTCCATAACAATGTAATTTATGATATACCACAAGGTAATGAACTTCCGGGGACTATTGCGGATGACATACCCGAAGCTTTAGCAGAAAACGATTATTTTATGACTTGCTTAGGCGTTGCCCCGTTTGAAAAAACATACTCTCCGCCAGAAGAAGGGGCTGCCGATGTAAAACAAGTGTGGCTTAGAGGTGTCTATTGGAAAAGTCTCAGTAACTATTACTCTTATTTTTGGGATGCAACCGCCGATGGAAAAACACCTGATGAAGATTCTCGACCGTATCCTCAAGACGGAGTTGGCGCTGGTCAGTTAGTAGTTTTAATCTGGCCGGAAGGTCTGGGGGAAAGTCCAATAGTGCCTTGGGGCGAAGATTTTACTCAAGCCTCGGCTATGGGGTTTGAGGTTGAGTTTGAGGAAACATTTACAACGGCAGAAAACTGGGTGCCTGAAAGTGAAGGTCTTGTTAGGTTTAACAGTACAGGCACTAAATTTATTATTGAACTAGAAAGGGCCGACCCAAAAAAAGTAACAGAAGGAATTGATTATTACAGGCCAACTAATGTGCCAGACGTATACGATGATTTATATAAAACTTTCCCTACAAAGGAATTGCGGCAGCCTTTCCTTGCTATACAGCGAGTACCGATGGTGTATGAAGACAAAGCTCTCACTGAGTTATATACAAATAATCCAATAGAGGCCGTAGTAGATTCCAAAATCTATGAAGAGAAGCCCCCGCCGTTTGCTGAAGTATATTACCAACATAATGTTGTAGTAAACGGCGAGTATAGGATATATCCGCATTTTGACGCTGAAGACAACATAAAGTGGTGTCGGCTGCTTATAGATGAGAAATACCTACAATACCACGATCCGGACGACTCCTCGTTTCCGGGCAGGTTTGACCCGCGTGACCCTAAAATAACGGATAGAACTAACTGCAAAGGTTATAGGCGACGAGTTTTGGTGTTTCCTAGCGGTAAAGAGTTCGTATACATGCAGCAGTATCTGGTACAAAACTTTTGTGTTAGCTGGACACCTGACGCAAGGCCGCCGGGGTTTGAGTTTTTTCCGGGTGACGGGCAGAACTTTACCGCTATTATTCACGAGTTTGATGAGCGTGCAGAGCGGGTAATATACGGCAAACATACGACCGATACGTATTTTAATTACATGCAGACAGACCCCTTAGGCAACACAGTGCCGTGGCTAGCGAGGGGAATAGAGCCGACAGGCCCAGACCGAAGAAAGTTCTATTACACTAGAGGTGATAGTACATACCATTTGGATATGGGTAGCGGTGACGACAGGGTAGAGGAGCTGCTAGCGTCTTACCCCGGCACTCAAGATCACGGATGGCCAAGGTATGTAGAAGAACCTAATCAGTCTGAATATACGCGGTTTATAAAGCCGTATAGTTTGTACCAAATAGGGTGTACCCCATATAGATACACAACAACAGTGACGTATGAAGGGTCGTCATATATATATTACAGGTTCCCGCAAAACTGCTCGTTCAGTTGGCCCGATGAATTTGCCGATGTCAGTAGGGGTAGCGATCGTGAGGGCGGCGCGTATGACGAGATGTTTCGCATGACACCAAATACAAACTATTATGTCTCGGTAACAGGCATGAGAGATTTGTATAGCCAAAGTAATCAAGGCGGTGCCGCAAGGTATCAAGTGCAGGGTAACTTTAAATATGGTGGAGAAACGTCAGGAACGCCATTTCACAACGTAGCGCCTATGTTTTCTAATGACGATGATAGTCGCGCAAAATTTGTGCAGTACAAAGACCGTTGGATTTGCCGACTAGAACTACGTGAAATTGCGCGTGGCTGTGACATTGTGGTTGAACCCCGAAGCTACTACGACATACACCTTAATTGGCCAGCAGACGGGGGAGGCCCACTACCAGCACCTGATGGTACTGGATTGGCAGAATTTCTCGAAAAAGATTATCCTTATAATAATACATGTCGTTTTTTGGATGGAAATGGCTCTGGTATGAAGAGTGTACGAAAAAGTAACGGCACCGCAGTACACCTGAAAGCAAACTTTGACCTTGACGAAGCTACCGGAGTAGATGGTATTATTGATATTTCACCTTTTGGAAAAATATAATGCCTGTCAAGTTAAGCCTTGGTCTTGAGAATAGTTTGCTGGGTGAGTTTGGTTTATCATCAATGATGAACTATGGGGTCATCGAAATTTACTCCGGCGACCAGCCGGAACAAGCGGATTTTAGCCCTACTGGAACATTATTAGCTAGAATAACCCAAAACGGCGTACCTTTTGAGGTCGGAACAAATAGAGGGGGCTGCCAATTACAGTTAATGGGTACAGGTGGGCTTGGCTTTGTTCCCGGTTGGCGTTTAAAAGGGATCACTAATGGTATAGCTGGTTATTGGCGCTGGAAATGGAACGCGCCTGATGACGACTCCGATACTTTGTTCTTTCCTCGTATAGATGGCCTTGTAGGAGAGTCTTTAGTGTTACGATCAAACAATATAACCCCAGAATCGGATATTTTAATATCTGACTTTTTAATAGTTTTTTCAACGTGTACCCGCAGCTAATTATTGGAGTAGTATTATGGCTTTTCAATTCTCAACAGGGCTTAAAAACGGCATCCTTGGCATAAACTCATTGGACTCATTGCTGACTGATGGTTATATCAGGCTTTATGGAGGCACCGTACCACCAACCGCTGATTCCACAGTGGGTGCTGGTAATACGCTACTGAATACATATTCTAACGCGGGTGCTTTAGGCGCAGGCAACGGATTAATTTTTGGTGACCCTGATGGCGGAACTATAAGCAAAGACTCAGGGCAAATTTGGTCTGGTGAAGCTCTTAATTCCGGCAGCGCCACCTTTTTCCGTTTTGTTCCTCAAGCTGATACTGGTTCGGATTCAGTAACAGCAGTGCGCATTCAAGGCACTGTCGGCGGAGCAGGTGCCGATATGTTTGTGCAAAGCACCGTGATTGTTGAAGACACTAATTACACTATAGATTACTTTACTATAGCTATACCTTCAGAATAACGTATCTTGCGGAGTATAAATTACCAATGGATACCGAACCACCAGTACGTAATTTCACCGTTACAAAAACGAAGGATATTGGCGGCTCTGACTCGGCGGCCACAGCATTTCAAGGGTATCTATGTGAGTTAGCGGTTAAACCACCAAACCTACCACGACCAAAGCACGCCAAACGCCAACTGGCACTTCCACTCCCACCCCGTCCCAATGCGCCGCCGGGGTACAGATGGGTAGATGTTGGCCCTGATTACACGCCGCCGCTTCACATACCGATAAATATCCGCCTTACTTGCATAAGATACGATGGTTTTATGGACTGCTTGTACGCTTCGACCAGCTATCCTCCCGGCCAACTTTCGTGGCGCAGACTCTACCTAAATGGGGCTATTTACCCCCCCGACGAGACCAAAGACAAAAGCACATTTAAGACATACGGAGGCCCCGGCTACTGGCGAGAAGAAGATAACAGCGGGTTTAATTGGGACGGCAACGGCCCCGGATTTGATTTCGGCCCAGAGCCGTCTCCGTGACTAATACAACCTGTTTGAAAGGAACGCCGCAATGACATCCTTATTTGAGCCAACCGCCCAGATTACTGGTTTGTACCCACCAGTTGCAATTCATGGAGACCATGCGGTGGGGTTTAGCGCACCTACTTATCAACCCGGACTTACACCAACACCGATTATGCGATCCGCAGAACTATTGTTTCTTACTCAAGTCGAAGAAGGTGCGTGGTCAATAACTCAGACTATAACACCCCCGCCAAAGCAGGATGAGTCTGGCGATCTCTACGACTCCGCGTGGCAGTTAGCGGGCATGAGCCAAGGTGTTTGTGCGGCTATAGTGAGCTATCAAGGCGGCGGGCCTTGGTTATTTGTATATGAGATAGGGAGTAACGGGTTGTGGGTTCTAAACTATTCGACTCAAATCATGGGTGGAAGTGTGCAGGGACTAAGCGTTGGCCCCACTGTAATAGCTATTAAATTAAGACTAGTAGAGTAACAGAAGGCAAAAATGTCGGTACTAAAAAAATTCGTTAAAATCTCTGGAGTGGGCTGGCAAGATGACGGCAGTATTCTGCCACCCGGAAACGCGGATAGTGGAGGGTTTTCCGGGGGTTGGCCAGATGCTATGGCAGTAGCAGAAGATGGCACAATTGTAACAAGCTACATAAATACCAATAAAGTGTTTGTTCACCTAGATGGTGACCCAAACTATATTCCTGCACACACACTTTACAACCCAGATCAAGATGGCCGAGCAGCGTTTGCTGTCGGCATTGGCACTACAGTTATTGTGACGCAAGGCACAGAAGGCCCCGCGCAGGTTTGGGCACAGGATGATAGTGGTTGGGAATTTGTTGAAATGATTGGTGACATGTACTTCGAGAATAACGGAGTTTTTGTTTCACCTGACGACAAGACGGTAATACTAAGCCACGCATCAGAGCAAGGCCCTATTGAGGTTTTTACGGCAGATGGGACAGGAGAGTTTAATGCCGAACAAACAATTACTCTTGATAGAGATGAACCAGTATTTCCACTATCAAAATGGAAGTTTATGGGTGCTGGCGGCTACCAGCTTATTCTAAGCTCAGTTTACAGAGACCCTTCACTCGACCCGAATATATACAAGTATTCTGACCCTGTAGCTTTTATTTACTCACAACAACCTCCAGCGCCAGATACGATGGATTGGTGGAAGTCGCTTATATATGCAAGTCAGACAACAGGCCCAGCCCCACAGCCCGTCCCCGACCCCGGCCCCGGCCCAGACCCAGAACCTCCCGGCCCAGACTTACCCGTAGCCCCATCCTTACCTGCATGGGCAGACGATGGCACACCTCGCGGAAGTTTGGTAAATCTTAGCATCGTAGACCCCGGCCTTGTACCTTCGGTGGCTGGCATCGGTGGGGTTTACGATGGTGTAATGTACACTAACGGACAAGGAGTTGGCGGCCTTCTAGTCTCTACCTTTAACTCTTTAGGTCAGTTAGTGGGCATTTCGTCAGAAGAAGATAATGAGCTTTACGAGTTTCAGTACCAAGTAGGTGACATTCTTGTACCTATGGTTTGGATGGATGGACTTAACAACTGGGAAGACATAGACACATATCCGACAGTACGGGTAGATAGCGTATCGCCGAACCCCTTCGGCCCTGCATTAGACTCTCAGTGGCAACCGTATGATCTAAAGATAGTGACTGACGGCATTTTGCCTGACGGGGCTGTTGATGGTACGTATAACATACCCGTACTTCCGGCAGCAGGTCAGCTAGGGACTGGTGCTTTGTATCGAGAAACAGTAGTTAACGGTCAATTTGCAAACGGATCAGTTGGGTACGTAGAAATACTAGAAGGCTTTGCAAATTTCGATCAGGGCTACCTCACTGGCGAGCTTTATAAGCTAGACCTCTCAGTAATCACCGGAATCACCGGAGTTGGAAACCAGTATGTACAAGTAGCAGGTATGTACCTTTTGGAAGATGACGAAGGCGGCGGGGGTGACGATGACTAATACAACCTGTTTAAAAGGAAGACCTATAGCTGGCGCAGCGTACACCGGAAGTAGTGCTTGGACGGGGGGTGCCAGAAGCATCGTAGAGTTTGGGGGTGACTGTTGGTTTGGATGGGAATATTCCCCTTTATCAATAGGGGTCATAGTAGGTTTAGCTAACGAAGATACTGGAGCGCATTACAACGATATTACCCACGCTTTTCGGTTTGATCGCAACAGATGGAGTATCCTTGAGTCAGGTGTAAAGAGGACAGTAACTGCCCAAAATACACAGGTAACTGAAGGCGACCGTTTTTACGTGTACCGCTTTGACTCCCAAGTTGTTTATTGCATCCGTCCGGTGGGTACGCTCGAATCTAAATTATTTAACGACCCGCGCTTTCCGGGTTTGGTGCTTGCAGGCCCTATAGTATATGTCAGCACTGTTAATTCTTATGGCATTGTGTTCTTAGACACTTCGTTGTACACCGTAGGCGATTTTGTTACTAACCCTGTAGGTTCAGAGTTTCGTTATTACGCAGGTGCCGAGAACGACAGAAACATAAATTCCGACAGCCCTTTACCGGCAACTATAGCTTCGATTAGCGGTGAACTAGAGTTTAGTTTGGTTGCAGGCGATGCGACAAACACTGTAATTAACGGCGATTTAGTTTTTAGTGGGGTAACAAATAGCGTTTCTGACATAGGCGCATCAGGCGAGCTAAAATTTACAGGTTTGGCTTCTGACACAGATTTACAAACTCGCGTTGTAGGGTCTTTGATCCTAGAAGGTGATGCCTCACAGCAAGGGCTAGTGTCTACAATCTCAGGCGCAGTAGGGTTTTTACGGTTTCAAACCGAAGCTCGCACTTCAGATGCCAATGCTGGCGCAATCGGCTACATGTATTTTAATGGCGCAGCAGGAGATCAGTTGTATGCAGGCTCGTTTGGCGAGCTGAAAATAATTGGCATTACACAGACATCAACACAAGACAACAGTTTTTTCATGTTAATGACCCTTAACAATCTCCCCGGCGTTGTAGAGGTAGAGGAAGATATTCAGGACACGTTGTTGTTGACAGACGACTTTAATTTTTCTGTTGTTAGTAACATTGTAGAGCCTGTTTACGTCAGCGGTGCAATGCTTACATTTGCCGTAACGGCAGTAGAGCTGCTAGACCAAGCTATGCTGTTAGCCACGGTTTCTACTAAACAAACCTCAGCCTTAACTGACACACTTAGTATTCAGGACACATGTAGCCTTCTTGGTGTAATCCAGATAGCGGAGGAGTTAGTCGCTAACGACTCTGTTCAAAACTTGTATCACGGCGTTGTGCAAGTGCTAGCCTCTATGCTCATGGCGGACAGTGAGCGCAATAGTTATCCGTTTGTAGTCCAAGAGTATGTCACTTTTTCTGAAGAGGCCCTAACCAAAGCAACCTACTTAGCTGAGCAATTAGAAACTATAATGGCTACAGCCGTAGTACAGAATGTACTTACAATAGTAGTTGACGAGACTGCCGAGCTAATGGCGGCAGATTCTATAGAGCTTACTGCTAAATTATTTGCAGAGCTGTTGGACACTGTAGATATATACACGTTATTTAAAGTCAATGATGATCTGTCACAAGCGTGGGTTATGAATACGGAAGCAGGTATGCCTATTTCCGAGTACGATAACTACCTATTTACGTCTATGACTACCTTTAAAGGTCGGTCTTTCGGTACTACAGATAGTGGGTTATTTGAACTAGAAGGTGACACAGACATAGGCGAGCCGATTACCGCGCAAGTAGAAAGTATGATGCTTGATTTCGGCACTAGCCGCATGAAACGTATACGCACGGCGTACATGGGGTATACTTCTTCAAATGAGCTAGTATTGAAAGTCATGTCTGTAGATGATGGTGAGCTGTTTGAGCATTGGTATAAAGCTAGTCCAGTAGGCTCAAACACTGCACCTAGAACTGGAATGGTGGAAGTAGGGCAGGGTTTGAGGTCAAGATACTGGCAGTTTGAGCTAACAAATGTAGATGGTGGTGATTTTGAGCTTGATGTACTTGAGCTGTACCCACTGTTTTTAGGGAGGAGAGTGTAATGGCGGTAATTAATTGCAACAGCCCCGGCGGTGGATTCCCCGCTCAGGATACCGTTACAGAGCAGTTTGATTATTTTACTGATTTAGTTAATGAGTACGTAAAAACTGCGGACGAGTTTTCTCAAGTATTAGCTGACTTTACCATTACCCCTGTGAACCTAGACCCTATTACATGGGCTAGTGGTAGTCAGTACGTGCCTTTTACAACCCCTGCCGATCCCGGAGCCTTTAATGAGCCGGGAAGAAATTTCAGCGTATCACCACCTTCGGCACCGGGAATTTCAAATATAGATACGTCCGGTTTAAATGTGACTGTACCTACGGATAACTTACCTAACAGCCCTACTGTTAACATACCAAATCCACCGTCTATAACTATACCCCCGCCTCCGGTATTAACCTTACCTCCGGTGCCTGTAGAGCCTACAGTCGGAGATGTACAGATACCTGTATTTGAAGGCGTAACATTACCTGACGTACCAACCCTAATAGGACTTAACTTACCTACCGCGCCTACAATAGACATCAAAGATTTTAATGGTGTCGCGCCAATAGTAACTGCCCCAGTAGCAGTTCAAGATCAGTATATACAGGATTTTGAATATTGGTTCAGTGGTATGTCCGCCGATATTATAGGCGAGGCTCAGTCTGTCGGTGCCACAGCTCAAGTTCAGCGCATGTTTGGAGGTGGTACAGGGCTACCACCCGCCATAGAGCAAGCCTTGTTTGACAGGGAGATTGGCCGCGAAGAAGTATCTAGTCTGCAAGCCGTTAACCAATCTGAGCAAGAATGGGCGGCGAAAGGGTTTGATCTTCCGGGGTCTACCTTACTGGCCCGTGTGCAAGAGATTAGGCAGAAGAACCGTATGGAGCGTGGCCGCGTTAACCGCGAGATTTCTATACAGTTCCACAACCAAGAAATTGAGAACCTAAGATTTGCTGTCGCAGAAGGTGTTAAGCTAGAAGGGCAGCTATTGACGGCGCAAGCTCAAATAGCAGGGGTTGCGCAGTCGCTGGCTAATGGTCACGCTGCGGTCATGCAAGGCATATTTGATTCTCTAATAAACTATACAAACTTACAGATAGAGTTGTATAAGGCAGATATAGAGGTTTATAAGATTGGCTTAGAAGCAGAGCTACTAAAACTGCAAATATATAAGACAGAAGTAGAGGCCGCCAGCCTTGTTCAAGATATTAACAAGAGCTATGTGGACATATACGTAGCGCAGATAGCCGCAGTTGAGACTAGCGTAGATGTATTTACCGCAGAAGTGGGTGCGGCAGAGGCTCAAATAAAAGCAGAAAACTCTAAAATTACTATTTTCCAAGGTCAAATAGACGCTTACGAAGCGCAGGTAAATACGTTAAAAGTTAGAGCGGACATATACGATACCGAAGTTGGCGCACAAAAGACTATTTCTGACGTATACGTTTCTCAAGTAAACGCCGAAGAAGCTGAAGTTAAGATATACTCAGCCCAAGTAGACGCTTATAACGCAAGAATAGGCGCGTACAGATCAGAAGTAGAGGCTGGGGCAACCAAAGTAAACGCTCAAGTTAGTGTAGAAGAAAGCAAAACACGGGTTTACAGTGAAAATGTGACCGCTTGGCGAGCCGGAATATCCGCCGACACCGCTAATATAGAAGCTGCCGTTAATGTTTATCAGGCCGAATTGCAAAAATATACTGCGCTATTAAGCGCCGAGCAGTATAGAGTAACTGGAGAAGCTCGTAACGTAGAGCTGAACATAGCTGAAGAAAGGGACAAAACTGATTTGGCACTTAAGCAGGCGGATCAGGCTATAGAACAATTAAAACATACTTCGGCATTAGGACTAAGCGCTACCGAGACAGCAGCTAGAGTAAACGCTCAATTAGCAGCTTCTGCAATGAGCGCCGTAAACGTAAGTGCAGGGATCAGCTCAACGACATCTGGCTCAACATCAGATAGCCGTTCCTGCACAACCACCTTCACATCGACTAACTAGGTTAGGATATGGCATCAAGTGCATTAGGTTTAATACGCATTGTCTCTAACTCTGAGCTGGTGAAGCAAGAGCAAGAAGCTGAGAAAGCCGCTCAAGAGGCCAGAGACAAAAATAACAGCCCTTTACTGCAAGGGCTTTCAAAACACGTTACAGAAGCGTGGGAACAAGCGCGTGACGCTAAAAACTCAGTTTTACCTAGATTACAGCGTGCGCAGCGTGCCAGAGTAGGTGAGTATGACCCTGAAAAACTGGCGCAGATAAAGTCGTTCGGTGGCTCTACTGAGTATGCCCGTGTTACAGCAAACAAGATTCGCATCGTCGAGGCGTGGTTACGTGACGTATATAATGGTCAGACAGACCAGCCTTGGCAAATTAACGCAACACCTAAGCCAGATATCCCTGAAGATGCCGAAGCTCAAGTACAAGAGATGGTGTCAAAGCAAGTAGGTGAAGCGTTTGCAAAGACAGGGCAGATGCCTGACCCAGCATCCGTAAGGGCGCAGATGGCCGCCGAGATGAGCAGGTTTGAGGAGTCTCTAAAGGAAGCTGCGGGTGATACTGCTAAACGCATGGAAAAACGCATGCACGATCAGCTACAAGAAGCTGGTTTTAATAACGTGCTGGCAAGCTACTTAGGCGACTTAGCTACTTACCCTGCCGCAATTATGAAAGGCCCAGTCCTCCGAAAGCGCAAAGTGTTGTCTTGGGAGTCTGTTGATGGTGAGGCCCCTACACCCAAAGTAGAAGATGCCATAGTCACAGAGTTTGAGCGTGTCAGCCCTTTCCGAGCATACCCAGCGCCGGGGGCAGTAACGCCGCAGGAAGGTTATTTTCTTGAGCATCACACATTCTCACACTCTGATCTGTATAACTTAATCGGACTTCCGGGTTATGACGAAGAAGCCATCCGTGCCGTGCTGCATGAGTCAGAGTATGGCGGCCTAAATAACTGGCTTGGCTTTGAGACATTCGATGACGAAGGGCAGTCTGTAGCTGAAAGCCTACAGCGCACAGTTTTTGAGTACGATGCGCTGGAATATCATGGCCCAGTTTTAGGCAAAGATTTACTAGAGTGGGGTTTAGATCAAGAAGACGTTTCTGATCCTATGGCTATGTATGAGGCTTGTGTATGGTTGATAGGTAGCTGGGTAATTAAAGCGCAGCTAAACTATGACCCTCTCGGACAAAGACCTTACTATTCTACAAGCTACGAGGAAATCCCCGGAGAGTTCTGGGGTATGGGCTTACCTGACATACTAGATGATGTGCAGGGTGTCGTTAACGCTGCTGTGCGGTCGCTTAATAACAACATGGCAATGGCATCTGGCCCACAAGTTGCTGTAAACATTGACCGACTACCCGCAGGGCAGGACATAACAAACATAACGCCTTGGCATATATGGCAGGTAGAAGATAACCAGTTTGGTACTAACACCAGCAAGCCCATTGAGTTTTTTCAGCCTAACAGCAACGTAAACGAGCTACTTTCAGTAATTGAGAAGTTTTACCAGTTTGCAGATGACTTCTCTCTTGTGCCTAGATATATGGCTGGATCAGACAAAGTAGGCGGTGCAGGGCGTACAGCTTCTGGGCTTAGTATGCTGATGGATGCGGCCAACAAAGGTTTGAAAGGTGTAGTGTCCAATGTAGACACCAACGTAATCGCGCCCATGTTGACCAAGCTATATAACTACAACATGCTTTACGACAAAGACCCCACTATCAAAGGCGATGCACAAGTTGTAGCTAGTGGTGCTGTTAGCCTGATGCGCATAGAGTCTATGCAGCTACGTAGAAACGAGTTCTTGCAGGTAACAGCTAACCCAATAGACATGCAGATAACAGGTGTCGAAGGCCGCGCAGAAGTCTTACGTAGTGTGGCTAGTGGGCTTGATCTGAACACTGATAAGATCGTACCACCAGAAGAAGATTTGCAACAAAAACTGCAAGCACAACAAGCGCAAGCGCAAGTGGCTCAAGGTACACAAGGCAAGCCGCCTGCACCAGCGCAGGGGCAGCAGGGTTATAGTGCCAGCAAAGAAACGCTGCAAGATGGCTCTGCGACGACAGATAATTTCTCCCCCAACTCAATGACCCCTTGACACCATCTCTGTATTTGCGATGATAGTGTCAGGTAGCTGAGGAGTATGTGTGTTAAAGAAGCCTAGTAACGGAGAATTGTCTGAGTTAAAGCGTTTAAGTGGCACAGCCATTGAGCGTTACCTCCAGACAACACTTGAAGATACCAAGACTTCTTTAGTCGCCAACCCTGACATAGACACAATCCGTGTCTTGCAGGGACAAGCGCAAACACTATCTGACCTCCTTAAGTTTATTTCGTTGTAACCAACAGGAGTTACGTATATGTCTTCAAATGCAAAAAGGGCAGGACAGAAAGCTGATGATTTAATCAGAGCTAACGCAGCGGCGGCAGATGCCAAAGCTGACAATATTGCCACACCTGACACACCCGTTGAAATTCTAGCAGCCGAGCCAGTAGTGGCTGAGGTTATAGAGTTTGAGCAAGCAGTGCAGGAACCCGAAGCAGTAGACACTAATAGTGTGGACGTAAGCGCACTTGAACAGAAACTAGCAGATACACAGGCGGCACAAGCACAAGCCGACCAACGCTGGCGCAGTTTAGATGGGCAATTACGAGCAAAAGATGCACAAATAGATCGGCTCACTGAGTTAGTGGGCAAAATGACAACAGAACCCGCACAGCCTCAAGCACCACAAGGCGTGCAGACTTCTGACGCAGATGATTTTGGCACAGAGATGGTAGATTTTGTACAGCGATTAGCTGCTTCTGCCGCTCAAGATGCCGTAGGACGGCTAGCCCCTACTATTCAGGGGCTTACAAATGAAGTAGAAGTTGTCTCTAAGCACACCGCTAAGAGCCAAGCTCTCACATTTGAAGGTTTGCTAGATAAATTGTCGCCTTCGTGGTCACAATTAGATACAGACCAAGGGTTTCACGACTGGTTAGGCCAGTCACCTACAAGAAACAAACTATTTCTTGAAGGCGCACAAACCCAAGATGCCGAAATAGTATCTGACTTCTTTAACATGTATGCAGACACGTTGGACAGAGCTAGTACGCAAGTACAGGCTAAGGAAAACAAACGAGCAAACGAGCTAGAGAAACAGGTATCACCCGGAAAATCACGATCTACGGCAACAGCATCGGCTGCTTCTCCACCAGACCAAAAAAACTGGACACGTTCCGAGATAGCAGGTGCGTACAGCGAGTATAGCAAAGGCAACATCCCCGCTGATGAGTGGGGGCCTTTAGAAAAAGCTATAGCCGCAGCACAAGCAGAAGGGCGTGTGGACTACAGCACATAAACTTAAGCAGGTAACAAAATGGCATATCCAGCAGTAGCAGGACAACCAGCATATACTGGTGTATTTATACCAGAAATCTGGTCTACAAAGATGATCGAAAAGTATTATGACAATACTGTTCTGTCTTCTATTTCAAACACCGACTACGAAGGTGAGATCAAAAACCAAGGTGATAAGGTTATCATCCGTACTCACGCTACGTTAGTTATCAATGACTATGAGATTGGTCAAACTTTGACCAACCAGCAGCCTATCGGCGGCAAAATAGAATTGCTGATCGACAAAGGTTTGTACTGGTCTGCAATCATTGATGATGTAGTCGCTAAGCAGCAAGATATTGACCAGATGAACGATTGGGCATCTGACGCTGCTGAGCAGATGAAGATCAAAGTTGACACTGAAGTTTTGGCAAGCATTGTCCCTGACATTGACGCACAAAACGTAGGTACTACTGCGGGACGCATCTCTGGCGACATTAACTTGGGCGCAACAGGGTCACCAGTTGTTATAACCAAAGCGAATGTCTTGGAGCAAATCTTGCTGCAAGGTCAGGTTCTTGATGAGCAGAATGTACCAGAGTCAGGACGATTCATCGTACTGCCTTTCTGGATCACTACTCTCTTGAAACTGTCTGACATCAAAGACGCGTCTTTGACTGGCGATGGTACTACTCCGCTGCGTAATGGCCGTGTTGGCATGATTGACCGCTTCACCGTATACAACAGCAACTTGCTGCCTACATACGATGATGGTGGCAACACATGCACTAACATGATCGCTGGCACTAAAGCGGGTCTCACGTTTGCAACTCAGTTGACCAAGACTGAAGAACTGCGTGCAGAAAGCACTTTTGGTGACATCATGCGTGGCCTGATCGTTTATGGACACAAAGTTGTTAAGCCTGAAGCGCTCTGCTCGTCTTATGTCGCACGCACTAGTGCGTAAGTACGTTTGACTTTGTTGGGGGCTTCGGCCCCCGCATTTTTTCACCGGAGAGCCTAATGCCCAAATACTTAAAGCACAGAGTTAACGGTGTTGTTTACCCGTTTAATGAAGCCATGTCTAAGAACCCTGCTATGGAACTTATAGATGAGCCTGACCCTCAATTTGCTGTTGCCGCTAATGCTATGAAAGCCGCAAGAAAGGTCGAAACGCTACCAAAAACCCGCAGAAAGCGATCTACTAAAGCTGAAATGCGAGAGAGAAACGATAGCGGCGTTGACAACTCTACTCCAGATGAAGTTGCGTAATGACGCTATCTGAGCTTATGGATCAACTGCGCTGCGCGACACTGCGCGACACCGCACTACCAAGGCTTTGGTCAGATACTGAATTAGTACGGTACTTGAACCATGCGCAAATGGAGTTTGCAGTGCGTACTCACGCACTTGTTGATGATACAACCCCGGCTACTTGTAAAATTACAACGGTAGCGGGTCAAGCGGTTTACCCTATACACAATTCTGTTGTGATTGTTGCCGAGGCAGGGATCGTTTCCTACGATACCGCCACACAAGAACAAAACAACTTTACTTTGCTAGAAGATAGAACTAGGCATCAGCTCCAGCGTAACTTTTCTAAAGGCCGCCCAGCGGCGTATACAGCACAAGTCCGTACAAATGCAATTCGTTTTTTCCCTATACCCGATGCCGCGTATGACATAGAAATGGTCGTTGCTAGAAAGCCCCTTTATCAAATGGAGCGTGGTAACGACCTACCTGAGATACCTGAGGAATACCATTTGGCTTTGGTAGACTTCGCTGCCTTTCGGGCACTTACAAACAATAATCCTGAGAGTGCCAATATGGCTTCCGGTAAGGAGTTCAAAGCGTTGTGGGATTTGGCAGTCAGAGATGCCAAACGAGCCATCGCTACTCTGCGAGCAGGTGAAAACCCTCAAGCCAGAGGAAATTGGACAGGCAAACAACATAGGTGGTATGGATAATGGCTACTAAGACAAAACCGATGGCGACTGCTATTGACAAAAGCGAGCGGCCCCGCGCCTCAAAGACACCACCCAAAATTAATAAAAACTCAACAAAAAATTTCCCTAATAAACCGGGAAGTGCCACGCGTACACGCCCAGTCGCGCCACAATCGGCTCAAGGAAATAATTATGTAAATCAACAAGTAAAAAGCGCTGCGCAAGCTAGAACACCGCCCACTGCTAAACCTACACCAAGCACTGCTGCTAAACCTACCCCAAGCACTGCTGCTAAGCCCACACCAAGCGCCACTGGCAGCACTACACCGCCTAAAGGGCCACCCGCAGCTAACACTAAACCGACTCCTACGGGTAAAACACCCAGTAAACTTGGCCCAAGACTCTTAACACGCGCCCTCCCCGCTGCGCTTGCGGGAGGTTTCGTAGGCGATCAGCTTAGTGAAACAAGCGGCGCTCAAAGCGTACAAGGTGTAGTTGGCGATGCCACCAATTCTGCTCTAGGAATGTTTGGTAGACAATCAAACGACGAACTATCGAACTCTCTGCTTAGTGGTGACCCACAGCAATCAGCAGCGGCCCAAGCAGAAGTTGCAAGGCGGCGGGATGACCCGTCTTGGTATGAAGCTAATGGCTGGTTAGGCAAGGCTGTAGATAATAATTTTGGTGCGGCAGGAGGCGATACTACTTTTAATCAAGGGGTAGTTAGCTCCATAGGTAATATGTGGGACTCTCTTGTTGGTAATGTAGACCCCGCCACAAGTGCAGTAGATGGCGCTGCACCTGTGTCAGCTCTTAACCCCGATCAGCCAGAAAAGTACCCTTATAATGAAAGAGGTGATAGTGACCAAGGCCCTATGCAACAACCGCCCCCACTGGGTAACGCACAGCCGGGTGACTCTAGGGTAGGCTCAGCATTAAAAAACACCGTCCAAAGCCAAAACGGTTTTAAAGGGATTGACCCTAACGACCCTAACGGCTCAGCTCTGGCAGCAAGAGTAAGTGGCGGCGAGCCGGGAGATGCCCAATACGCACTACAACAAGGTGCTTTGGCTAACGCGATACGTCAGCGTAGCATTGACGAGAACCGTGGAAATTTTGCTGTTGTCGGGGCAGATACAGGCCCTACTCTCGCACAAATTAATCAGCAGATGTTCGATAACGCACAAGACATAGCGAATACGCTGCCAAGCCAAGCTGACGAGCGTAATAGGTTAAACATAGCTAATGAAAGTTTGGCTTCTCAAGCCAGATCAATGACTAACGCCCAAGGGTACGGTCAAACCGCTAGTTCAAGCCAGTACGCTACAGATATGCGTACTGGGTTAGCGGTATCTAAGGAAGAAGAAGATACCCGCCAGTATCGGGAGCGACAAGACCTCGCTATTCAGGTCGAGGATCGTATGCGGACACAAATGGAGGCAGGTCAGCAGGTTTCAGCGTCAGACATACTTGAAATTGGTCAACTGGGAGAACCCAGACTACAAATACCTTTGTTGGAAGCCGCGCTAGAAAATGCCTCTGGCGGCAACGCAAACATGATTTTGGCTATGCTGGAAGATGTAAGTGGTGGCACCGAGAACTTTGCAGAAGGTGGTCTTATAGAGCAGTACGAAGGTGGCGGCATGGTTCCACCTAACGTCGGCGGACAAGGCATGAGCGCCATGCGTGGCGCACAACAAGCTCAGCCAAGCCAAGCGGACATAGCCAACTATCAGCGGTACGCTGCTAAAGCACAAGAGATGGGCTTAGGTAGCATTGCTTTTGACGAGTACATTACAATGAAAGGTGGCACCGAGAACTTTGCAGAAGGCGGTGTTGTACCTGATTCTCCAGACGCAGCGGGTAAGATGCTTGTTGACCCAAACCCGCAAGCTGGTATTGATTCCATACCCGCAGTAATAGACGGCAATCGACCTGCCAAAATGAACAGCGGTGAGTTTGTGATACCTACTGACGTAGTGTTATTCTACGGGACTGATAAGCTCACGAAAATGATAGAAAAAGCTAGAGTCACCGGAGAACCAGAGAATGCCAATTCAGCTATCGGCGGAGCAACAGGCGCGTAAAAAAGCCTATTTTGACAACAAAACTCAAACTCCAACAGATCAAGGCAGTTACGCTGACGATCTAGGTACAGCCTTCGGTACAGGTGTACGCTCACTTCCCGGCATAGCTACGGGACTTGGTGACGCTGCGCTGGGTGCGGCTTTTGGCGCTGACCGCCCACTAGATCGCATGGCATCTGCTATTGGCAGACGCACTGGTTTTCAGCCGTCCTTAACACAAGCAGCACCTATGACCGCCGCCACACAGGAAGCGCAAGCTGCTGTAGAAAACGCGAAAGGTTTTAGTAATACGCTCGGCGCTTACATAGATAACCCCCGCGCTATAGGTACAACCATAGCTAGTTCTGCCGCCCCTAGCCTTATTGGTGGTGTAGGCGGTGGAGTTGGTGCCGCTCTCGCCAGATCAGCAGTAGCCAAAGGCTCTACCTCACTCTCAGCTAAAGCACTCGCAAATCCTTTTATCGCTGCTGGAGCTGGTGAAGGTGCAGTTATAGCTGGCTCACAAATGAATGACATAGACCCCACAGTTGATCCACGCAGGGCGGGTTTATCAGCTCTTGCGGCAGGTGTAGGCGGTGCGATTATTGGCGGAGGCGGTGCTAAGTTAGCTAGTAAAATGGGTGTTGGTGATCTTGAGCTGCTGTTCCAAGGCGGTGCAGGACGGGGTGTTTTACCCGTAGGTCAGGCAGGTAAAGGCATAATAAAACGCATACTTGGTGGTGCTGCGGTAGAAGGTGTTTTCCAAGAGATGCCACAATCTGCACTGGAAGGTTTGACAACTAACTGGGCAGAGGAAAAGCCACTATTCCAAGGGCTAGGCAAACGAGCTGCCGAAGGTCTCATTACTGGCATGGGCATGGGCGCAATAGTCGGCCCCTTTGGTACGGCCCGCAAAGCACCCACAGAGTCAACTGACTTACTAGGTAGTCAGGGGAAGCCTACTCCATACGCGCCGGGAGAGAACTCCCAAGAAGGCAGTGATTTTGAAGGTAGTACGCCTGCGTTAGCGAACATGCCTGTACAAGAGCTGCTTGCTAACACGAATACGTTAGCTGAAAACATAGTCGGACTAGACGCTGAGTCAGACGCAGAAGCTAAGAAGGTGCTGCAAGATAACCTAACTGCCTTGCAGTCAGAGATTAAACGCCGCAAGTTGCCTCCGCAGCTTATAAGCAAATCTAAGACTGTTTCGCGGTACGAGAAGCTCAAGAGCGGTATCCTTGTTAGCGAAGCTAACTTACAAGGTAAGTACGCCGAAAGTACGGAGCTTGGTGAGAAACTAGAGAATCGTATAAATAGGGATAAGGCTGAGCTGGCTGAGATAGAGGAGGCTTATCCAGAAATAAAAACTGATCTTGCCGAGCGAGATTATGAGTTGTTGCAGAGCAAGCTACAGAAACTAGCTAAGATGGAAGCTGCACCAAAGGTCAAGCTGACCAAAAAGCAAACACAAGAGAAGGCCGCCATTGAAGCTCAGCTAGCTGAGATAGTCGCTGATAACCCAGATTTAGGTGCAGCCTCACCTCTTGCTGAGGGGTTCCAAGAAGCCGATGATTTAGAGCCTACTGTAATTGCTGGCGAGGCTCCGGTTACAGAACAAGAAAGTGAAGTGTCTGCCGCAGTTAAAGGCATGCCGACAGAAAACCTAAAGTCTAGCGTCAAATCTTTAACTGATTCTCTGGCCGATTTAACTGACGAAGCCACCCCCGAAGCAAAGAAGCGGTTGGAGGATACTCTCGCTATAGTTCAGGGTGAGATAGAACAAAGAAACTTGCCACGTACTAACAATATTGACGGTTTAACATTGGTTGATTCACCGATGTCGGAAAATGAAACCGCACTGTACGCAGCTAGGGATGCCGCTGAGGCCCGTCGAGCTGCGCTGAACAAGCAGAAGGACGATGCAAACATAACTGACCCTAACGATCCTATATGGGACGCTATCGACGTTGAGATGGCTGAACGAAAGCGGCTAAACCAACTGGCGGAGCAAGCAACTCGTGAAAGAGTCGGTGCCAATACGCCAGTTTCGGGAGTATTTAACACAGCCGCTGATCGGGCTGCTTTCTCCGCTTCCTTGCCTGATGACCTACGCGCCAGAGTAGGGATTGGTGCTAAAGGTGGTATGTCTGACACTAAGAAGCTAACTAAGCAGATAATGAATGCAGCAACAACTACCCAAGAGTTGCTGGAGATCAAAGAGAAGTTGGAGTTTGCAGGTGATAACCAACTGGCTTTTGATGAAACAGGTTTAGAGCTAGTAAACATTGTTTTAGACCTAAGAGGTGATAGGCAGCAAATCTTGGACGCACGAGTTGAAGCTGGGAAGCAGCCATTAAACAAGTTTTCGATGGCTCAGATAATGAACTCTATGGGGACAACAGCCGATAAGCAGGGTCGCCTCAGCTCTGACGATTCTAGGGTTATGAACTTGTGGCTTGAAGAAGTAGTAACAAACGGCGGCACTAACCCTGTTACCTTTATTCAGCTTGCAGAGACCGCTACAGGTAAGAAGGCTCGCGGGGCAGACGCGATAAAGAAGCAGATAAAACGGATACGGGCTAAAATAATCAATACCGTAGGTTTAGAGCGGGGCATACTTGACGAGGATGGCAATGTAGATGAGGATGCTGTAGCGGCCTCTCTACCAGACAATTTTTTACTTTTGAGCAAGGATGAGTCCGCTAGCCGAAACAAAGGCAGGGCTTATTATCAAGCAGCGGCCAAGCTAGATGAGGCTAACCCACAAGGAAATGGTACGCGGACAGAAATAATAGATGGTCAGGAAGTCGAGGTGCAAATCATAGGCACTTCCTATATGGACACAGCCGCTAAGCAAGTTGCTAGTTTAGGTAAGTTCATTCCCTTCACTCAAGGTAACACTCCAAAAGATGACAGCGGCACAAGTGGTCGTGACAAAGAGAATCAAGTCGCTAGTGATCCCTTTGCAGGCACCCCCGGCACTTTTAACGCTGGAGGGTTTAATGAGTGGGAAGAAGTAAGTAACGCAGATGATACGGTGGCCGAGGAGTTTGAGAAGCAAGAGGGTGTGAGTGTAAGAAGCAGCATTGATGGAAACAACACGCCATTTTCGGGTGCGCCCAAAAAAGTAAGGCGTGATGAGTCAGTGCAGATAGCGCTATATAATCTGTACGCCGAGTTTGGTACGGGCGTTCCAGATAAAGGCCAGCTAGCTACTCTCGCTGATAAGTTTGGCATAGGCATCAAAGAATTTGAAGCTATAGTAGGAAAGTCGCTTACCGAGCAATCGCTAGCTAATCTCGCCAAAAAAATAGGCTTGAGTGCGTTATCGCCCGATCAGTTAAAAGCGGTAAACCAAAAAGCCTTTGAGTACGGGCTGGCTGAAGATCAACTAGAGCAAGCAAGGCTATCTTTTCAGTCGATAGAATCTGTGCAAGAGATGTTTCCAACACTTTCTGGTGATATAGATGACCAACTCGCGTACTTTGCCGCTTGGAATAGTCTTGATACTGAAGGCGAGTTTCCGGCATCTCAGTTCTTTGTTCAAAACCTAGACAGAGCGGTTGAGTGGAACTCTTTGGTGCGACAATCGCAAGCGAGAGAAGCGGCGGGTGAAACAGGAACCCAAACTATTTTAGAAAGCGAATATAAGCGCTATGTAGACGTATATAGAAACTCAGGTGGCCTTCAGCAGCGGGTAACGCTAGCAGGATTTAACGTAGATAAGGCAGAGAATAACGTAGAGGTTATGAAGGCGCGGTCTTTAAGCTACATTAACAAGATACTGGCGGCCAAGTCTCCGCCTAGTAATTGGAAGGCAATGGAGCTGGATGCCGCAGTGGCAGCTACCGACATCGAAAAACTAAACACGGATGTACTTAACCCAGTGCTTACTGGCAACGAAGTAAACTTACAAGATGCCATAGTGCGTCCCGTATCTGTAGCAGAGCAAGCGAAAAGAGACGCTGACAACGAAGCCAGAGTCGCACGCAGAATGATTAAGTACATGGAAGAAAGTATTTCCATTTTCACTCCAGAGCTAACGGCAAAGTGGCGGAAAGCAGGCTTGTCTGAACAATACATAGCCAACATCGGGCGCGAATATTTAAAGCGTATAAACTCACCGCCTATTCTAAATAAATCAAATGGCGCTGTGTACTCAGACGAAGTTATCGTTGCTGAGCCAGTAGAAAATGAGATGCCTTTGGCGGAAGCCAGAGCCTTCTTAAAATCAGACGGGAAATTGCGCCCACTACTTTTGGCTATGTCTCGTGATGGTATCTTTAATGAGTGGGTTCCAACTAAAAACGCCACACAGTTTACAACAGTAGGTGAGGACGGTAACTTTTGGTCGTATCTAAAAGTAGGTAGCCAGTACCAGTTACACGTTTTTGATTCTTCTGCGGGTGCAGGCACGATAAACAACAGGGATGACGCTGGTGTTAGTAATCTTAGTGTAGAGTCAGAAAGTCTTTTTGGTGTCTATACTAACCTTGACGAGTTAAAAGATGTCGTAACGAGCCAACTTAGCGGGTTCACGCAAGCTCAAATAGACAGATGGCAGGCAAAGGCCAACACAACTAAAGGTACGCGTGGCGATGGCTCTGTGAAGCCTGAGAAAAAAGTGCTAGACCGCAGAGAAGAGGCCAAGCAGAAGGCTAGCAGTTTACGTACACTGAAGTTATGGGACAACCACACTGGCTTAGAAAGCTACAAACTACAGGGTGTCGCAGAGAACTCTGGTAAGTGGTTAGTAGGTATCTTACCTAATCAGTCGTCTGCACTAGGTGCGGACGGTGCGGTTTATACCATAGTGCAGATGCCGTCCAAAAGGAAAGCACCGAAGACAAAAAATATTCCTTTGGATGAAACAGGCTTCCCTACTACTGATCGCTTCTACGTTTTTAAAGCTGAGACTAAAAACGGAGCGGTGAGAAACCCGAACAAGAATGACGCTATTATTGGTAAGGATGGGTACGTATCTTTAAAAAGTGCCATGCAGGCATTTAATAAAATAGAACTCGTTGCGGCAGATGTTGCTGCACCTGTAGTAAAGTCAAAATCCGGGTATCAGCAGCCTATTAAACAAACTCCACAAGCAGGAATAGATACCAGTAGAGAAAGCGATCTTTCGCCAGATGCTTCCGTTGCGCAGATCAAGGGAAGGCTGGTCAGAAACTTGCAGGCAGGACGTTCTGTGGGTGAGGGATTGACTACCAAACAAATGGAAAGGGCGCGGAATGGCCTCCTGAGTGAGACTCGCGCTAGCTTAACGCAGCAACCTGTTACTCAGGCAAGTACCACAGCGGCGGTGCTTGAAGCCCTCGATAAGTACGTACCTAGAGGCGTGAAGAACAAGATACGTGTGGCTCAAAACTGGTCTGAGATCGAAGATTACCTAGTGCAGAACGATGTAGCTCCTAGCATGAACGCAGGTGGCTTTGTGCATAACGGCAATGTATTCCTAATAGCCGATAACATCCAAGCAGGTACAGAAGGTGGTGTAATCATGCACGAGGTGGGTGTTCACATGAACATGACACCCAGTGACATCCAGATGTTTGCCGACACTATTCGCAACATGTCTCGTAAGAACCCTTTAGCTCAGCACGCCTTGGATTCAGTCGATGCTCAAATGAGCGCTATGTTGACGACTAACGGAGTCATTAGTAGATTTGATGTAGACCACGAAGTAGTGGCTTATTTTGTAGAACATGCGGTCAATAGCGGCATAGACCCCATGCAGATAGCACAAAAGCCAACTGCGCTAGGTAGGTTCTTCCGTAGGCTAATAGCGATTGTGCGTAGAACTATGTCAGGTATGGGCTTTAGCTCAAATTACATAACCTCTCAAGATATAGTAGACGCAGCGTGGGGCGCGGCAGACACTGTGTTCCGTCAGCCTATAGATGAGCAGTCAGTGCGTATGAGCGCAAGAGCGATGACGGGCGCGTTAAACAGGTCAACAGATGCGATGAATACAAAGGCATCTGGTGGCGCACAAAATATGTTCTCCGCTATGTCGCACTACACTCGCAGAGCCTTGGCACCGTTTACCTTTAGCCATGACATCCAAGCACAGGCGCAGGATTACCTGCCTAGCTCAGTTGACTACTTCGATGCTACAACTCGCAGTGTAACTAGACGAGGTGAGTTTACTCAGGATGTAGCTAAATCCCTGAAAGGTGCAGAGGGTTTCAACCCGAAGCAGCGTAATGAGGTTAACCAGTACCTACTAGATTCTCAGACAATAGAGGCGTGGGGCTTCGAGGCGACTTTTGCAGGGAAGCTAGAGCCACTTAAAGTAGACGAGGGGCTGCGTAAAAGATATGACGCTATGACTGCCGCGCAGCAGCAGGTTATATTTAACATATTCGCTACTACTGCTAAGCATAGGCGGCAACATTATCAGACATTGAGAAATGAGATTTTGTCTACAGGCGAGGAGCTTATAGCTAGCGAGGTGGATGTGACTAAATCTGACCTGTTAGAAGACCAGCTACAGGAAGACTTAGATAAATTTGATTCAGAAACAGGCCCTCAAAAAGTAGCTTGGCTGCACCTTAGGCGATCAGGCGACCATGCCGTTATTTTTATATCCGATGCGCTAAGAGAGGTTATGGAGTCTACAAGTAACTCAAGCTCCAATACTGATGTTCGTGATATGAAGAAAGACTCTGCACACTACCGTGTTGAGTTCTTGTCTAACAACTTAGCTGCCAGCAACCGTAGAGATGAGATACAGAGGGAAGTAGGGCAGTCCGGCAAAGTAGAGAGCTTTCTACGCACCAACATGCCAGCCACAAAGGACGCGATACCTTTTTACTACCTCAATGTTATGCGTGCAAACACAACAAGAGATGCCGAGTTTGATGAGTTTGGCGATCCTACAGGCAACTCAGTCACCGCCCAAGCTCAGATGAAGGCTTGGAACAAAGCCTACATACAGAATCTGAGTGATACCAGCATAAGGAAAGCTGAGCTAGAGCGTATAAATGTAGAGGGTGCAGACGGAGACATGATTAGCGCATTCACTGAGTACAGCGCGTCTTTAAGTGGCACTGTGGCGGGTATTGAGCTGGGTCGTTCTACTAGCGCGGCTATCCAGAACATGCGTAATGAGCAAAAGAGTGCCTCACAGCGGGGCCTTAATCGTGACACAGCCAGCATATATCTAAATCAAATACTGAGTAAGCACTCTCAAGACTTAGACCCAAACATAGGTACTAACTCTAACTTTGTAAATAACACTATGGCGGTGACATCTTTCTGGATGCTACTCACTAGTCCAGCCTATTACATACAAAACCTGACTCAGCCTTGGATGCTAACACTACCGCACATAGCGGGTCAGTTTAACGACTTATCTGGTACATCCAGTGCTATGACAACTAACTACGTTATTATGAAAGATGCGTGGTCTGCCGAGCATGGTAATGGCCTTAAAAGTTGGGGTGGTGAGCTGGCAGACATAGAAACTGTCATCGCTAAAAAAGGCGAATCCTATCGACCTTTGATGGAGTCTTTAGTTCGCAAAGGCTTATTTGATATTGGCCTAGATTCTGACATGGGTAAGTTCACTGGCACTGGTGGTGTGGGCGGCGTACTTAGCTCGGTGCAGGGTAAGTTTACTCACGCAGTTCGTAGTGTTGAGGTATTTAACCGTGGCGTAACGGCACTGACTGCCTACGAGATGGCTAGTAAAAACCCTGATTCGCTAAAAATGATTACTGACCCCACAACAAAGAAGTCACGCCGTCAAACGCCTGAGGAGTACGCCATACAAGAAGTAATCCTTACCCAAGGCGATTACTCTGCTGGTAACGCGCCAAGCATTATAAATAAGTTTGGTGGGCTTTCTAAGTTAATGACTCAGTTCCGTAAGTTTCAGTTAATACAAATAAGTCTGCTAGTACGCATGGTCGGAGCTTCTTTTAAGGGCGCTAGCCCAGTGGAAAGGGCCGCAGCTAGACGACAACTAGGTTACGTATTGGCTACACATGGTATAGCTGGTGGCGTATTAGGCTTGCCGATGATGAATCTCGCGGGGTACGCAGTCGCCGCAGCCTTCGGAGATGATGATGAGCCTGCAAACTTTGAGGTTATGATGCGGCAAGAGATAGGTGACGATGGTTTAGCCGACCTGTTCTTAAAAGGTATGCCAGCGTGGGCAGGTGTAGATGTGTCCTCTAAGGTAGGTATGGGCTACACCTTTTCAATACTCCCGTTTACTGACCTAGAGATGTCGAAGGACGGCTTGTATACAGGTATGGCTGGCTTATTTGGTGGGCCTACGGTGGGGCAAGCCGCAATGTGGATAGAAGGCGCGTCTATGGTAAGCGAAGGAGACTACGCCCGTGGTATTACACAGATGCTGCCGAAAGGGATAAAGAACTTATCTAAAGCACTTCTAATGGGGGAAAATGGCATACAGCGTAGGAACTCAGCGCGTGACACCGCTATGTCGGCAGAGGAATTTACATATTTAGACCTGTTCAGTGTGTTCATTGGCCTACCAACCACGAAAATCAGTGACATGCAGAATGCTAACGCATGGCTGCAAGAGTCTACGACTATGCGTAACGAACGCTTGTCTAGGATCAAAGGAGACTATGTAATCGCGTATAACGACCAAGACTACTCTGGCATGCAAGACGCACGCAACCAGTTAGACAAACTGAACAACACCTACGCCGGGTTAGGGTACAAACGTAAGACAAACAAGTGGCTCAGAGAAGGCCCCAAAGAACAGCGAGAGAGAGAAAAGCTCACTGTCGATGGCGTTCGTTTAACTAATGAACAAAAGAAAGGCGGCACGCTAGACCTGATGGTGGGCAAGGAGTAGGTAATGAATGACGAAGATAGACTCGAACGCATAGATAGAATGCTCACGGATATGAGCGGTCAGTTTAACAAGATCGTTCGGTTGGAAGAGAAGCACCTCGCCCTCTCTGATAAGGTGTCCAGCATTGGGGGCAGGATACACAAACATGCTAACATAATAATGGAGCTACAGAATGTTGCCTCCCTCAACACCAAGTCTGTAGGGCAGTTCGAGAAGCTGGCGTACATGTTAGTAGGTTCAATCTTTGCTGCCGTATCTTACTTCGTGTTCGAAAAGCTATAGGAAAACAACACAATACGCACGCAACTTAAATAAAGGTAAAAACATAATGAAAACTTTAGCGTTTGTTGCTCTATCTCTTTTGCTGGTTGCTTGCAGTGGTCAGGCTCGGCAAGATTACTATCAAGCTGTTAATGTTGCGGGTGTAGCTCACAGCAATACAATGGTCGCTAAGTATCAAGCACTCGCGGACATTGCAACTGCTGTTGGAGCAAGTTCAAGCGAGTCCTCACGCACTGCCGCAGTCATGGCTATAGCGATGATGCCGCAGACGGTTGTGGCTCCTGCCTATATTGAGGATGAGACGTTAAGCTGGGCGAAAGCGTTAGCGGGGCCACTGACAGGTGTAGCAGCGTTACTCATTCAAGCTGACCTAACTAATTCCACGAACAAGGAAAATAACAAGACAGCAAGGGCTGCAATATCCGCACAGACGCAAGAACAAGCTGCTCTGTTAGATGCCGTGACCGATGACACAGGAGCTGGTGTAACAACAGACTTGGCTATTGCTGGATTAGTTGATATTGCAGGGCAAGGTATTGATGCCAGCACGACAACATCAGGCAACGCAATTGACGGTATGGAAATCGTTTCTGTTGCTTCGATTGTTGAAACAGGCAATATTGCAGGCACCGCCATTACTCAAACAGGCGTGATCGCAGACACCGCTATCACTGAAACAGGCGCTATTGCAGACACCGCTATCACAGGCGTAGTGAATGTGTCTGAAGCAGGCTTTGACGCGATTGAAGTCATCACAATTGATAACAGCCTTACGACTCTTGGCATTGTTACCGCACCGTGAAGAAAGCTCTAGCTTTGGACTAGAGCTACAGTAGCCTCCACTTCATCAGGTAACATACCGTCTATCTTGTCGTAGTCCCACTCTATGCAACGCGCTTGGCCTGTGTTTATCTGCGTGCCTTTGCCAAGCACTAGCCGCTTGTTGTTTTGCAAACCTTCAAGTGGATGTAAGTAGCCCTGCTGCTCAAGCTGAGTCAGTAGCCACTTAGGGTCAACATCATTCTTATACGACCAGTCTTTAAAGCTGGACTTGGTAGAAATGAATACCCTGTCCTCAGTGGCATTACGCGCCAGCGGCTTATCATGTGGTGGTACTACATTCTCAGTGGCAGTGCGCTTTTTGCCTTCCCTGCAATCACCAAAATACTTAGTCGTAATCGTATGCCGATACAGCGATGTTAAGTAGTCATTAAACTTGTCAGCGGGTGTGCTTGTTTGGGAGTCACGGCTAACACGCATCGTGTGTATGTGCGCCTCTGCCCACGAACGTAGTTTAGCGAGGTCAAAAGATATTAACCCCATACCCTTCGCTATCTTAGCTCCGACCATAACTGTCTCAATTAAATCCCTGTAGAGCCTTTCTTTTGACTCAGTAGCATTTGACACAAGAGAGGATGCTCGTTTCTTTTGTAGCTGAGCAGTGACCTTATCTTTGTTTCTAAGCACGAACCTAATGAACTCTTGCCCTGCCGTACCGTAGTTATTACCAAGCAGTTGTGTCTCAATCAAATCTTTAGCGTTGATGCCACCAAAGACTCTGGTGTTAAAACCCTCGTCTAGCTCAATCTCAAACACCCGCACCTGTGAAGCACCCGCCTTAATGTGGTCAGTGTTAGACAACATGCTAGTGATATTCAAGTTACCTGTTACAAAGGTCAGTGTGTCCCACGGGTCGCCGGGGTCTATCTCTTTAGAAGATGAGCTAAGTCGCATCTTTTGGCGGCCACTAGACAGCGCAAACAGCATGTCTTGTATTTCCTTAGTCTCTCGCCCAGTAATCTCATCTAAGATCAAAGGTAAGTTGTGCATGGTGCCAACTCGTGCGTACAGCGCGTTCATGGTCGTACCCTGTTCGTTGGCTTGCATAGACATCTTCGCAGGGTCACCGTAAAACGAACAAGCCGCCAAGCAAGTGGTAGTCTTGCCTAAGCCCCCCGGCCCTGTGAGTGCTGTCGGTATCCCATGCCACATATCTGTATCACACAGTTTGACCAGTGGCGCGGCGATAGCACTACAGACGATCCACTGGTACGCCTCTGCGCCTTCACGATTGTAGATTTCGTCTATCAATCTAGCCCACTCAGAAGAAGTGCCTTTTGTACCCAAAGATTTTTGTAGGTCGTGCGGTACATCGCTTGCGACAAATACAGGTAGGTTTCCTTTGGGCATTATCTTAGTGTTACCCATTACAAACCCATCACCATGCCAGCCAAACGACTTGTGTGTTTCAGTCTCAAGGCCCAGCTCTTGAAGCCCTGCTAGGCAGTCTTGCATATAGTTCTGGTTTCTTGCTCTGTGTTTAGTCATATAGGTAATCTCATGTTTAGCTAATTCTCCAGCCAATGCTCTTGGGTCGTGTATAACACCAGCGGGTATGTCAAATGATCGCCATCTGCCCCTTGTAGGCTCCAGCAAAGCAGATATTTTTATGTACCTTAGCCCGTCCTCACCCTCAAATCTTAGATAAGGGTAGTAAAACACACTACTAAAAGGAACCCAGTCAGATATGTCTGTGTCTGTGTCCTTAAAGAAGTACATCATCTCCTCGCCGTTCCAAGCGTAGTTGTAGGGCCAGAAAGGCAGCTTAGTTGTGTCATCTATGTTTGCGTAGTGCGTAACGCTATTGAAGGCAGCAGGAGCAAGTGGCTTTTTGGCCAGAGCTTCCGATGCAGGGGGCGGTGCATCCACGCTGTATCCGAGCTTAATCGGGCTTTTGATCGAGCCATTGTGCGGACATGATGCACACTGTCCAGAATGTCGTTCAATGGTTTCACAGGTTGAGGGGGGCTTAACGTACCCTTCAATCTTAGCCTGAGTTTCTGCTTGGGAGTATCCGTCATAACCTTTGCTCCAACTGTGGCATAGTTTGTAGTCATTATCTTTGCCGCCCTCGATAGTGTATTTCAGCACCCCGATCATGGCACGCCAGTGCGGCTCCTCAACATCACCTTTGGCAATACCGAACTCACGTAGGGCAGCGCAAGACTTAGCTATAAGTTTAGCGGACGATGGCGGGAACGCTTTTTTCTCTGTCTGCCAAGTGTCAGTGCTGGGCAGCCCCTTAATAGTAGGTATAGCCCCAGACAGAAAGTTGGCTGGCATGCTGCCCATCTTCGCGTAAAATTCTAAGTGGTCAATAGGTTCTGGGTCGTTAGCTTGCTCAACCAAAGTCGGTACGTCTTTCTTCCGATTGTGTGATCCTACTGGCCTAAGAATAGAGGCCATATCCGCTGTGCGAGTGGTGTCACACTTAAAGCCTTCTGCCTTCATGGTGTTGGCGAATGCAGTGGCACCAACCTTCGCCTCTGCCGCTGGCACATCTTCTGTAAAGACCCAGTATGCGTGCAGCCCCACTGGGCCTGACTTTACGATCAGTGGTAGCGGTATACCTACAGACTTACACATAGTTTTCAGCGCGGTAAGCGCATCTTTGCGGGTGGCGTAATCCTTACCGTCACCTACGTCTATGTCCAGCCATTGAGACCTCACCCACGCAGCATTCTCTGTTACTCGCAGCTCCCATTTCTCTTTACGCTGGTTGTACACGCCCTGACGCTCGGCGTAACTGGAACAAGCGTGAAATACTTGTATACCAGTTGAGTCGTACTCTACCAGCGCTGTTGATAACTCTGGAACCGTATCGAAAACTTCTTGTGTGGGAGCGGACTTCATGCCGCTCTTAAATACTGTTGCTATGTACAAACCCTTAGAGGGCAGTATCCTAGTTAAAAATTCTACAGTTGCCATCCCCAGCCCCTAGTGACTACTTTTTAAGTAGTTTAATCTTCCGTTTGGTTTCCATCAGCCGAGCATCTATGTACGCTTTGCGACTTTCTACGTTGCTGTTGCACATTATTGGTATGTCGGCAGGTAGGTACTTTAGTTTGTAAGCAGCGGTCACAAGCTCTAGTTGCTTGCGAGTCTCCTCAATAGTATGCCTTCCCGGTTTTGACTTGCCCTTAATCCAGTTGTTGACGCTTACGCGACTTACGCCTATAAGATCGGCAAACTCTTTCTGTCCCATCCCAGCGTGTTTTATATACGCAAAATCCATCAGAATCTCCTTTGGTTAGTGGGCGGCTTGATTAGACAGGGCCGCCAAGCCTGTGGGGATGTGTTAATCGTCAAACTCAAGGTTGTCAAAATCCAGATCATCGTCCAACTCGACAACTTCTGGCTCAGGTTCTTTCTTAGCAGCGGCCTTTTTCTTTTTCTTCGGTGCGGGGGCTGCAACGACCTCAACCTCAACCTCGTCCTCGTCCTCATCATCTTCCTCGTCATCATCATCTTCCTCGGCAGCGGCGGCGACCAAAGCCTGAGCTTCAGCTAGCGCAGCGGCAGCGGCTTCAGCCTTGATTTGCTTAGCCGTTTTTTCTTTCTTAGGGGCAGGTGGTGGGGGCAGGTTCTTTTTCGGTGCGGGTATCTCAGCTACGTCAGGGTCAACGCTACCCTCCTCAGAGCCAACAATCGTGTCGAGTACAGGGTCGAGCATTACTTCTTCAAGCTGCGGCACCATATCATCCGAGATGAACTCAACTGCATCAAAGTTAACGCTTGGGTACGCCACGGAGGGATCAAAGGAAATTTTAGTTATTACATGAGCTGGTGAGCATCCTCGCTTGGCGAGCAAACTAGTGTACTCGTTCCACTTCTTCAAGCTGCTTGGCGGTACGCGCAGCAGCATAGGATCATTGATCTGGTTTGGGCTAGACACCGCCAGACGTTTTACATCCGAGCATAGCTTCGCCTTACCGCCAGCCTCAGTGATACGTGAACCCCACTGATTCATAGGGCAAGTTGAGCAGCTCTTAGACTGCCGTTCTGTCGCGTCCTTTGCGGGGGCAATCCCATCTACTGAGTAGCAAGTAGGCTTGTTATCTGCGCCCTCAGAGTAAGAGTCCTCAAAGTAGGTCTTAGCTAGACCCGCGTGTGTTTTGATAATTACCACAGGCATTGAGATAGCGGGAGTCTCGCCATCAGTAGTAACCAGCTTAGACTCATCACCGCGCCGTATGTGGAACTTACTGCCTTTAATAGAAATGACAGGAAAGCCACTGCTCTGGCCAGTACCCCACTCGTTAGCAGAGTTACCCTGCTGTAAGGCTTGGATGTGTGCTGGTAGTGCTGACTTGCTTAGAGTTAATTCAGTCATAATTTTATCCCCTACGGATGTTTACTTTCATTTCAGTTGAACGAACCACGCCTGCTGGCATGTCGCCATGTTCTTCGATATATTCATCCACGCACGCTTTAGCTACTCGGCCTTGGAACATGTCCCAATTATCCGTTTCCTTGCAGTGCCTTATGAGTGCTTCCTTATCTACTACCTTGTCAGATACTCGGCGTGCAATGTATGCAGTACCTACACCCGCAGCTTTTGTAGAATCTGAACCAGTCTTCTCAAAATGCTTCAAGAACATGGCTTCGATTCTGTCGAGCTTGTCAGTAAACTTCTGTTTGATCTCTGCGGCATGCTCAGCTTTACGCTCATCTTTAGCGTCCCGCAATTCGATATAAGCCTGAATGGCCTCATTCATTTTCATCTTATACACCTCCCCGTGTAGTTGATAATAACTTTACCACTAGTAAATATATGTAGTCAAGCGACTTCCCGAAATACTTTCGTTTCTAACAAAAGATTTTGCATGGCTTGCTTGTTGTTTAGCCTGTGGTAAATACGCCGTTCTATAGGCGTGCCTTCTATGTTTATTATTAGAGTGGTATGTCTCTGTCCGGGGCGGGGTGTTCTACCGTTCGCCTGTTCATAGACTTCGGCCTTTGTAATTGGCGCATACCAGATAGTTGTCGAGGCAGCGGTGAGTGTAAGTCCGTGGCTCATGCACTCTGGTTGCGCAACAATGACATCAATACCTGAACCGTTTTGGAACTGGTTGAATATGTCATCGCGTTCTTTTTTCTTTATGTCACCGTAGACTATGCCTACCTTGTAACCTTTGCTGGCAACGTACTCGGCAACCTTTCGGACAGAGGATATAAACGGCACGAAAACGATGCTCTTGCTACTCGACTGCTGTATTAGCTCCACTACTAACTCTAAGCGGGGCGTAGCATCAACTCGTAACTCGTTACCATCTGTGTCATATACCGCACCGCAAGCAATTTGTACTAGCTTGGAAGCCTTCACCGCCTCGTTGACTGCCAGTACCTCACCTGCATCAACCTGTGCAGCCAAGTCCTTAGCCATTGCCTTATATACCTTCTCGGCGGAAGCGGTGATGGGGGCGGTTCTTGTGACATAGATAGTTTTAGGTAAGTCTATACACTGTTCCATGTGGAACCTTATGGCGGGAGTCATCAGGTCAGATACCGTCTGTGTGGCATTCTCTTTAGCTACCCACATGAACTGACTCATCTGAGTCATTACTTGATTTTTAAAGGCGGTGAAGTACATCGGTGCCTTCGGCGGGTTAATGAGTTTGACCTGACCATAGGCATCTGTTGGCGCGTTGGGTGTCGGTGTAGCAGTCATACCCCAAGCGGAGCGTTTTATCTTACCGTTGATAGCGGCGTTAAAACTTTTCCAAATCGCCGTGGATTTGTTACGCGCTATAGCCACCTCATCTATTACTATGTGAGTTATATCTTGTCGCTTGGCTAAGTCGTCCTTAATGATAGACATGCCGTGATGGTTGATAATGTATACGTCTACATCTAAGGCCAGTAACTTCTTACGCCTAGCGGCAGTGCCGTACAGTACAGCGTACTTGAGGTGGGGCATGTGGAAGAACAATTCATCTCCCCACGCACGCTCTATGGTAGAAAGTGGGCATGCGATCAATAGCTTATCTGCTCTGTTGTTACGCTTTAGGTAATCAAACGCCCATAGCGCCGCAAGAGTCTTGCCTGTGCCTAAGTCGTTAAGCACAAAAGCGCGTGAGTTCAGTGTTAAGAAGCCAGCCGTTAGTTTCTGTGCCTCAAACGGCTGCTTGATCTTTTTGCTTCGCGGCCAATTATAAGTAGTCAACATAGGGCTAGGAACATCTTGCCCTAAATTATTGAGTACCCTAGTCTCGTCAATCCTGTGGGGGACAGCTAATACTGTTCGCCCTTGGTAATTAACTAGTTTGCTGGTTGGTATTAGCTGCTGCATCCGCTTAGGATTTCTGGGTGCAACCAGAACCGCCCTTTTCTCAGGCAGCAGCTTCATTGTTTAGCCTCGATCATATCCTTTCTTCCCCTTACGCCACCCTCTGTTTTTCTTTGCGTCCTGTGGCTTGGTTTCCCCTGAGTGTTTACCGCCCTTCCTGACATCATCTGTGTGAGCCATATCTTTGTTATCGCCCTTAGATGTTTTCCCTGCCTTTTCGCTGGCTCGATTCTTACGACCAAGCTCTGCGCGATACTTCTTTCGTTCTTCTGACGATTGATCCCGCTTGTACTCCTTATCATAGTCACGCTTCTCCTTCGGATTCTTAGAAGGTGTCTTGCGCTTGGCCGCAGGTTTCTTAGCGGGGGAGGATGATACGGCTTTTTTCTTTCGGCTTTTCTGCAACTTTGTCTCGGCTACCATCTGCTTTAACCTCTGATAATTGACGCACTGCGTCATCTAAAATAATGACCAATTCCTCGACATCATCAATGACCAGAGCCAAACCCTTGGCGGCATGTATCTCTTTGAGCCGCTGAGCTTGGTTAGTCGTGACTCCAGCCTTCTTACCTTTGGCCTTTGTCTCGATGGCAATGAACCAACCATTCCAGCACCCGATAATATCAGGTATACCTACCACACCCATACCATTTTGGACTGGCATGTAGAACCAAATGCCACGCTTCTTCAATTCTTTTTTGCACGCATCTTTTACTTTTCCTTCAGGTGTCATTGCCATCACTCCCTTTGTCATTTGCTAGTTGTTCACGTATACCCTCTAAAGCCTCGGCTATGCGGTCTAGTGACCCTAGAAGCTCCAGTATCAGTTCTCGATCATCATTCATCTTTTCGCTTCCCAATGTTCACAGCTATTAACGGAACACCAACCTCTGCACAGCCCCGATGGGCGGCATGGGTAGTAGTCAGTCTCTTTGGCTTCTTCCATCGCTGCGACTCGTGGCTCAAACTCTTGCCAGATAAGCGGTACATCCTCAGTAGTGAATGACTGCTTATCGACCTCTTTGCTCTTTAGCCATAGAAAGGTGGTATCAACCCGCTCTAGCTGGGGCCATCTGGCAAACGCCATAGCTGCAAACAACTTCAACTGAGTGCTGTCAGGCTTACGCTTGCCCGTTTTATAGTCAAAAATCTTACCTACGGCACCGTTGATATTCACTACATCGAACACACCTCTTAGCCATACATCCTTAGCGAAGTAGGTGGTTTCCTCCAAGTCTGCGGTGAGGGCCAGCTTCTGCTCGGCAGTGGTGACACCCTTTGCATTTATAAATTTCTTACATAGAGTCTCGTGCTGCTTCAGGTCTTTAGGTAAAGGGCGGCCATCTTTGACACGCAGCTCTAAATCCTTATGGACTCGGTTACCTTCCAGCATCGCTGGGCTAGGCTTCTCTTTAATATCTTTAGCTACGCGCAGATGGTAGAACTGTCGAGGGCAAGTCTCGTATCCTGTAAGCGCGGAGTAACTCCAAGCGAATGCTTTGGGCATGTGTAAAAACTCTTTT